>WSSedB1CaDRAFT_10000010_pt1 | contig 108356 bp, 93 predicted proteins | sample WetSurSB1Cattail_FD_9460 | JGI IMG/M metagenome (IMG submission 9460)
CGCCGCACGGACGTTTATGATACTGACATGCACAGGTTTGCCGGATTCTGTTCCCGCCGCTGTACGGCCGGTAATCACATATTTCCAGAATGCAATGGCAGTCTGGTATGAAAACGAATATATAAGAATAAGCGGTTCAACAAAAAATGATATACAGAAATGGCTGCTGCCGAATTATGCTGCCCGTCTGCAGGAAAATCTGAGTGAACACGAAACAGCGGTAATCATGCAGAAAATAGACAGTGCCATGCATGAACTCAAAACAGCATCTGCATAACAAAAATAATTTTCTTCGCGGGATAAACAAAAAAGTGAGATACCTTTCTGTTTACTCCCTGCATATTTTTTATGTATACTCGATACATGAAAAATACCAATTCCTGCAGCGCCCGGACAGAAACACCAATACCGGAGTCAAATTTAAAATTTTTTCTTTCATACTTCAAACCTCATCTCGGACTCTTTATTGCAGACATGTGCTGTGCAGCATTTATTTCAGCAGTCGATCTGGGATTTCCGATGGTGTCGAGATTTATCATCAACACCGTGCTCCCCGCTTTTCCGGAAGCACATGAACGTACGATACGCCTGTTCATTCTGATTATCCTTATACTTTTTGTATTCTACGTACTGCGGTTCGGCGCACAGTGGTTCGTCACCTACTTCGGCCACATATTCGGTGTTCACGTCGAAACCGATATGCGCCGCGATATTTTCGCCCATATAGAACAGCAGTCCTTCTCATTTTTTGACCGGAACAGAACCGGAAAAATAATGTCACGTGCAACATACGACTTATTCGAAATCAGCGAGCTTGCACATCACGGCCCGGAAGATTTATTCATTTCTACGGTCACGCTGGCAGGAGCATTGTTTCTCATGTTCAGAATCAGATGGGAACTTGCGCTCGTCGTTTTTATAACACTGCCGTTCATGATTTTCAGAATTGTTTTTTCGCGGAAATCAATGATGAAAACATCATTGGAAGTAAAAGAGAAAACTGCTGAAATAAATGCAGAGCTCGAATCTTCAATAAGCGGAGCACGCGTTACAAAAGTTTTTACGAATGAGGAATATGAAAACAGCCGGTTCGAGGAAAGCAACGGACGATATTTTGGCGCAAAGAAAGAGTATTACCGTTCAATGGCAACTTTTCATACCCGCATCGATTTTACGACGAATATCCTGAATGTCATCGTACTTGCAGCAGGCGGCATTCTCATCATGAAAGGCAGAATGAATTTGGGGGATCTTATAGCCGCAAATCTGTTCGTAGCAGCCTTCCTGCAGCCTGTCCGCCGCCTGTCGAACTTTGTTGAACAATTTTCAACGGGAATTGCAGGATTCCGCCGGTTTACAGAAGTCATGCGGACACATGACGAGACGCCGGAAAAAGAAGGAGCTGCAGAACTCACAAGTGTCCGCGGCGATATCAGCTACAGCGATGTGAGTTTTTCGTATAACGAAGGTTCCCGCGTACTCAGCCGCGTATGTCTTAACGTACCAGCGGGAAAGACAATTGCACTCGTCGGTCCGAGCGGGAGCGGCAAAACAACACTCTGTCAGCTGCTGCCGCGATTTTACGAAATTACGTCAGGCTCAATCACAATCGACGGAACAGACATCCGCAGCGTTTCCGTTGCATCACTCCGCCGCCATATAGGCATTGTCCAGCAGGATGTATTTTTGTTCGCAGGTACTGTCCGGGAAAATATTGCTTACGGCAGAATCGGAGCATCGGAAGCAGAAATCATGGAAGCTGCAAAACGTGCGGAAATACACGAAGACATCATGAAAATGCCGGACGGGTATGATACGATTGTCGGAGAACGAGGCATAAAACTTTCGGGCGGCCAGAAACAGCGCATTTCGATTGCGCGTATATTCCTAAAGGATCCGCCTGTCCTTATTCTTGATGAAGCGACATCGGCTCTCGACACGGCGACAGAACTGAAAATCCAGAAATCGTTCGAGGAACTTGCAAAAGGGCGGACAACGTTTATTATTGCGCACCGGCTGTCTACCATACGGAATGCCGACTGTATTGCAGTGGTAAGCGACGAGGAGATTACGGAGACTGGCACACACGATGAACTCATGCGCACAGGCGGAACATACCGAAGCTTGTATGAAGCCCAGTTCGGCTCTTCTTCTGCTGTCTGACAGGTACCAGGTCTTGTATACCGGCAGTCACTGTCAGGGGGATACACAGGGGGATACACGGGGGGATACAGCGGTCTGCCGGTTCTTGTATGCTATGACAAATAACCTTTTAAAAGGAAACAGGACTTTTCCGTTTGCATGTTCATGGTATTCACGCTGCAACGCTCCTGCGACCTTTTCCAGAAAGGCCTTCTGCTGCTGATCGGACTCCATCCGTGCAAGATACGGCTTAAGGCCTGTTGACTCTATCATCGTTACAATATCACTGTGCGACTTCATTTCATGCATATAGTCAGTCTGCCACATTTCGATACTGCCAAAATCTTCCTGCAGAACATCGTAATAGTAACTGCCCTGATGAAATTCAAATATATCTGCCAGCGAAAACGAATCTCCGCTGCATACTTTGTGATATTCTTCATCGATAACCCGGGATACCGGCATATCCGCATATTCGGGTATCTGAAACGCAACTGCACCTGCAGGTAATACCAGCGATGCTAATCTCTTCATAAGTTTTTTATGGTCGAATATCCATTGAATGACCGCATTTGAAAAAACGACATCAAATTTCAAATCAGTATCCCATGTCATAATATCCTGCAGTTTCCATTCCATATCAGTATACGCAGTCAAGGCTTTTGCAATCATAGCTTCAGAAGAATCTATTCCGAGAATATGTGCCCGGCTCCACTTTTGACCGGCAAGAAACGTACTGTTTCCCGGCCCGCAGCCGTAGTCCAGCACAGATTTTACGTCCGCCACCGTTATCCGCGAGAGCAGATCCTTTGCAGGCTGATTTCTCTGTCCGCTGTACTGCAAATACAAATCCGGATTCCAGTCATTCATATATTAATTCCCCTTTAATAATTTATTTATACTTTATATGTTTAATATAATTAAAAATACAGCTACTGTAATCCCATGTCAAGAAAAGGGGGCTTCAGACAGACTTTTCATGCGTATTTGCACTGTGCTATAGTATCAGCATGATGCCTTCAGGGAAAGAAGCAGAACGCCTGTTAAAGGAGTCTGCCGAAATGAATCAGGGACCGTGGGAATCTCACTCAATTTTTGTCGGTACAAGCGCAATGAAAATCGCGGCCTGCTGTTCGGATATGGACACAGAAAGAGCTATGTGCCCGGGCTGCTGCATGACATCGGCAGACGGTAATACTGACTACACTTTAAACTGATTTATCTCATTGCCAATCTTCGTTATGGAGTCCCTGACTTTCCCTGCAATCTCTGACAAAGCCGCTTCCGTCGCGTTGATATTCGTTGCTCCTGCTGTCATTTCTTTCATACTGTCTTTTATAACAGTTGTAGCATCCTGTAAGCAGCGTATTTCTTCAAGAATCGCTTTATTCCCCGCAGACATTTCACGGGAGGCAGTACGGACTTCTACAGTGCTGTCGTTCATCAGCCGAAGGGAATCGCTGATCTGCTTTGAACCTTCCTGCTGCTCGCTCATGGCACTTTTTATCTGCTGCACCAGTTCGTCTGTCTCTTTTATCAGGTCGCTTACCAGGGAAAAACTGCTGCTGCTTTCTTTTGAGGCTTCTACGACGGAAATGATTGCCGCCTGAATTTTTTTCAGCTCCGAACCGATTGTTTTTGATTCTGCCGTAGACGTTTCCGAAAGTTTGCGGATTTCATCGGCGACAACGCTGAATCCGCTCCCGGCGCTGCCGGCATGCGCCGCCTCTATTGCGGCGTTCATTGCAAGCAGGTTAGTCTGGCTGGCTATGCTTGCAATCACTTTATTTGCATCCTGCAGCGTTTTCGATTGTGTTTCGATTTGCGCAATCCGCTCCGCAACGGACTTCTGGTGCTCAACTCCGGTACCTGCGTTTTCTTCAAGCTGCTCAAAAGATGCAGCCATTTTATCCATGGACTGGTTTACCGAAGAAATATTGCCTATCATTTCTTCAACTGCTGAACTTGCCTGGGTGACTCCCGCCGACTGATTTTCAATCATATGCTCAAGGCTGCTGATGTTTTCCGCAATTTCCGCAACGGCTGCAGACGTCTGTTCGACTGCCTGCGCCTGATTATTAACCTGACTGCCGGAGCTCTCAATATTTGCAAGTATTCCGGCAATTGAACCGGACGTCTCCCTGATGCGCAGCTGCAAATCCTTTTCAACATCCGAAAGACTTGTCTCTGATCCTTTTATATCAGATATGATAGACTGCAGTTTTCCCACGAATTTATTAAATCCTGAAACGAGGCTTCCGATTTCATCCTTTGCCCTGATTTCTATCCTGTTAGTCAGGTCTGCATTACCTTCCGCAATATTGTTTACAGACTTATCAACGGACAAAATGGGCCGCACTATCTGCCGGGCAACAAGCACCGCTATGACAAACGACAGCGCAACGCTGAATAACGCAAAAAACAAAATAATAAGTATATTTCTGGTTATAGACGTATACAGCTCTTTTTCGGGACCTACAGTTACAAGAACCCATCCGCTGTCATCAGAAATATTTCTTGCAGCAAAATATAAACCTTTCCCTGCATCTATTTTTGTAAAAACCGCTTCACTGGTTATCTTTGTCTGATACTTTGTAAGCCCATATTCTTCAAAGAAATTTTTATTCAAAATCTTACTCTGATCTTTATTAGTTATATATTTTCCATTTTTATCGAGCAGATATGATTTTCCGGATGGAGATAAAGCAACTTCTGAAATCATTTTTGTCAACCGTGAAAGCTGAATATCAAGCCCAATCACACCTTTAAACGAACCGTCAACAGTTACTCCATGAGCAACTGTTGCTACGAGTGATTTTGTCACCATATCCATATACGGGTCAGATATTGAAATATCGCTTTTCTGCTGACCGGCTTTAAACCATGCACGTATTGTCTGATCATAATCTGCAGGCGGTTCCCAGTGATCACTAGAATAGAAAAAACCGCCGTCCCTATACGGCTGTGTACCGGAATAATACAATTCTGAAAAAGTCGTTTCATTTTTAAGAATCTGTGCAAACATTTTTTCACACTCGTCGCGTGTTACAGTCTGAGTTTGTATATAATGATTCACAGATTTTACAATATTCTCCGGTTTACTCAAAAAAAGATTTACATCTGAACAAGCCTGTGTTACTGCTTTATCCGCATTTGCAGAAATATCTGCAAAAAGTTTTTTCGACTCAAAAGTGACCACGGGAATTGACACAAGCAGCACGGAAAAAAGAACTATCAGCATGTGACTTAATATAAGTTTTTGTTTAATACTTTTCATAATACCTCAAGGCACAAAATTATAGATAGAGAAGAGCAAAGAATATCAATTCATCTGCTTCTCACGGTTTTGACGTTTTGCGTCGTACATAGCATTATCCGCATATTGTACAAGCTCTTCAATACTTTTTCCGTTTTTTGGATACACTGCGGCACCTACAGCAGCAGATATGAGGACCGATCTGGAGCTTCCAATGTCTGCCGTAAACTGCAATGATGAAGATATCTTCTTAATTGCCTCGTCGTAATCATCAATTCTCTTTCTGTCGTGAAAAACAATAAAGAACTCGTCGCCGCCGTAACGGGCAACAATATCTTCAGGACCTGCACATGCCCTCATACGCGATGCCGTCTTCATAAGAACATTATCTCCGGCTGCATGTCCATACTCGTCGTTTATGTATTTAAAATTGTTCATATCAATAAAGCAGACGGCAACGCACAGTCCTTCGCGGGCGGCATAACGGATTTCCTGGTCAAACACGAACAGTGCGGTCTGTTTCGTATACAGCCCCGTAAGTTGATCGATACATGCAAGCTGCTTCAATTTTCTGTTACTGCGCCGGAGCTGCAGCATAAACAAAAAAGCTGCTGTTGCGAAAAAATCAAGCATCAGACAAAGCAACGATACGAGTACGATATGAAAAACATTCAACCATCCGGCAAGCGGTTCCAGGCTGAATGTCCACTTCGTATTCGCAATGGTAAAATCCCATTTTACAGGAAACGCCATCTTTTTCCCCGATGATGATGCAATAACAATTTTTGCTTCCATTCCTGCCGTCATTTCTGAAAGTTCATATGCATATCCCTGCCGCTGCAGTTCCGACAGCTGAAGCATATTAAGCAGCCGTGAAAGGTCTATCATGACGTTTACAAATCCCCAGAACTCGTCAGTATGGTTTTTAATTTTCAAAAAGACCGGAAGCCGGCCAATAAATCCTCTGCCGTCCTGAATCAGGCTGTACGGTCCTTCAAGAACAAGTTTACCGCTGCCGCTGGCTGCAAGAATTTCCGCTACCCCCTTTTCAGTTTTTAATAAGTCGTATCCGATCGTTCCCGCATGTTCGTTCAATGGAACAATCTGTGTGACAACTCCGCCGGGCGCAAGCTGCAGATTTGATGCTGCCGGATAATATGCAAGCAGCCGGGACGCAACTTCCGGGAAATCAGCAATTTTTCCGCCGCCGCTTTGTACAAGCTCTTCAAGCGTATAATCAAGCAGGAGCGTATGTTCCATCATCTGCCGCATCTCTTCACCGTGAATAACTGCCAGATTCAATACCTGCGCCTGCCTGTCCCGCATGCTTATTCTAAACAGCTTAAAAATTCCCAAAGAGGATATTATTTCTATCATCACAAAAACGATAGAAGCCGCAACGATTTCACGGCGGCGGAACCTCTCTACAGCATATTTCATATAAATATTTTCAGGAGCCTTACCATTTGAAAAAAAGCACTTCATATTGTAGGGTTACTGTATACTGCACTTTTAAATTAAATTCCAGAGATAAAGGCAGGAACTTCTGATAATTACATTGCACCGGATAATCAGGATCACTAAAATAGCTCCTATGCCAAATACTGAATTAAAAACCATGGATATGACTTCCGGCGATATTACAGGATTAATAACTCGATTTTCGCTTCCCTTGCTCGCAGGAAACCTTTTTCAGCAATTGTACAATACAGTAGACAGTATCGTTGTCGGTAATTATGTAGGGAAAGAAGCTCTCGCTGCAATCGGTTCCACAACGAGCCTCATCAATACTCTTGTCGGTTTTTTTCTGGGACTTGCCGCCGGCGCAAGCGTCGTCATTTCCCAGTATTTCGGTGCCCACGACGTTCAGAATCTCCGGAAAACAGTTCACACTATGGTTGCAGGAACGCTTATTCTCGGCGTTATTTTTACCGTAGCAGGTATTTTCTTCTCCCCGTTTATGCTCCGGCTTATGGCAACACCAGACGATGTCATTTCCGACGCTGCAGTATATCTGCGCATTTATTTTGAAGGGGTACTGGCGCTCATGATATACAACACGGGAGCGGGTATCCTGCGCGCCGTCGGAGATTCAAAACGGCCACTGTACTTCTTAATCGTCTCGTCACTCATAAACGTTGTGCTTGACCTGCTGTTCGTCATCAAATTCCACTGGGGAATAGCGGGTGTCGCATATGCTACCATTATTTCCGAAGCAGTCTCTGCCGGTATGGTTATGTTTGTCCTTATGCACACGCAGGAATGTTATCAGCTGAAAATACATGAACTGAAGATTGATTCCGAGATACTTCGCAAAATTACAGTCATAGGCCTTCCTGCGGGGATTCAACAGGCTGTAACATATTTTTCAAACGTATTTGTGCAGGCATATATCAACAGTTTTGGTTCATCGTGCATGGCCGGCTGGGCATCCTATGGAAAAATAGATCAGTTCGCTTTTTTGCCGATGCAGAGTATTTCGCTTGCTTCCACGACATTCGTAGGACAAAATTTTGGTGCCGTCAATATAAAACGGGCTAAACGGGGGATAACTGTTTCCCTTGCATTGTCTGTGGTAATGACGGTACTCATTGTTATTCCAATGATGCTCTTTGCAACTCAGCTTGTAGGCATGTTCAACAGGGAACCGGATGTTCTTTATTACGGTACATTTTTCCTGCGTATCTGTTCCCCGTTTTATGTACTGTGCTGCATAAATCAGATTTATGCGGGGGCATTGCGCGGCCTGGGAGATGCGGCAGTCCCTATGGGCATTATGATCGGCTCTTTTGTTGTTTTCCGGCAGCTGTATCTGCTTGTCGTAACACATGTAACCAATTCATTTTGTCCCGTATCAATCGCCTACCCTGTAGGATGGGTCGTCTGCAGTATCATCATGTTTATTCACTACCGCCGCTATATCAGACGGTTTGAGTAATGGAAAATCCCTTCTGTTTTATTCGCGCAGAAGGGATTGCTGATTCCGTCCATCCTGTACGGGCCATGCCATATGAATTTTCGTTTGTCAATAATTTGTTAATAGTTCATGAATCCGTTCAAAAAGGATGTTCATTCCGTCTTTTTTCTATATACTCAAAAATCAAGACAAATTTTCAGTCCAATATACAAAGAGGAGGACTACTATGAAAAAATATGTTATTCTGGCAACCTTGGCAGCCGTATTCCTGTGCGGAATAAGTCCGGCAGAGGAAACAAAAAAAACGGCATTTGAATTTTCTGCAGTAACTGATTTTGCATGGTACCAGAAAACCGGTTATATTTCCGGCAGTACCCATTATGCCCCTTTTACCGGCTGGTATGACGGAATTCAGGCACAAACGACACTTAATGCTTCGTATAAAATTCCAGTTGCCATTCCGCTGCTGCCAAAGTCGAATCCTCTTTTTGAGGGTAATAATGTTACGTTTGCAGGGGCACTTGAAATTTCACCTGTCTCGATTATGCCAAAACTTTCCGTTTCGTTTACACCTGCAGCCTTTCTCTCTTTCTCCGCAGGGACAATGGCGGGAACCGGCTGGGAATTCCTGGGTTCACAGGGAATGGCGGAATATAACGCGTCTGAAAAAAAATACGACAACCTGACACCGTTTAAATCGTGGTACTTATGCGAATGGGTGAGCGGAACGTTTATGTTCGATACTGCGGCTCTCTGGCCTGGAGACTGGCATCACATTGTCATGGTTGCAAATTATGAAGTGGATTATAAAAATCTTACCGGAACATCAAGTACCGTCTGGGACTGGCAGACAACAAAAAACTGCGCAGACGGCTGGCAGTATGATCAGTATTATCTGCTTGGCTATCAAATGCCTTCTATTATATCACTCGCAGGGGTAAGCGCAGAACTGTACGGCCACTACAATGCAGCCGATTACGGGGAGCTTGCAGATTCGTTCGGCGGGGACTTCATGACAATTGAAGTCTGCCCGCTTATGCAGCTCACGTTCTCGCCGCATGACAGCCTGTTTGTCATTTTCAATTTCAAGGCCCGCCGCAGCTTTGCAGAAGAGCACGCAGAGGAAGATGAAGAACCGCTGCTGACATATACCGGGCGTGAGTGGTATTTTCAGCGCATTGCCTTCCGCTGGACTCATACGTTCTGAGCGAATATCAAAAATCTGCCTGCAGGTACACCATATAGCGTACTCAACAATAACGTAGTATAATTATATTACGTTATGAAAAATCTCCGTGTATTAATAGTCGATGATGAAAGCCGCATAGCTCAATTGATTTCAAAATTAATACACTGGAAAGAGAACGGACTTGTACCGGCAGGAATCTATCTTGACGGGCAGCAGGCCTATGAACAGATTTCTTCCGGCAATGCGGATATCGTAATTACTGATATCCGTATGCCTGTCATGGACGGGCTTGAACTTATCAGACGGTCGCATGAACTGCATCAAAATTCCGTACATTTTATCGTAATAAGCGGATACCGGGAATTTGAATATGCCCATACAGCCCTTAAATACGGTGTAGAAGACTATCTCCTGAAACCCGTAAATGAGAACGAATTAAACGCAACACTAAAAAGACTCAGTACCGCATACTCAACGGAACAGGAACGGATAAAAAAGGCCGAAAACGACGAGCAGGTAAAAAAGGAACTTCTTTCGCAGAGAGCGGCGGCTTTTCTTGTACAGAAAGGTACGCTCTCGTCTCTTGCAGATTTTAACAGGGAGTATTCTCTCTGTCTTGAAGATACCTTTTATCTAGCGTTGTCTCTCCGTCTTGACCGCCATACGGCAGTTGAAACGGATGCCACACAGGACCGCTTTATTATCCAGAATATTATACGGATAATGACGGAAAAATTTTCAGCTGTCGTCAAAAATCAGCTGCATACGTCAACCGATGCCGGCACAATCTATTTCATATTGAATTATAAGACAGGCAGCTGCGCGGAATCTGTGCTTCCTGATATATTCAACGAACTCAAGGAATATGTATATGCATTCTCTCAATATGAACTTACACTAGCCTTCGGAGGAGAAGAACAGTTTGCAGACGTTACCAGAAGTATCTGCAAAGCTGAAGAAGGCATTCACGAAAGAATTGTTTTTGGAACGGGTAAAATAATCAGCCCGCATGATCTTGAAATAAAGCACGATGCGCTCCTCGAAGAAGACATACTTGATACAATCAGATTAAAAACGGCAAATGCAGTACAATCGCTTTCTTCACCGCAGCTTTCCCGCCTTATTGAAACAGTGTTTTCGGGCATAAAAGAAAAGAAATTATACAATGCGGACGCCTACTACGAGACAGCTTGTATGTTTGTCCGTTTCGTATACGACCAGATGTCGGTGTCCTCCCGTGAGGAACAGCAGCTGAACGATGAAATTCACTCATGTTATTCAGTCGCCGACTTGTCACTGCTGCTCAGAACGCGTCTGTGCGCAAAACTTGACGAACTGCGGGTACAGAAACAATCGCAGGCAGAACGGCCGATACGTTTTGCGAGGGAATATGTTGAAACGCACTATGCGGAAAAAATCACTCTTGAAAATGTCGCCGGAATCCTGAAATTAAATTCCAGTTATTTTTCAACATTGTTCAAAAAAGAGACAGGCAGCAATTTTCTGGAATATATTACAGAAGTACGGATTGAAAAAGCAAAAAACCTGCTCATCTCGACAAATGATACAATGGCCGGCATAGCAGAAAAAGTCGGATATACTGATGCGCGTTATTTCAGTCAGTGTTTTGAGAAAGTCGCAGGTCTTAAACCTTCTGTATACAGAAGGCTGTATTCATGAAACTGCCGAAACATTTTTTCACAAGGAAAAAAAGAATTTCAGCACTTCTTGAATCCGCTTCCCTGGATGAACTGGTACAATCTGAGGAATGGCACCAGTTCCCGATGCACACGGAACTGGAACGCTGTATCTCCCGTCTCGTCGCAGAAGAAACGAAAGAAAAAGCAGCGCAGGTTGACGAACAGCAGCTCCGCCTTATAGCGCTTCAGAGCCAGATCAACTCCCACTTTCTGTATAATACGCTGGAATGTATCCGCGGCCAGGCACTTATCGACGACAATAGAAGTATTGCAGATATGCTGGAAGCGCTCAGCACGTTTTTCAGATACAGTACGAGCCGGAGGGAAAGCGTAGTTACGTTTCAGGACGAGCTGCTTAATACCCAGAATTATATGAAAATACAGCAGTACCGATTCGACAACCGCTTTTCACTTGAAATACAAACCGGTAATCCCTCCGCCGGCAGCTGTTTCGTTCCCAAACTGCTGCTCCAGCCGATTATTGAAAATGCCGTACTGCATGCGTTTGAAGACCGCAGACAGGGACAGATAACTCTGTCTGCAGACATAGCAAAAGATTTGTTCGTCATAACAATTTCCGACGACGGCAGAGGTATGGACGAAAGTACGCTTGAACTGCTAAGAAAACATATTCAGGGAACGACAGATGATAATGGCGAAAAGAAAACGGGAATTGCACTTGCAAACGTACAGAAACGCATTCATATGTTGTTCGGTGCCGCATACGGAATATCGGTATACAGTACAGTCGGACTCGGTACCGATGTAGAAATAACGCTGCCGTGTGTGTTCAGTAAAGGATGAACGCATGAAGGAATCTATATTTTATCTTCATGATATATCTCTTTCTTATGGAAAAAATACAGACGCCCATGATATATGTCTTTCGCTGAACAAAGGAGAAGTCGTTTCCTTTTACGGCCTGGGCGTCGCGGGTCATCATGCTCTCACTGATTTTCTGGGCGGCAGTTGCCATCTGACTTCAGGAACGGCTGTTGTAAATCAGACAGCGATAACGGGCGATATGCTTTTTCCCGCCTTTGAATACGGCATCTTCCGTATTGAACCGTTCAGCCAGCCGGAAAACTCGCTGTCCGTCCTGGAATTTTTATTTCTGGTAAGGCCCGAAAAATATATACTCCGGTTCTGGAACGAAAAAAAACTGATACGGCGGACGCAGGAAATTTTTGAGACGGTCGGCCTCCATTGCCATGTCCATACAAAACTTGGAGAATTTTCGCCGGTGGAATATTTCCAGCTGCAATGCGCAAAAGCCGTCGACATGCACATGTCCGTAGTTCTGTTTTCAGAAGATATTTCCGGCTTTCCTGATGCAGACATCAAAAAGTTCAATAAGACTCTTTCTATGCTGAAGAAGAGAGGTGTTTCTGCCGTTATCTGTTCCGATTCGCTGCCGGAAGAATTGCCGTGTTCCGACAGCGTATATTTATTCCGCGATGGGACTATCGTAAAAAAGTTGAGGGCAGAACAATATGACAGGGAGACGGCACTTGCCTACGTAAAATCGGCGGATATACCTTTCAGAGGTACGATACCCGGAAAAGGAATTCCTGTCTTTTCCTTTTCCGGCTTGACTGAAAAAGAAGAGAAAAAACTGAAATTTTCAGTATACAGTTCTGAAGCCGTCAATCTCGTAGACTACAGCTTTCCCGGCCGGGAAAAAATTTTCAAATCGCTCGTCGGCGAAATATACAATCCTGTATTAAAGATACAGATAGGCCGAGAAACAGTCCGTCCGGTCAAATATCAAACATTGCTGAAAAAAAAGGTTGCCGCTGTAAGAAATTTCTGTGAAGAAAACAGCGGATTCCCGAAGCTCACTGTTGAAGATAATATGGTCATACCTTCGCTCAAAAAAATACGGAGGTACGGCTTATTCGTAACAGACAAGGCAGGAAAAGCCCTTTATCGCCAGCTGAAAAATCAGTATCCTGATTTTCCGGAGCACACAGCCGACTGCTCGCTGGCAGAACGAATCATTATCCAGATGGAAAGCTTTCTGGTATTCGGCCCTGAAGTACTGATTATGCTCGATCCATTTTTTCAGCTTGATGCAAACTGTCGGAATATTGTCAGTGATTATATAAAAAAATTCATAAAACGGGGTGCTGCCGTACTGCTTATTTCGCCGGGCGGCAGCGTATACAATGAAATCTGTTCGCGGACAATTCAGATTGCATAACAGGAGTACTATGAAAATAAGGAACAGCAGCACTACCATATTTTCTGCAGTCTCGTTTACCGCCATTCTCCTTTTTTTCTTCTTTTTCAGCGGACCGGTATTGAGCGTATCATTATACAAAGTATATCTGGAGCAGGCTTCCGTTATCTGCTTCGCGATACTTGGCTCAATCATCATGTATGCGGCAAGCGGACTGAATCTCGCATCAGGCGGCCAGATATATATGGGAATGCTCGTTTTTTCTTTTTGTCTGAATTCCGGCCGTCCCAGCCTTCCGGCAGCCATTCTGCTGCTGATTGTCTTCAGCGGTTTGCTCGCCGTCATTCACCAGTTTTTCAGTACCGTTCTCGGAGTCAACACCATTATTTACACGCTGGCACTGCAGGTCATACTCTGCGGAATTGGCAACCTGATTCTTCCGCATCTGGTGTCGAATAACAAAATCTATGTCAGTATCTCGCTTGAAAACAGCGTATGGGGAATTCCCCTGTGGCTCATTATATGGATAAGCGTCATGCTCTGCTTTTCAGCATATCTGCATTTTACCACTGCAGGACGCTCTTTTACGATTGCGCAGGTTCTTGCCGGTTTCCAGGACACCGGTTCTTTATACAAAAAAATCTGCGGAATATCCTTTTTTGCAGGTTCTCTGCTGTTTTCGTTCTCGTCAGTATTCCTTTTTTCCAAGATGCACGGGTATCCGGTGCAAATCTCTTCAGATTATTCATACGATATACTGGCCGGCATGTTCCTCGGCGGATGTGATTTCCGGCATATGGTGCGTACAGCCTGTATCGGCAGCATTGCTATAGTTCTGCTAAATGCTGTTCTCCTTTTTACGGGGCTGTCCATTCCCATGGAATCGCTGATAAAAGCTGCCGTTATCTTCATAGGATGCTACCTTTTACAGAAAAAATCTTAAGATTGTCACACCTAATATAAATTTGACCGCATTGCGGTATGAACAGCCTGATTTATACTGAAAGTGTCCGGGTATGAAAGGTTCAGCCCGTTCGACAGGAGGCTAATTATGATGAAAAGATTTATGTGCGGTATTCTGGCACTCATCGCATCAACGACAATGCTCTTCGCATTCGGAAGCGGGGCGAAACGCGAGAAAAAGGTAAAAATCGGATTTCTCGCACCAACACTGCAGACTGAGTTCTTTATTTCAATCGATGACGGATTAAAGGCCGGTACAAAGGCCCGTGGCTGGGATTATGTTTCTGTCAGCTTCGACAATGATTCAAGCAAAGCCGTTACCGCAATCGAAAACATGGTCACAGGTCAGTGCAGCATTATCATTGCAATGGTTTCTGACAGTTCATGCGATGCAGCGCTCAAAGTCGCACAGAAGGAAGGCGTAAAAATCATGGAATGCGGCGTCCAGACTTCTGTATATGATATCTGCCTTAATACCGACCAGCGTGATATAGGAATGCAGATTGGTGCAATGGCATCAGACTGGATTAACAGCAAACTTTCCGGCAAGGCAAACATTGTCGTCTATACGACATACCAGAATCAGGACATGCAGAGACGCGGAGATGGAATTATTGATTCCATAAAGAAGCACAGCCCGAATTCAAAGATTCTTGAGGTAGTCGATATCGGTAAAGACGTCGTAGGAGCAGGAACTTCCACAACGGAAAACATGCTTCAGAAATATCCAAACCTCAACGTGATTGCCTGCTACGGAGACGCTGCTGCTGTTGAATCAATGGAAGCGGTAAAAGCTGCCGGCGTTCCGGCTGACAAATTCGGCATTTTCTCGTGCGACGGCACGGAACGCGCGCTTAAAGGAATCGCAACAGGCTCCGTTCAGCGCGGTACCGTTCAATTTGCTCCGGTTGCGCCGCAGATGCTTGAATACTGCGAACGCGTTCTCAAAGGAGAAAAATTTGCACAGGTTGTCATGATGGAAACACATAATATCACTGCAGCAAATATTTCACAGTTCTACACTGTTAAATAATCAGAATCATTTATCATGGAGGTAAACCGTATTATTCCGTTTACCTCCGTCCTACAGGGGAATAAAAGCATGACCGATACACTTCTGGCAGTAAAAGACATAGTAAAAACATATCCCGGTGTCATTGCCATTGACAACCTTTCATTCGATTTGAAAAAAGGTGAAGTTCATGCACTCATTGGAGAAAACGGAGCAGGTAAATCTACTCTTATAAAGATTCTTTCCGGTGCAATAGTCCCTGATTCAGGAACTATTACAATAGAAGGAAAAGATTATACTGCAATGACGCCGAAACTCGCAAAATCAATCGGTATTGAAGTAATTTATCAGGAATTTACGCTGATCCCGGGAATAAGCGCAGCAGAAAATATCTTTCTCGGGGAAAAAACAAAACCGGGCATTTTTGTCGATATAAAAGAACGCGAAGCACGTGCACGGAAAATATTCGAAGGCATGCACGTCGATATTGACGTTTCAAAACCGGTGCGTTCTCTGTCTCCCGCATATCAGCAGATTGTTGAAATAGCAAAGGCAATAAGTAAAAATCTGAAAATTTTGATAATGGACGAACCGACCGCACCGCTTATGGTCAGCGAAGTGCAGACGTTGTTTTCAATCGTAAAAGACCTGAAAAAACGCGGTGTCACAATTATCTACATATCGCATCGTCTGGAAGAATTATTCGAAATAGCAGACCGCATAACTGTTATGCGCGACGGCTGCTATGTCGGAACGGAAAACATTGCAGACGTAACACGTGAAAAACTTATTTCGATGATGGTTGGACGGACTGTTTCGGAAAATTATCCTCAGCGGAAAACCTCAATCGGAAAGGAAATTTTCCGTGTCGAACACTTGAGTGGAAACGGCGATTACGATATTTCGTTCAACCTTCATCAGGGCGAAATACTCGGATTCGCGGGACTCGTTGGAGCAGGCAGAACGGAACTGATGCGCGTTATCTACGGTGCAAATGCCTGCGATGAAGGAAAAATATTCCTCGAAAATAAGGAATTGAAAATCAGGAATTGCAGCGACGCAATACGAAACGGCATCGGATACATTCCGGAAGACCGCAAAACGCAGGGAGCCTTTCTCCGCATGTCTATCAAATGGAATATAGCAATGAATAATCTGCGTCATTTGTCACACGGCATTTTCCTGAATAATACGGCGGAACAGGAATCTGCAGAAAAGTACTGCAAACTGTTCGAAATAAAAACACCCGGAATAGACCAGCAGGTCATGAATCTAAGCGGCGGAAACCAGCAGAAAGTTGTAATAGCAAAGACGATTGCAGCGTCAAAAAAAGTAATTATTTTCGACGAACCGACGCGTGGTATAGACGTTAAGGCGAAACAGGAAATCTACGCGCTGATGAACAATCTTGTCCGGGACGGCAACGCAATTATTATGATTTCTTCCGACATGCCGGAACTGCTTGGTATGTCAGACCGGATTGCAGTTATCTATGAGGGCCGTAAAAACGGCGAAGTAATGAAAACAGAATTTGATCAGAATTATATTCTTGATCTTGCTTCAGGAGGTAAAGCACATGAAAAAGCAGAATAATAAACGATGGATAGATTATTACAAGCAGTTCGGTATTTATTTGTTTCTGGCAGCAGTATTTATTTTTTTTGCCGTAACAACGCCGAATTTCGTTTCGTATAAAAACATAATAAACATCCTGCGCCAGGTATCGATGTTCGGCATCGTCGTCATAGGCGTCGCATTCGTCATGATCGGCGGAGGCATGGACTTGTCAGTCGGAGGAGAACTCGCTGTTGTAGGCATGGTGCTCGGATATCTGATGGTTAACCTGCATCTTCCGGTTGCAGTGGCAATAGTGCTGGGCATCATTCTCGGCTGTCTGTTCGGAGTCATAAACGGACTTGTTTCAATAAAACTTAACATAGCCCCGATTATCGTTACGCTTGCCACAATGCTTGTGCTGCAGGGTATCGCTTATCTGATTACCGGCGGTTATCCTATAACGGGAATGCCCGACAAATTCGTCGTATTCGGACAGGGTTATGTTGGAGTCATACCTGTTCCGGTCATTATATTCATTCTGTTCATCGTGTTCGGCTGGGTTGTAATGAACAAAACGTATCTTGGCCGGTACATTTATGCGCTCGGAGGCAATAAGGAAGCAGCCCGCCTCGCAGGCATCAATGTGAACAGACTTACCGTCGCGGTCTATACGTTCTCAGGTTTTGCAGCCAGTATAGCGGCAATCATCATGGTAGGACGGACAAACGCATCGCAGCCCGGAGCCGGAAGCAGTTATCCTTTTGACTGTATGACGGCAGCCTGTCTCGGCGGAATAAGCATCCAGGGAGGCGAAGGAAAAATAAGCGGTGTCGTAGTCGGCGTTCTCATTCTCGGCATTCTCGACAACGGGCTCGTTCTCCTGGGTGTAAACACCAATTTCCAAAGCGTCATAAAGGGTGCGATTCTGCTTCTGGCAGTTGCAATTGACTGTTATAAAGCAAAAACAAAACGCATCGCAAAATAATGCGCAGCCTCACAGGAGAGTGAATTATGAAAACAAAAGCTTTACCGTTTTATGAATTCAATGAAGGAATATATGAAATAGACGAATTCGACTGCGCTTCAATTTTCGTAATCGTCGGGACTGAACGTGCGCTCGTACTCGATACGGGGACAGGCATCGGGGATTTGCGGTGGGTTATAGAAAACCGCATTACGGACAAACCGTACGATGTAGTTCTTTCCCACAATCACGGCGACCATACCGGGGGCGCAGGATTTTTCGATACAGTCTGGATTCACGAAAAGGATTCGGACTGGGATGTTCCGGGGACAGCACCTTCTCTTGAATTCCGCAGAAAGTATGCAGAACTTATCCGGCAGAGGGAACATAAATATTACCGGTATACACCCGATAACGATATACTCCCCTGGCCAAAAGAACCGCAGAAAAAAATACTGAAGGACGGAACTTCGTTTTATCTGGGTGGACGTACCGTTACGTTTTATCACTGTCCAGGTCATACGGACGGCGAATGTGTCGCAATAGATAATCTGACTCGCACACTGCTTATTGCGGACGCATGCAATAATAACCTGCTGCTTGGCAGCGTATCTGAAAACAATGTACAGGAGATTATCCATAAGGCAGAAGAAAGTCTCAACAGGATTGTATCGATGCATGATCTGTACGGTGATATATACAACTCACACCACGATTTCCGCGGTTTCGGTCAGCCGCTGGCCCCTGAAGTGCTCACCGACGTTCTGGGATGTTTAACCGATTTGTATGAACAGAAAGCTCAGTTTGCAACAGTTCCCGACGCGCTTTCAACTGCGGGAGGCACTAAAACTGTAGCAGTACGCAACAGCATACAAATCTCTTTCATGAACGAAAATATCAGGTATTACTGATATTTGTAAACGGTCAGCAGGGCACATCAAAGTATAGGATTGACAAGAAATAAAAAAACTGGTACTACCGAGTCTGTACAGGAACGTTGAAAATTATCGTTTTAATGGTAATTTTCAACGTTTTTTTATTTTTTCCAACAGGAAGCATCATGAGCATATTTGATATTCTTGGTCCCGTCATGGTCGGTCCCTCAAGTTCGCATACGGCAGGAGCAGTACGTATAGGACTAATGGCACGGCTGCTGCTGAAAGAAAGGCCGGTATATGCAGATATAGGTTTCTGCGGCTCTTTTGCAGCAACATACCGCGGTCACGGTACCGACCGGGCCATTGCTGCAGGACTGCTCGGTATGCAGCCTGACGACACCCGCATTCCTACCAGTCTCCTGATTGCACAGGAGCAGGGGCTGAAAATTTTCTTCTCCAAACTGGATTTGCAGGATGCGCATCCTAATACAGTAGTACTCACGCTGCTTGGCACAGAGGGAAAAAGGATTGTTGTACAGGCATCTTCAATCGGCGGCGGCAGAATCATGATAAATAAAATTGACGGCATTGATGTCAATTTCAATGCAGAAATGCCGACGCTTATTGTCCACAATTCCGATCAGCCGGGACATGTTGCCCATGTTACGACGCTGCTTTATAAAAACAGAATAAACATCGCAACCATGCAGTTGTACCGGAATGAACGCGGCGGTTATGCCGTAATGGTGCTGGAAGTGGATCAGAGCATACCTTCCCTAATCGTAAACAAAATTCAAAAGCTGGACGGTGTAATAAAAGTAACGTACATAAACGGAGGTACGGAAGATGTCATTTGAATCGCTTGCGTCGCTTGTGAACACCTGCGAAAAAGAGAATAAACAGTTCTGGCAGGTAGTCCGTGATGCGGACAAAAGACAAAGCGACATGACAGACGAACAGGAATTTGAAAAAATGCATACAATGTGGTCGGCTATGCTTTCTGCCGCCGATTCGTATGAAGGCGATCTGCGTTCGGCAAGCAACTTGTCGGGCGGAGACGGCGGAAAGTTCGCAGAATATGTAAAGAACGGTACCTCTGTATGCGGAGATTTTTTAGGCGATGTCACAGCATGTGCACTACAAATGGCAGAATCTAATGCATGCATGAAGCGCATTGTCGCCGCACCCACAGCAGGATCCTGCGGTGTACTTCCCGCCGTACTGGTGCCTCTGTACCGCCGGAAAAAATACACGGAAGATGAAATTATCCGAGGCTTGTTTGTAGCTGCAGGAATCGGCCAGGTAATCGCAAAACGCGCATCCATCTCAGGAGCAGAAGGCGGCTGCCAGGCAGAAATAGGAGCCGCATCAGCAATGGCAGCGGGTACACTTGTTTATCTGTTTAAAGGAACCCCGGCACAAATCTCATATGCTGCAGGATTCGCGCTCCAGAATCTGCTCGGCCTTGTCTGTGACCCCGTTGCAGGGCTGGTAGAAGTTCCGTGCATCAAGCGGAATGTAACAGGCGCGCTCAATGCCTGTTCAAGTGCAGATATTGCACTGGCAGGTATTGCCCCTGTAATTCCTGCAGACGAAGTCATAGATGCAATGAAACAGATAGGAAATATGATAGATTCCTCCCTCAGGGAAACAGGACAGGGCGGTCTTGCCGCCACACAGACAGGAAAGCAGATTGCACAGAAACTGACTGCAAGTTGAAACAGAACTCCGTTTTCCGTTACTTTTCCCAGATAATCCTCCTGACAAGATCCATAATATCCCCGTCGTACTGAAAATCGCCGTGCACGAGCAGTACGGTAATCCCATGAACCAGTCCCCACAGTTTAAGCGCAAGAATATCCGTATCTATATCAGCTTCGGAATTTTCCTGTTGTTTTTCAGCTGCATACCTGCGGATAGTCTTATAGAATACCGTTTCCTTCATCGGGCAGCAGCTACCGGAATCAAGAAATACACTCTTATCAAAATCGCTTAAAAATGCGAGGCGCAGGTATACCGGATTTTTGAGAAAAAAACTGATATAGGTATATCCCATCTCGTCAATCTGAGCAGCAGTATTGTCAGGATGGGCAGCAACAGCAGCCTTCAGGCTGTCGTTGAACTGCCGGTCAATTTTAGCCGCTATTCCAGAGAGCAACTCTTCTTTACTTTTAAAATGCCGGTATGGAGCCGTATGACTGACCCCGCATGCTTTTGCAACATTACGCAGGGAAAATTTTTCGTATCCGTCCGCATCAAGTAATTTAATACCTGCGTCAATAAGTTCTTCCCGTAAATCTTCGTGATGATATGTTTTTTCACCCATGAGCAAATTCCTTCTGCTATAGTATACATCATTATGTTGACACCGGAAACATAATGATGTATATTTTCTATGTTGTCAATGTAAACATTAGAGGTAAATATAATGAAAGCATTAATTCTGACTGACAGTGACTACAAAACTGCAGTTTATAATTCACTGTACACACAGATTATCCCGATACTGGAACAGAAAGGATACAGCGTTACAGTAAGAGAAGCCGGCAGGACTCTGAATGCCTGCACCGGCTGTTTTGGCTGCTGGGTTAAGACACCAGGTGAATGTGTTATGCAGGACACTATGGCTGAAATTAACAGGTTGTATATAAACAGCGATGTAGTCGTATTTCTGAGTCCTGTCATTTTCGGACAGCAAAGCGCAAACATGAAAAACATATTTGACAGACTTTTGCCGCGTCTTCTTCCGTTTTTTATCCGTAAAGCGGACGGTTCTACAGGTCATCCGCTCCGGTATGATAAAGAACCGGAACAGTTCATTATCGGGTACGGCAGCAATCTTGAAGAAGCAGATATACAACTTTTTAAAAACATCACCATAAAACACAGGCCGGGCATTGCAGTCACTGTCTATCAGGGCTTGTCAGACAGCGAAAATGTAGCCGCTCTGTTCTCAAAGTCCTGCCCTGCACAAAACAGTGAACCGGACAAAAACAATATCCTGACGCAGTATGAAAAATCGTCTCTGAATACGCAGCGGAATGATTCTCCGGTATTTTCAGAAACTCAGAGAAAATGCCCAGAGATAAAAAAAGTCGTGTTCATAAACGGAAGTCCGCGCATTCATGGTCAGACAGCGTCAGGATCGTTTATAGCACGTGCAGAAAAGCTGTTCAACGATTCAAAATTTGAAAAGGAAGTCATCAATGTACGAAAAGTGATGCAGCATGAACCGGAAGCGGCTTTTGAAAAAATAAGAAATGCCGATGCAGTCGTTTTTGCCTTTCCGTTGTACATTTACTGCCTCCCCGGCCTGCTCATACGGTTCCTTCAGGAGTATGAAACATTCCTGAAAAATTCAAACAGGAAGCAGAACGCGGCAAATGTTTACGCCGTCGTAAACTGCGGGTTCCCCGAACCGTATATCAACGAAGAAGCAGCCGACGTCATCAAATCTTTCTGCAGGCAGACCGGTATGAAATTCCGTTCCAGCGTGCTTGTCGGCGGAGGCGTTATGATTTCCAAAGCAGGAAAAGCCCCTCCGGTAAAGAAAGTATTAAAAGAAATGGATGCAGCCTTTTCTGCTGCTGCAGAAGATATGCAAATAAACCCTGTCCAGCCGCCTGAAGATACACAAATAAAAATCGGCTTCCCGGACAAGCTGTTTTTCTTTGTTGGCGGTATAAACTGGAAGATGCAGGCGAAACACAACGGACTGAAAGTAAAAGATATATACCGCCGCCCATACTAACCTTAAGGGAATTTCTCTATAGAAAAATTGCTGCCTTTTGCCATTTTGACTATCTTCTTGAGCCGGGCTAATTCCTCAGACAACAAATGAATGTCAGAAAAATGACCGGCGGCATCATATACTCCCGCTATCGAAAGAGATATAAGCGGAAAATCTTCTATAAAACCGCTGCGGTTTTCCGCCGTGATAAATCCTTTTTTTAAATCCTCTCCGGTATAATAGCCGGAAAGGCTCCCTATAAATTTCTGTATAACAGCACTGCAGTACTCTTCCTGATTTTCTGTCGTAAGGACTGCTACAAAATCATCGCCGCCGACATGGCCTGCAAACTGATCGACGGGCAGACATTCAGTCATGGTATGAGCAAGTTGTTTTATCACCTCGTCACCTTTTTCAAAACCGTATACGTCGTTATATGCCTTGAACTGATTTATATCTATATATAACACGCAGTACGGTATACCTGAAGAAACACAACGTGTAAGCATTTCTTCTATAATAATATTTCCCGGAAGCCCTGTAAGCGGATTCTGACTGCGGGCATGTGCTATTTGTATCTCTGTAGATTTCAGAAGCAGGTCGCGTACGGTAACGGTTCCATAATATCCTGCATTTCTTGTAACAACAATAAAGTCATATAGTTTTTCCATACTCCGCTGCATGGCAAGTTCGGAGACTTTATTAACCGGTGTGCTGTAGTCGGCAGAAAGAAAGTTGCGGTCCATAATCGTAGAAACAGGTTTCTTCTGGTGGAGCATAAAACCGTACCGTCCGCTCATGTGCATTGTCAGACTGTTGCGTGTGATAATTCCAAGAACATGAGTGTCCTGGACTACACAGAAACCGAAGCAGTCGGGATCGTTTTTAATCATTTCATATACTGTTTCTACCTGTATTTCCGGCTCAAGAGTTTTTGAAGCTGTACATAAATGGGCAATATACACTTCCGTAAGCAGCCCGTTTATATGATTCTTTCTCCGGTTTGTTTCTACAATAAAATCATATGCCTGAGACCGGAGCACATCAAAGCGCTCTGACGGTTCCTGAATAAAGCTTCCCTGGGCATATGACACTCCCAAATCTATGAGAGTTGCCACATCTTTTTGTGTTTCAACGCCTTCAGCTATAACGTAAATGCCTGCTGTATGGCAGAATTCGGTAACACTTTTTACAAATGCATGCGCGAGGGTATCGGTTTCCGCTTTCCGGACCAGGGAAGAGGCAAGCTTTACATACTGCGGATGAAATTCGGAAAGAAACCCGAGCGGATATAAAGAATCCGCATCGTCAATCACAACTGCAAGATGCCGTATTCCTGTATGCGGAATACGTGACGAATGTATTTCAAAAACGACTCTGTCTGCAGCCCCGCCTTTGAGAAACCGATTGTCGGCACACATTTTGTATGGTAACAGAAAAAAAAGTATGCGTTCATCTGCAGAAGTCATATAACGGAAAACAGCATCAAGTGCAAACAGTCCTACGCATTTCTTCTTCCTGGAGGAACAGCGCTGTATTTCATGACCGATAATACTGCCGTCCCGAAGAGAAACGACAGGCTGGAATACATACCGGACATCGTCATCTTTTTTTGTATCTTCCGCTGATATTTTATGGATATGCCTGTTCGCCATGCAGTACTCCATTGCCAGCTTCAACACTGGCACATCTATATAAACATCTTCGTATTAAAACTATATGAGTTTTTCTATAAATATTCAGCCCCGCACCATCAGCAGAGGGACGTTTACCGCATGCTTCAAATAGTCGGAGACGCTTCCCAACAGCATATCCTGAAACAGCTTATGCCCGTGAGTCGCCATAGCTACCAGATCATATGTTCCTGCGGTAATATGACGGACAAGTTCCGCTTCCGGCTCACCACTCAAAAAAAGCGGTTCGGCTTTAACCGACGCCGCAGCAAACTGACGGACACGATCCGTCATGTATTCACCGCTTTTTTCCCGGAGCGCACGATCCTGGTCAAGCGTGTGAGAATGGATAACATGAACAAGCGTCACTCTGACCCCTCCACCGGAAGCTATGCGGAGAACTTCGTTCACTACGGCATCGTCGACAGGTGAACAGTCAAGAAGCACCAGAATATTTGAAAAAGGACACATCAGGCATTTCCTCCTGTAATCGTAGCATAAAGCAGATATACATTCAGAACAATGACAAGCGTCGAAATAAGCAGCGCCAGAATGAACTCTGTATTTCTGCTGGCAAACTGCCCCATAAGGCGCTTGCGGCGGCAGAGAATAAGCAGCGGTATCAGTGTAAACGGAAGCTGTATGCTCAGAACAACCTGGCTCAGAATGAGAATTTTATATGTATCGACACCGATTACAATCAGAATAAAAGAAGGAATTGCCGTTATAAAGGTTGATATCCGGTAGAGCAGCGTCTTCGGATCTTCCGGCTGGCCAAGGAATCCTGTTATTACGTTTACTTCCGCCATTGACGAGGTGACAGATGAACTGACGCCGGAAAATACGAGTGCAAACGCAAATAAAAAAGCGGCAAGCGGGCCAGCAAGCGGCACGAGCGTTTTTGAAGCATCCTCAATACTTGTTACAATAACGCCGCCTGTATGGAAAACACGGGCAGCGACAATAATCATCGCCGCATTTACAAGAAGACCAAGCCCCATCGCAGAAAGCGTATCGATGCGTTCATATTTCAACAAAGAACGTTTTTTTTCGTCCGTAATACCCCAGTCGCGTGAATGAATCACATTGGAATGCAGAAATATATTGTGCGGCATAACGACGGCGCCGAGTATGCCCATAGCAATGTAAATACTTTTCCTGCTGAGACGGGGAATTACAAGGGCAGGCAGCACTGCACCCCAGTCAGGCCTGACAATAACCAGCTCTGCAACATAGCACAGCGAAATGATGCCAAGGAATGCCATAATGATGCGTTCAAGCCGGTGGTAGCGCTGGCTTATAATAAGAAAAACTTCCAGAAATACCGTAACAAGGGCTCCTGCCCACAACGGCATGTGAAACAGCAGGCGGAATCCGATTGCCCCGCCCAAAAGCTCTGCTACGTCAGTAGCGACACAGGCTGCAACGACGGTCACGCCTATAACTGACGCGGCAGGCTTCGGAAAACCTTCGCGGATATTACATGCAAGCGATTTTCCGGTTGCAATACCAAGTTTTGCAGCCATACTTTGAATTACAACAAGCATGAGTGTACTGAGCGTAATGACCCACAGAAGGTCATAGCCGAACGATGACCCGCCTTCAATATTCGTAGCCCAGTTTCCCGGATCTATAAAGCCGACAGTAATAAGGAATCCCGGGCCAAGAAAAGCCAGAATCTTTCTGCCTTTTTCGCGTATATTCATTGCATTGAGTATAGTCCCCGCTAAACCGGCGGTCAAGGCTGCGGATTCTGCTCCTTTAACTGCTCGTCAAGTTTGGTGATAGCCGTAATAATATTAGATGAATATTCAAGCAGTTCGTTGAATTTATTCTCAAGTTCTTTCTGGTCGAGACTCTTTGAAGAAACAATAATATCGCGCACGAGAGCGTGCATTTTTTCGTGATCGGAAACCATCTGTAAAAATTTACCGGTACTGCGGAATTTGTCCGCATCTTTTCCTGCAATCCATTTTCCGAGCTGACATGAAGTGTGATCACCAAGAACAGCAACAGAAATATCGATTTTCCCGTCAAGAACGCCCCGCACTTTTATTATCCACAGCAGATGCTGTATAATAATCGGTACGGCATTAAATGTAATCTTATCCGATTTTTCACCGAATTCAAAATCCTGAAAATTCTGAATGCCGGTAACAGCATTTTCATATTTCAAAAAAACATCGGAAATCCCAAGAAAAGTCATATTGAGGCTCTGCGCAACACCGGCAATCTGCTCCGTCTGGACTGAACTTTCTCTGCCCGCCTCCACAATTTCCTGAATAGATTTTCGTATACTTCCGGAACTTTCGGCTATTTCGCTGGAACCACCTTCTATTGATATTGTGATATCCTTAAGATTCTGTGTCGCTTTTACAATCTCACTGCTTCCGACAGCAAGTTCCGACGCGGCCTGTTTTATTTCACTAAATGCTCCGGTTATATTTTCCGATTCACTCGTAATATCGCCGTAGTTTTTAAGATTCACGGAGCTGAATTCCTGAACATTTTTAATATTACTTACAATTTCCTTTAATGTCGTTGAGATGAGTTTTGCATTTTGTGCTGTCATTTCCGAAAGTTTCCGTATTTCATCAGAGACAACGGCAAAACCTTTTCCGGCGTCCCCTGCATGGGCTGCTTCTATTGCAGCGTTCATAGAAAGAAGATTTGTCTGGGACGCAATGGTATCAATCATCTGGTTTATTTCCTGGACAGCGTCAATATTACTGTTAATATCATCTATTACCTGACTCATTTTCTCCATATGGCTTCTGCCTTCCTGAGTAAGGTTCAGCAGGCGGGCTGCAGTCTCCTGCTTTTTTTCCGTAATATTTCTGACATTATGTATGGACGCATCCATCTCATCTATAGCAGCCGACGTCTGGACAACTGACTGCGACTGCGTTTCTATCTGATGTTCAAAACTGATTATAGTCTGTGTAATCTGTTCAATGGCAGCCATGCTTCCGAGAATTTCGTTATTCAGATTTTCTATTCTCTCGTTGATTGTATGTACACTGCCGTTTATTCTGGTTGCTGTATAAACTGATTCCTTCATCTGCTGCGTAAACGACAACGAATACCGCCTTCCCTCGTCAATAAGTTTCCTCGTTCCCGTACGCGATGTCTGACAGGCACTCATATGATGCTCAAGAGCATTGAGAGCCTCTTTATCAGACTTTCGGGAGTCTGCCGCAGAATACAGCTGAGAATAGACAACTCTTTCAAAACCACCGCACGTTTTATCAAACTGACGGCGGTACAGGAAAAACAACGCCAGATTTACCAAACCCGCAGCGCCTGCAGACGCAATTACGACAAACCGCGGAACAGACTGAAAAGACGCTGCACTGATGCAGAAAAAGGCAGCACATTGAACAATAATAACAATTGTTGTAAAAAAATTTTTTTTCATACGAATCCCCACACACCGCTCAGAATAGCATATTTTAATTCCTTATGAATACCGAGGGAACAGGTTCTGCATAAAACCGATACTTTTTGTATTATCAGAAAATACGGTTTTTTAATGTTATACTTTTATTTAATGACAAAGGGGGTGTAACATGAGTGACAACCGATTGTTCGAGGCCACTATGGAATCTTTTCCCGACGGCATCATTATAGCCGACAGCAATAACAAAATAGTTTTCGTAAATACCGCAGCAGAAGAAATAAGGATATTACCGACAAGTGCAAAGCTGAACAGGAAAACCTGAATTACAACCAGCGGCTCAAACTGGAAATATCAAGTCTTACAGAAAAGCTGGATACCCTTTTTATCGAATCTCTGAATGCGCTTGTTTATACACTCGAGGCAAAGGACATTTATACAAGAGGTCATTCGGAACGTGTCACAAATATAAGCAGACGCTTTGTACAGGAAGTATTCGGTTCCTCGAATCTGCTTGCAGACGTGGAATTAGCTGCAAAATTCCATGACATAGGCAAGATAGGCATTCCGGAAGCGATTCTGAATAAACCCGGAAAGCTTACGCAGGAAGAAACAGAACTCATGAGACGGCATCCGGTAATTACGGCACAGATTTTATCTCCGTTCGACAATCTTAAAGACGTTATAATGATTGCAAAGCATCACCACGAGTGGTACGACGGCAGCGGATATCCCGACAAACTGGCAGGAGAGAGCATTCCACAGGGAAGCAGAATACTTGCCCTTGCTGACGCTTACGACGCAATGACATCATCAAGGCCGTACAGAAAGTCTCTAAAAGCGGCAGAAGCGGTACAAATAATAGGCAGTAATTTAGCGACGCAATTTGACCCTGAACTCGGTAAAGAATTTATCAACCTTGTTGAAACGGGAACGATATAACACTGCGGCTTACGTATACCTTTTATTCCTCCAGGAATTCCGAAAGACAAACTCTCTGTACCTCGCTATAATACATACATGCAATACATCTTGTCGGTTTTGCTTTTGTTGATTGCAGGATTTCTTGTTATTTTATTATTACATGTGCTGAGCTGCCGTTCTTTATCGCAGATTTCATATCCGTTTGCAGGGCTCATGCTTGCAATTACAATCTATGCAGCAGGCTATGCAGGTGAACTTCTTTCACCGACGCTCAGTCGTATGCTCTTCTGGAATACGTTTCAATATCTCGGAATATCGTTCATACCTTATTTATGGATAACGGTAACAGCGCTGTATGTAAATGCGCCGTTTTTCCGTCTTAGACTTGTACAAATCCTGCTTTTTGTATTTTCCCTCATTACGTTATCCGGAGCCTTGACAGATCCGTGGCTTCATCTGAAATATGCTTCTGTATTCATTTGCATGGGACAGACCTTTCCCGTACTGGGATTCATCCGGGGGCCGCTTTACTATTTTCATGTCATATATACGACCTGCTCATTCATAATAAGTTTAGCGCTTCTTGCCAATTTTATTTTTTTAACGTGCAGTTCATTCCACAGAACAATGATACTGCTGATAGCAGGATCTGCTCTGCCGTTCATCGATTTCATGCTTTATCTGTCAGGCATCAGAATACCCGGCATTGATACTATTCCTTTCAGTATGTTTTTTTCGGCATTATGTTCGGGACTTGCAGTCTTTTCGGAAAAATTTCCGGCCTCGGTTCCCGCTGCACGTTCTTTCGTGTTTGAAATGATATCCGATGCTGTAATCGTAACAGACGGGAACAACAGAATCACCGACTACAATAAAGCTGCCTGCGCACTTTTTCCAGGAATTACAAAAGGCGCAAATCCCGTTCCCGGACTGCTTGGAACAGGAAGCTTTGCAGCAGATACTGAATTCCAGACGGACATTTCCTTCAGCATAAAGATGCGCAGATACAGCTGCCATGTTTCACGTATGCGTCCTGTCCCAAAACAACATGATGCAGGCGGCAGGATACTTCTTTTTAAAGACGTAACTGAATCTGCCCGGATTCTTGAAAAAATGCAGGAATTTGCCTCGGTCGATTCCCTGACAGGTTTATACAACCGCCGCTATTTTATGGACAGGGCGAGACAGATTATACCGGAACTTGAACGGAGTGGCAGTTTTTTATCTTTTATAATTGCAGATATCGATTTATTCAAACAGATAAACGATACACAAGGGCATCCGGCAGGAGATGCTGCGATTCAGGCTGTAGCTGCAGTATTTTCAGAAATTGTCTGCCCTCCGAACATAGCTGCCCGTTTCGGAGGAGAAGAATTCATCTGCCTGCTTCCTGACACCGATGCCGGGGCAGCATTCTCAATTGCAGAAAAAATACGCACGGGTATAGAAAAGATACCCGCCCCCGGCAGCAGCCGCTCATCCGAAACAAGTTTCTATATTACGGCAAGTTTCGGGGTGGCATCCACGGATAAAATCGGAGGGGAACAGGCAATTACTCTTCTTGTTTCCCGGGCAGACAAGGCACTGTACAACTCAAAAAACAACGGCAGAAACAGAACAACAACCGGATAAAATGTCGGGAAACTGTTGTTCCCTTTTGACAGATATTTAGTAAAAATATATACTTTGCACCGTAAAACACATCAAAGCTTTTGTATATTGAGCAAAAACTCAGCATCAGCCGTCTGTCAGCAAAGATTTATATCATCAGGAAGTATATGTCAGATACATCAATTAAAGAAAAAACAGGTACACCAATCCGTGGCGCGGATGTTCTGGGAACGGGGCGGATTCTGCCGCTTATTGTTAAATTTTCGATTCCGGCAATTATCGGTATGCTTGTCGGCTCTTTGTACAATATCGTAGATCAGATTTTCATCGGACAGAAAGTCGGCGTACTCGGAAATGCGGCGACAAACGTGGCATTTCCGCTTGTGACCATATGCATGGCGGTTGCACTGCTCATCGGTATCGGTACGGCAACAAACTTCAGCCTTGAACTCGGACGGGGCAACAAGGAAAAAGCTGCATACTTTGCCGGAAACGGAATAACGATTAACATCATCTGCGGTCTCTGTATTGCCGTTCTTGCAAAAATATTTATCATTCCGCTTCTTCATGTATTCGGCGCAACTGCCACCGTTTTTTCCTATGCGAAAACATATACCGGCATAACAATCGTAGGCATCCCCTTCCTGCTGTTCGGAGTTGCAGGAAACAATCTTGTCCGCGCCGACGGTGCACCGGCAACTTCCATGTTTGTCATGCTTGCAGGTGCAGTTGCGAATGTCTTTCTGGATGCACTGTTCATGTACGGATTCAACTGGGGTATTGCAGGCGCCGCATGGGCAACGGTCATAAGCCAGATGCTGTCTGCACTGCTGCTTGCAATCTATCTTATTCATACAAAGAGCGTCAAACTCAGCCGACGGAATTTCATACCTTCATTCGCGTATATTAAATTGATCGCTTATATGGGTTTTGCTTCGGCCATAAATCAGATCGCAATGGCGTCGTTCCAGATTGTCATGAACAACGTTCTCGTATACTACGGCGCAAAGTCGGTTTACGGCAGTGACATTCCGCTTGCCTGTGTCGGTGTCATCACAAAAGTAAACATGCTGCTCATGGGTATCGTAATAGGCATTTCCCAGGGATGCCAGCCGATATTCGGATTCAATTACGGAGCTAAAAAATATCACCGCGTAAAAAATGCCTATAAGGATGCCGCTGTGATTGCAACGGTAATTTCAGTCGTCGCATGGATATGCTTTCTTGTCTTTCCCCGGCAGATTACAGCTTTGTTCGGAAACGGGAATGAACTGTATTTCCATTTTGCCGAACAGTATTTCCGCATCTTTATGGTACTGACCTTTCTCAACGGTATCCAGCCGCTCACTTCAAATTTCTTTGCTTCAATCGGCAAAGCGAAACTGGGAGCAGCCATGTCGCTCACCCGGCAGGTACTCTTCCTCATACCGCTTATCGTGATTCTTCCGATTTTCTTCGGAATTGACGGAGTTCTGTATGCAGGGCCTGTTGCCGACTGTGCAGCCTTCATATTCGCAGTTACGTTTGTTTCCCGCGAAATGCATCTGCTGACAGTGAAAGAATAATCAGGGTGAAACAGCCGTCATTTACTGCTAATTTTGTTTTTTTTCTCCATACTATGAGATATATTTCATAGTATGGAACAGCCTGAAAAAAGAAACATTGAAACTGTAGCGGACAGCCGATCCCCTGTTATTTCATTGCTCCCGGACCCTGCAGCTGTCTGGGAATGGCAGCAGAAACTAAATTCTTTTGGTCCCCGTTTTACCGGTTCTGCGTCACATAAATCCTTTATAAATTTTATTGAAGAACAGCTTGAAAACAGAGGGCTGCAAGTCCATCGATCAGGCCATCGGTTTACAAGATGGCAGGCCCAAACATGGTCGCTTTCCGTTCCACACGAAAACGGAACACCGGAAACAATCCCGGTATCTTCATACTTTCCGTATTCCGGTTCAACAGGCCCGGACGGCATCTGTGCTCCGCTTGTGTTCTGCGGTAAAAATTTTCGTGGTGCCCGCGGAAAAATCGCTGTCATAGAAGTCCGCAATATAAAACTGCCGTCCGTATTACTTTTCAACCAGCGGAAGGCAATCCCAAAAACAGCATCCCTGCCGGCACTAGTCTTAAATCCTGTAATAGGATCCGTACTTTCAGGCCCCAATCTGGAGAAAGCACAGAAGGCAGGAGTACTGGGCATTATATGCATATGGAAAGGTTTATCAGATGAAGCAGCGGCAGGACAGTATCTCCCATTTACAACCGGCCCCCACAGTTGCCCTGCTCTTTGGGCAGCAGGTTCTGCACGAACAAGACTGCGGCAGCTTGCAAAAGAAGGATGCATGGTGCGGCTTGTTCTCGACGCTGTAACTGACGAATCTGCGGAAAGCGACAGCCTGCATGCAGTTCTGCCCGGGGTAAACCACAAAAAGACGCTCATTATCAACACGCACACGGACGGTCCGAACGACTGCGAAGAAAACGGTTCTGCGGGTCTGCTCGCTCTTGCACAGGCCTTTTCGCAGATTCCGCAGGAATCACGTAAAATCGATATCGTTTTTGTGTTTGTGACCGGCCATTTTCAACTTCCGCAGTTCGGCATTAACGGACAGGCAACAACGAGATGGCTTCATGAGCATCCTGAATTATGGGATGGAAAGGGAACGCATGCAGAGGCTGTTGCAGGATTAACGATTGAACACCTCGGCTGTATGGAATGGGAAGACGACAAAACTCACGCATCGTGCAGACCGTCAGGACAAATCGACAGGGAACTTCTATACACATCGTCCCAACTCATGGAACAGATTCTTATGGAATCAATTGAACACCGGACAAAGCTCCGTATTGTCACGCTAAATCCTGCCCGTTCACGATATTTCGGCGAAGGTGAACCTTTATACAAGGCAGGGATTCCGACTATATCGCTTGTCCCTGCACCCGGTTATCTATGTGCCGTATCAGACAGCGGATTTATTGAACGCATTGACAAACAGCTGCTTTACGAACAGATACAGATGTTTGCCTGTATAGCCGGAAAAATTCTGTACAGCCCGTCAAACGAAGAAAATTAATATTTTGCAGTAATGATTCAGTATCATTATGATGGTACTTATTTACCTCCACTCTGCATCATGATACACTGTCCCGCATGACACGAGAAGAAAGCCTGGGGAAAGAACCTGTCCTTCCCCTCATGATGAAGATGGGTCTGCCGACGCTTGCCGCGCAGGTAATAAACCTTTTATACAACATAGTCGACCGGAGTTACATCGGGCATATAAGCGGAACAGGAGCTGTTGCCCTGACCGGCGTCGGACTCGCGCTGCCGGTTATCATCATCATTACGGCCTTTGCTTCAATAGTCGGCGGCGGCGGCGCACCGCTTGCAGCCATTGCGCTCGGAAGCGGAAACAGGGAACGGGCTGCCCGCTTTATGGGCAACGGTTTCGTTCTGCTCATACTGATGACTGTCGTTCTGTCGGCTGTATTTTTCCCGCTGAAAGACAAATTCCTCTATCTTATAGGAGCAAGCAGCGCTACTTTCCCTTATGCAAATCAGTATATAAGCATCTATCTGTGCGGCACACTGTTCGTCCAGATTTCCGTAGGACTCAACACATTTATAACTGCTCAGGGGAATGCAAAAACGGCAATGCTGTCAGTTCTCATCGGTGCCGTACTTAATATACTACTCGATCCGCTGTTCATTTTCGTCTTCGGGATGGGAGTACGTGGAGCGGCGCTGGCAACAGTCATATCGCAGGCAGTAAGCGCTTTCTGGGTGCTCAGTTTCCTGTTTTCCGACAGGGCAACGCTGAAACTCGAAAGAAAATACATGAAGCTTGATAAAAGTATCATAACGGGTATGGCTGCGCTCGGAGTATCACCTTTCGTCATGCAGTCGACGGAGGCGCTCATTTCCATCGTCATGAACAGCGGACTCCAGAAATACGGCGGAGACCTGTATGTCGGCGCGCTTACCGTGATGCAGGCTGTCATGCAGTTCGCGACAGTTCCTGCAAACGGTTTTTCACAGGGTGTACAGCCTGTCATCAGTTACAATTACGGAGCCTGCCGGACAGAAAGAGTCAGAAAAACGGTACGCTATCTTGTAATTCTGCTTGAATCATCCACGCTGCTGATTGTTGCTGCTGCAATTATCTGCCCGTGGCTGTATGTCCGTATTTTTACAAATGATGCGGCGCTCACGGCGTTCATCTGCCGGACGATGCCGCTGTTCATGCTCGGCATGGCACTGTTCGGCATACAAATGGCGCTGCAGGCATCTTTCGTTGCACTGGGACAGGCAAAACTGTCGATTATCATCGCACTTTTACGAAAAGTCGGGCTGCTCGTTCCGCTGGCACTTATACTGCCGGCTGTAACGGGAAAGGCTGAAAGCATTTACATTGCCGAACCCATATCGGACTGTATATCAGTTACAGTCTGCGCGATTCTGTTTATTGTAAACTTCAATAAGATTCTGAAAGACTCTTGCAAAATTTAAAAACTGCCGGCATACATTTAAAACTCCAGAACTATGAGCTGCAGTGTTTTACTGCCGGCATTCTGAATCACACACGCAGACAGAGAATCACGCCACAAAAAACCGCCGGCAGTCAATTCTGTTTTTTTCCCGCCTTCCTGAACAACTGCAGAATATCCGCAGGAAACAATACAGAAGGGATTACCGTTTCCCGATTCTGTAACAGTTTTTCCGGAAGGCAGAACGACGTGTTTAATGCAGACTCCGTGAATAAAAAACTCCCGGCGCCCACCTTCTTTCCGTCCTTTTTTACAATGTACAGATTCCTTCCCGCCGTATAATTCTATGCCTATCAGGTTCATAGGACCTGCATTTGTCCGGACTGCTGTTGCTGCGTGTATAACAGGATTCGCACCGCTTGGCATATAAAACATAAAACCAGCGTGAAGATGAAGAGCGCCAGTGACCAGTTTTGCGGCAATAAGCCGAATCTTTTCGCAGAGTGTAATCCATCCCGGCAGAATCGTGGAACACTTACCGCTTCCAGGAAACAATTCCGTTTTTATACCGCCGCCGCTGCAGACGATATATACCGTGTCCTGAGAATGGCGGTGATATGCTGTCCGGGTACCGGGCATCAGGACTGTACGATACAACCTGATTCTGCTGTTTTTAAGAATTTCTTTATGAAGTGGTTCCTGTTCTACCGGCACGAATTTTCTTTCTGATGATTTCATACTGCAGGCCCTTCTATAAGCTGCTCCTGCAGCAGCCAGTCATATGAATCCTGTATCATCTTCTTTATGGACACCGTCGAAAAGCCTAATTCGCCCCGGGCTTTCGAGTCATCACAATACAGTTTCTCTGTAAGACGTCGGTACCGGGGATAGGTAACAAGCGGTTCTTTGCCGTCAAACAGTGATTTTATTTTTAAAACCTGCATGACAATGAATAATACCCACGACGGTATAATTCTCAGACTGACACTGCTCCCCGTTATGTCTTTTATCAGTGCATACATATCGCCGAAGGAAATTTCATTCCCGCCAATAAGGTAATTCTGCCCGGTTTTTCCGACCTCTGCCGCTCTGATGTGAGTCCGGGCTGCATCCTGCACATGTGCAAACGTACCGACACCGTTTGTAATTTGAATTGTCTTTTTTTCTACAGCGCTCTTAATAAGAGTCGACCATCCTTTCACATCACAAGGTCCCATCATATTACAAGGATTCAGTATAACAGCGTCCAGTCCCTGCTGTATGTATTTTCTGATTTCCTGTTCCGCAAGATATTTTGTACGGTTATAATTCATCCGGCAGGTCAAGGCATTGGAAACAGTATCTTCGCGCAGCCGTTCCTTATGCACTCCGTATGCAGAACTGGATGACGTATACACAAGACGCTTTACGTGTTTTTCAAGTGCCGCCCTGCACACATTGGCAGTTCCCGTAACGTTTATTTTATACTGCCTGTCTGCATTCCGATACCACATTGTCGTATCACCTGCATTGTGGAAAATAATCGTTTCGCTGTCATCGGGGAGGGCTTCAAGCAGCGACTGATAATCCAAAATGTTTCCCGCTGCAAGAGTTATGCCGGGTTTCTGAAGACGGGAAGTATCCTCCTGCGGCAGATGAAACGCAATAACCTGCCAGCCTTCCTTCAGCAGTTCTTCTATCAGATTCATACCAAAGAATCCGCACGATCCTGTAACAAAAGCTTTTTTCATATTCTGTACCTCTGTAAAAAAGATAGTACGGAACAAAAAATTAGTAATTAACCTATGTTAATAAAAACTGACAGTCCTGTTATCCGCATAAAACAGGTCTCCCTGTCCGTGCAGGTATCAAAACAATCGATACCCCCGATTCCTGCAAAAACTTACTTCAGACGGGCTCTGATCCGGCTGAGTGAAACAGGAGAAATTCCAAGATACGATGCAATATAATACTGCGGAATATGCTGCTCAATACCAGGATATTTACCGGTAAACCGGCGGTATCGTTCCGCTGCATCATCAAGCAGGAAAGACCTTTCCCTGTCTTCCTTTTCTATGTACAGCTGAATTATGTAATTCTTTATGAGAATATCCCAGCAGCTGTGATGCATTATCAATTCTTTGTAATCAGCGCGGGTAATGAACAAAAGACTGCTGTCAGCCAGCGATTCTATGGAATACCACACTTCTCTTTTCTCTATTGCAGGTGAATAAGTACAGAGAAATTGTCCCCCTGTTCTGAATGCCAGAGTCTTTTCGCTTCCGGAGAAATCCAGGCAGGAAACTCTGAAAATTCCTGTCAGAATAAGTGCAATATCACTCTGGGACTCTCCCTGCCGTACAAAAAAAGAATTTCTGCCGATATCTTTTACGTGTACCATTCTTTCCAGTTTTTCTTTTTCTTCGTCAGAAACAACCGTATACTTCTCCAGTGTTTTAAAAAGAAATACCTTCTGATCAGCATTCATGGCAGCCTCCTGTTTTCACAGCAGAAAATATTTCTGCATCCCGTATTCTTTTTCTACTATAATATAAATGATTAAGAATACGCTGTACAGGCAGATACTCAGAATTAATTATAACAGTGCGGCTGCAGTATTCTTGCTGCGGTTCATCTCAACTGATACGGTTTCTTTTTTCTCCCACTGCCACCGGCAGCCCGGTTTTGCAAAAGACAGGTTCAAATCTCCGGGAACAAAGTCGCAATGATAAAACGTTCTGTAAAAACAGTCTGCTTCCTGCTTTATATCAAAATTGAAAAGTTCGGGATGCAGGATATTTGCTGCATTCAGCAGTCCAAGAATCCACCGCGGGCTCCCGAAATCTATATTGGGATACGGCGGTTTATAAATCTGCCGGCTGCGTACAGCTTTGCAGGTAACTCCGGCTTCCTGACATTCTTTGTAAACAGTCTGCAGTGAATTGCTCAAAAAAGAAGAAATGAACATGATGTCAGGATCCAGTTTATTAAGCGTTTGTGCAGATATAGTTTCCCCCGGACGGCCGTCAAGATTCAGTTCTTTGTTAACGGAAATACCGCCAGACCATTCAATCAGCTGGTTTTCAAAACGCCCGCCGTTAAAGCAGAACAGCGGCTTACCCATAGCATAGTAGACACGCGGTTTCTTCGTCGTACTTCCCAGTTTTTCCTGTATCTGTACTGTAAATGATTTCATATACCGTATCAGCCTTTCCGCTTCAGTCTCCCTGCCTGCGATGCTGCCGAATTTTTGTATAGAGCTGAAATATCCGGGAATGTTCTGTATTTCCTTATGAAAATTTTCCAGACCACCGCTGCTCAGTACGGACTCCCACACATTCAGAACATCTTTTTCTTTCGTTATTCCCAGTGCAATGAGAATGGCCTCTATCATTTCAAGCGCTCTTGTAAAAGGATAGCCTCCCATGAATCCCTGTTCCCTGAATGAGTCTCTGGGGCTGATTCCCTTTATGGGGACGGGATGACCGCAGCAGGGACATTTACCCTGTGTCAGTACTGAAGATTTAACTTTAGCCCCCATCGGCCCGTAAAAATCCCGGCTTATGAGAACGTTCCCGCATTCAGGACAGCGCGTGTCGAGCAGTGCGGTTCCGGGGCTGTTAAAGAGATACACATAGGGCAGAATTCTGTTCAAGTCCCTGCACAGCTCTTCGGATTCTGCAATCGACGGCTCTTCATCCGCCGGTGCAGATTCCAGCGGCATAAAACGCATAATCTGCAGCGGAATATCGGAATCAAGGAAGGCAAGCCACATCGCAAGATCGGCAATATCATCCTCCTGATTCTTTTTGAACATGCAGGAAATTTCAATATGAATGCCTTTTTCACTCAAAAAAACGATACTCTTTAAGACTGGCGAAATACAGGGTACCCCGCAGGCCATGTAGCTTTCATCGTTAAAGCCCTTCAGGCCTATATTCATAAAATCCACGCAGGAGGCAAGCTGCCCTGCTGAAGTTTTCGTAAAATAACCGTTCGTTGAACAACCCACCAGCAGTCCTGCGGCATGAGCTTTCCGGGCAGTATCAAGAAACGTAAAATATGAAGCAAGCGGATCATTCATGACAAATGTTATCCCTTCACATGATTCTTCACGGGCTTTTTCAATAAGGTCTTCGGCAGAATAATAGGTAAGGGCAGACGTAGCTGATGAAAGCTCGCGGACAAAACTTGTCGAAACGCATCCGTCACACTGAAAATTGCATCCGGTTGTCGTAATCTGAAGGAATTTTGCCATAGGATAAAAATGCAGGACAGGCATGGTCTCTATGGAAATACTGCAGACAATTAAAAATCTGCCGGGAGCGGTTTCTTCAAGCCCGTTTTTTGTCAACACATACTTTCCGCACGCACCGGCTTTCCCCTGCAGGATGATACAGCCGCGGGCACAAACAGGACATACTACTTTTGAAAGAGTATCCATAAACCAGCCTCCTCTTTTACAATCTCTGCATGTGGAATGCCGGCTTTTTCCAGAATATTTTTGAAATAATCCGGCGTATACGCAGCATTTCTTTTCCTCTTTGATTCAATCCAGTCAGGTTCAGCCGTTTTCATTTTTTCTTCAATCTGATGCTTAAGAGCGGCCGTCCCAAAACCTCCCCCTATATAGGCATATCCTCCGGTCTTCAAAACCCGATAGATTTCCCTGAACGCCTGGACTTTATCTTCCCAGAAATATACCGAACCTCTGCTGACTGCAAGGTCAACTGAATTATCTGCAAACGGCAGTTTTTCGACTGCCCCTTCCATTGTCGTTACACGTTCTCTGTTCCCACTGTTTTTTTCCGCCAGTGCAAGTATTTCCGGTAAAATATCGTACAGGACAACATCCATGTCTTTGTTCAGATCTGCTACTGCCAGCCCAAGCTTTCCCGTCCCCGCCCCCAAGTCTATGCAGGTACCGTGTTTTATCCCTGTCCTTGCCAGAATATCGTCTGCAATGACAGGATAAATCGGCGCAAAAACAGTTTCCGCAATAAAATTAAAATGCTGTACGTCCATTTTAGTATGTGCCTCCCCGCTCCCTGAAGTATTTTCTGTCCTGCCTTGTACTCTGTAGTGCCGTTTTTTATATCAATCCGGATATATCTCTTTTCGATTAGAATTATTATCTTTTGTATTGTTTTGTCAACAGTTTAAAGCAATTTATTCATCAAAAACAGTATTTTTAATTGACAAAACATAACGAAACATAATAATGGGTATAAATTATCAAAAAGCAGGAGGCTGATTATGAATAAAGCGCTGAAAAGAATACTGATTTTTGCAATGCTGTATCTGAGTACAGGAGTATCCTTTCTTTGTTCCGGCTGCACGAAAAAAGATACCGCTGCCGGAACTATTACACAAAATCAGGTACAGGAAAAGGGACAGGCAGTCACCGATATGGCAGGAAGAAACGTATCCATTCCGCCTGCGGTCAAGACTGTTTACTGTGCCGTTCCGACTGCCGAAGCAATGCTGTATTCGCTTGCCCCGGAAAAAATGTGCGCGTGGGTCTTTCAGCATTCACCGGAAGAGGAAAAATTTTTATCCGCCCGCGTAAAGGATCTTCCGATTCTCGGCGGCTGGATGGGACAAAAATGCACGGCAAACATGGAGGAAATTGCCAGACAGGCACCTGATCTTATCGTCTTTATGACAACAACGGGAATTAACAGCGACGCAATTCAAACGGCAGATACTATTCAGGCTCAGACAAAAATTCCCGTTGCAGTAATGGACTCTAATCTGACTGCAACGCCTGCAGCATACAGAAAACTTGGGGCGCTCACGGGAGATACAGAAAGAGCAGAGCTGCTTGCGTCATGGGCGGAAAAGAAGCTGCAGGAAGTCAGTGCAATGACTGCAAAAATTCCGGACGATAAGCTTGTTTCGGTCTACTATGCGGAAGGAAACGGAGGACTTTTGACAGATCCGTCAGGTTCTGACCATACACAGGTTCTTGATTTTGTCCGTGGTAAAAACGTGGCTGCTGTGCAGCTGAAAGGCGGACAGGGAATGTCGGCCGTTTCCATGGAACAACTCCTTCTGTGGAATCCGCAGGTTATACTTGTCAGTTCAAACGGAAACGGAAGTGCTGCCCGCGAAAAAATTCTTACCGACGGCACATGGAAAAAACTCGACGCTGTTGCACATCGTAAAGTATATATAGTCCCTTCGCTGCCGTTTAACTGGTTTGACCGTCCGCCGGACATCATGCGCATCATTGGAACAGAATGGCTTTCGCAGCTGCTCTATCCTGAATATGTACAGGTGGATTTTAAAGCTGATATGAAGGAATTCTATTCTCTGTTTCTGGGAATTACCCTTACAGACAGCGACATAGCAGAAATAATGAAGGATGCACACTAAATACAAACAGCCTGCTCCAATTTCAATCATGATTTGAAGCAGGCTGGTAATTACTTTCCGGATGGATACAGCAGCTCGTGAACTTCACTATCAGACAATTCAACGGAATAAAACAACGTATAGAATTTTTTTACTTCTTCCGTTATATTAAATTTTATTTTTTCCGGATACAGAATTGATTCGGCCCATTTTATACCGATAAGCCTGTTAATCGACGGAGGCCTGTCAAACCAGTCCCAGGGATCTGTAGGAATACGATAATATTTTCCGTCTCGCACCGCCTGAATGGTCGACCACAGGGGATCGGTCGGAATTGCCTTATAAAATCCCTTGCCGGAATCAGCAAGTGTATTATCACTGACAAACAACAGATCAGGATTCCATAAGGCAACCTGTTCAAATGATATCGTTGTTCTTCCGACAACACCCTGTGCGGTACCGGAAATATCAGCAACATTAACGGCACCGGCTATATCAATGACCTCTGTATGAAAAGAATGCGGTGGGTCTGTTTGTAATCCGCGGGGACCTTCTGCATAATAAACTTTTTTCCGGTCCGAAACAGGAATTGAACCGATAAGACCTGCGTTTTCCCTGAGTACTTCATCGGCATACGAGGCAAGTATTTCTCCTCTTCTTTGCTCTCCAATCAAATCCGCAACGAAACGGATCATTTTACCGGTTTGGGAAATATCCTGGTCAAGAATAACGACAGGTATTCCTGTTTCTTCCTGAATAGTTTCACTCGCCTTGATTTGCTCATTGACAGAAGGACTTGCAAGAATCAAATCGGGATGATAAGCAAGAAGTGTTTCCTTGTTAATCGTCTTCGGATTTCCAGACCAAGCGCCAATCACGGGAAGCGATTGATATTTTTTGTTGAGGAACCGCTTTTCACCAGAAGTGACCGCTCCGTTCAGACCAGTCAGTTTATCCGGATTAAGACAATATACCAGCGTCGTTCCTATGGGATTGGACGAAAAAACAGAAAGGACTTTCTCCGGAACGGTTACTTTCCGTCCTGCCATATCGGTAATTACGCGGCTCTGAGCAGATAATTCATTTGCAGAAAAAAACAACAGTCCGCCAAACAGCAGGACAAATGTAAACATACACTGCTTCTGTAAAACCAAAACAAATCTCATGTATACCTCCAAATCTGTAATTATGGAGGATAATACAGTACAAAACAAAACGATTCAATACAAAAAATTACAAAACATCATGTTTCTGCGATGAGATTACCCGTTTCTGCAGTATCATAGCCGCCCAGGGAATCAAGGTCTTCCTTGAATAATGGAGAGCGGATAAAATCAAGCGCTTCTGCAAACAGCGCTTTATGCTCGTTTTCTTTCTTGAATACAAGGTCATAGCATTCCTGCTGGAGCGGCACAAATTCTACTCCTCTGACCTGCTTCATTGCATTTTCACAACCGACAGCGACATCGGCACCGCCTCTTGCGACTGTCCCTGCAACAGCAAGATGAGTCAGGCACTCCCTGCCGTATCCTTTAAGCGTGTTCGTATCTATTCCGAGCAGACGAAGATGTTCGTCCAGCAGAATCCTTGATCCGCTCCCTTTCTCCCTGTTTACTACCGTCACATCAGGACGGGCAAGGTCTTTCCAGCCCAGAATCTGTTTCGGATTTCCCTTCGCAACATAAAATCCTGCAGCCCTCTTTGCAAGCCGGACAATGACGGCAGATATTCCGGGAAGCATTCTTTTGACATAGGAAATATTGTATTCGCCTGTATTTCCGTCCCACAAATGGGCAGTTGCAAGCTGAACCTGATCATTATACAGCGAGAATAGTCCGTTATAACTCCCTGAGTATGCCCGCAGCACCCGCTGGGAGTAAGACTGATACTGTTCCAGATAGCGGGCCAGCATTTCAAGCATACTGTCCTGTCCGCAGATGACGAAATTACGTCCGGAAGTACCAGTGTACGGTAAAGGGGCAGCAGCTTCTTCACTTTGATATGAAACAGGACCAGCTTCACCCGCTCCCATTTTTTTTGTACTGTTTTTATATATATCCACGTCGGAACGGTCGACACGCAGTTTATTGCCGACTCTGTATCCATTCAATTCACCCCGTTTTACCAGTTCGTATACGGTATTCTTTGTAATACGCAGTATATCGGCTACTTCCTGAGGGGTAAGCGCTTCTGTTTCAGATACTTTTTCCATGGTTTCCGCCTGAATATATATTTCTCTCTGCTCAATATACCATATTTTCAGATTTCTGCAACAGATTCTACGGATTGAAACAGTGGTAAATTGATTTTTTGTATATTATCATCATGTTTTGTTGTTTTTTATACTGTTTTATTGACTATTATCAGATGATGCGATAGATTAACCGCAATACAAACATATACAGAGATTCAAAATAAATCAAAGGAGGACAAAACAGTATGATATTTCTATCAAAACCGGAAAAAAAGGTACTGATACATCCTCTCTTTCTGGCAATTCTTCCTGTCGCTGTTTTTTTCATTTCATTTTCCATCGGACGGTATCCCGTTTCCATTCCGCAGGCACTGACAATTCTGTTCAGCAGGCTGTTTAATCTTTCTGTTGTCAAAACGTGGCCGTCTACAGTGGAAACTGTTTTGTTCAAAGTCCGCATCCCCCGCATTCTCTGTGCGCTTATGATAGGGGCGTCGCTTGCAGGTTCCGGCGCCACCTATCAGGGGATTTTTAAAAACCCCATGGTTTCTCCCGACATTCTCGGTGCAGCGGCGGGAGCCGGTTTCGGTGCGGCAGCAGCCATCCTGCTTTCGTTCAACGTCGCGGGAATTGAGCTTATGTCGTTTCTGTTCGGCCTGGCAGCCGTTCTGATTACCTATTTGATCGGAAATCTCATCGGAAAGAAAAGCGGAGGCATTCTGGTTCTTGTGCTTACGGGCATGGTCGTACAGAGCCTTTTTTCGGCCTTTACGTCAATGACGAAATATGTAGCGGATCCCGACAACAAACTGCCGGAAATTACATTCTGGCTCATGGGAGGTCTTTCTTCCATTACGACAAAAGAGGTCTGGATGTTGTTCGTTCCTTTCATTCTGGGAATAATACCGCTCTTTCTGTTCAGATGGCAGATAAACGTACTTTCCTTCGGGGAAGAGGAAGCACGCGCGCTTGGAGTCAATACCGGCAGAGTCAGGATGATTCTGATTTTCGCTTCGACGCTGCTTACCTCCTCTTCTGTTGCGGTTGCAGGAATGGTCGGCTGGGTCGGACTCATCATTCCGCACCTGGCGCGTCTTGTCGCAGGTCCGAATTACAAGCGGCTGCTCCCTGCTTCTCTGCTGATAGGGAGTACATTCATGGTAGTCGTCGACGATGCAGCAAGAACCCTGTTTACACTTGAGATTCCTCTGGGAATTTTAACGGCAATCATCGGTGCACCTTTTTTTCTCTTCCTGCTGGTAAAGGGAAGGAGGCAGTGGATATGAAACTTCAAGTCAACGATGCCGTGTGCGGATATGCCGGCAAAAAAATCATCAGCGGCATTTCCTTCAGCGTATCATCCGGTGAAATACTCTGCCTGCTTGGTCCGAACGGAGTCGGCAAAACAACGCTTTTCAAAAGCATTCTGGGCTTCCTGCCGCTGCAGGGAGGTTCCATTACAGCAGATGGAGAAAGTATCGGCGGCTGGAGCAGAAAGAAGCTGGCGGCATGCATCGGGTATGTCCCCCAGTCTCACGTTCCGCCCTTTCCCTTTACGGTGCTGGACGTAGTACTCATGGGACGGACTGCCCATCTGGGGCCGTTCGCTGCGCCGTCGAAACATGACGAAAAAACCGCAGAGGAAGCGCTTGAAATGCTCGACATTTCATTTCTGAGGGACTGCATTTACACGGAAATCAGCGGCGGGGAACGGCAGATGGTGCTGATTGCCCGTGCAATAGCGCAGGAGCCTGAAATTCTGATTATGGATGAACCAACGTCGAACCTTGATTTCGGAAACCAGATGAGAGTCCTGAGCCGCATAAAAAAGCTCGCAGAAAGCGGGCTCGGCATTCTGATGACATCACACTTTCCGAATCATGCCTTTCTCTGTTCTTCACAGGTTGTACTGCTCGGCAGGAATACATTTTCGGCAGGAAAAGCTGACGATGTCGTAACGGAAGAACGATTAAAGGAAATATACCAAATCGACGTACGGATTGTCGAAACGCGCCTCGAAAACAACATATGCATAAAATCCTGCGTACCGCTCCTGTCGGATTTGTGTACGGCTGCGGAAACAAAACAGAAGGTACGCGCATGAAGCTCATAACGTTCGCCGGTCCGCCTTCGTCGGGAAAAACATCCGTCATCATCCGTACGATAGAATGCCTTAAACAGGAATTTTCGTTCGGAGTCATAAAGTTCGACTGCCTGTCTTCATTCGACAACCTGCTGTACGAAAAATATAACATTCCCGTCAGAATCGGCCTTTCCGGGAATCTCTGCCCGGATCATTTCTTTATATCGAATATCGAAAGCGGACTGCAGTGGGGCTTACAGTCAGGATTCGACGTCCTCATTACCGAAAGCGCGGGATTGTGCAACCGCTGTTCCCCGCATATCAGGGAAGTCCCCGCGGTATGCATTATAGACAACCTTTCCGGCATTAATACACCGAAAAAAATCGGCCCGATGCTGCGGTATGCGGACGTTGTGGTCATCACAAAGGGCGATATCGTTTCGCAGGCTGAACGGGAAGTATTCGCGTTCAATGTACGAAAAGCCAATCCGCGCGCAAAAACACTGTTTGTAAACGGCATCACGGGACAGGGCGCGTTTATGCTGAGCAGGTATATCCGTTCCGCACCGGACACAGACAGCCTGGAAGACAGGCGGCTCCGTTTTACCATGCCGGCCGCACTCTGTTCCTATTGCCTTGGAGAAACGCGCATCGGAGAGGAATTCCTCATGGGCAGCATGCGCCGTATGCAGTTTGAACAGGAGAAAGGATGAACAACGGCCAGCTTGATTCTTTTATTGAAACAACTCCGCTCAACGATGTTTTCACGCAGTATCCGTATGCAAAAGATTTTTTTACCGGCATCAGGCTGGAACATATACACAAAACACTGCCGCTGCCCGATGCGCTGAAAGAAATTCCGGAAGACTATCTGGGGGATTTCGGCTTGACGAGAAAGGAACTGATAGCGGATTTTACGGTTTTCATCGGGATTGATAGTGAAAACGGCGGGCAGGCTGATATCGGCATAAAAAGTCTGACAATACTCGGCGGACAGGGAAAGGACGGAGAACGGGAAGAACAACGGATTGACATCTTTCCGGGCGAAATCATCGGCATCGTGGGACCGACAGGTGCGGGAAAGAGCAGGCTGCTCGGCGACATCGAATGTCTGGCTCAGAGAGATACACCGACAGGCAGGCAGATTCTCATAAACGGAACAGCACCCGGCGAATCTCTCCGTTTTGAATCGAGCGGGAAGCTTGTCGCACAGCTTTCACAGAACATGAATTTTGTCATGGATCTGACTGTTTCCGAATTCCTCGCGATGCACGCGGAAAGCAGAATGATCAGAAATCCGGAAAAGATTACTGCTGAAATTTTTGAGTGTGCAAACAAACTGACAGGAGAACCGTTTTCTCAAGACGAAACAGTCACGCAGCTTTCCGGAGGTCAGTCCCGGGCACTCATGATTGCCGATACGGCACTGCTGAGCAACTCTCCTGTCGTCCTTATAGATGAAATAGAAAATGCCGGAATCGACAGGAAACTGGCATTAAACCTGCTTGTAAAAAAAGAAAAAATCGTTTTTATGTCCACGCACGATCCGCTTCTCGCCTTACTGGCAGACAGGCGCATAGTCATAAAAAACGGCGGAATCCGTACCGTCATAAAAACGTCGGCCGGAGAGCAGAACTGCATACCGGATATAGAGCGGATAGACAGATATATGACGGATTTGCGGAACCGCATACGGCAAGGAGAGCGGATAGAGAATGCTGCAGAGAAGGCTCCGCCTGATTTTCTAGTAAGATAAGGAGGAAAAGATGGAACACACGGTAAAAACGGGAAATTACTGTTCAAGCATCGTTGCCGGAGGAAAACTCGATTTCATCGGGCAGGTATTATGCCCCATGAAAGGAACTTTCAGCGAAGGATACAACGAACTTATCGAAGAACAGGTGAAACGCGGCGGCAGGAATCTTTACAGCTATGTGCCGACAGTCTGCGGAGGAGGCAAAAAAGCGGGAGAGGCAGAACCTGATCCCGGTGACGTGCTCAAGTATCTTACAATCGGCGATTTTCCGGATATTGCCGCATCGTTCGGTTACGGCGATTATTTCTGCTCCGCTTTCAGAGACAGATTCCTGGGAAAGGGAAATTTTGCGGCACCTGAACGCACGGGGATAAACAGTCTTTTTGAACATACCGGCATAGAAGACCCGGACGGAGAGTTTTACATCTACAGCGGATATCCCGTTGTCTTTATGGTAGACAGAAAAAAGCTCGGAGATTTGCCCGTTCCCCATACATGGCAGGACCTTCTTAATCCGGTGTACAGGAAAAACATTACAATAGGCGGCGGCCACGGGAAAGTCAGTGCAACAGTACCGCTGCATGTGTACAAAAATTCCGGAGAAAAGGGACTGGATAAGTTTGAGGCAAACGTCGCACAGGCCATGCATCCGTCGGAAATGGTCCGCCTTGCAGGCACGGAAAATGCAAATAATACGGCAATTTACACCATACTGTACTTCTTCGGAAAGGCAGCTGGTGAAAAGAAAAACGTAGAACTTATATGGCCGGAAGACGGAGCCGTCTTTGAGCCAGCTTTCTTTCTCCTGAAAAAAGGTAAAGAAGCAGAATACCGTTTCCTGATTGATTATATAGCCGGAAAAAAATACGGTGAACTTTCTGCAAAAAACGGATTCCCGGTGACGTGTCCCGGCATCGACAACAGGCTGCCGCCGGAGGCAAAACTTCAGTGGCCCGGCTGGGATTTCATAAAATCGCATAAAATGGAAAAGGTGTCGGATATGGTTTGTGCGCCGTTTCAGAAATACATGGTATAACCGTAACGGAAAAGACCCGGGTCTTGACGCAGTATAAAATCTTCCATCATGATATCTGTATGGAAACGGAAAAATACAGACAGCTGCTTGAAGAGATATTCAATATCCATAACGTACCCCATACTGATGAGGCTGTAACAAACCTGCTCGGAATGTTTAAGCCGGAAACATATAAGCAGGGCAGCAGTTTCATCAGGGAGGGCGATAATTCCACCCGTATCGGCATTGTAGCAAAAGGGCTGTTCCGTTCGTTCTATATTGATGCAGACGGAAATGATTTTACAAAATATTTTATTCCCGAAAAAGACATGCTCATTTCACTCGACGCATATCTGACAAAAACTCCGTCCCGGTATTTTGTCGAAGCTCTGGAAAACAGCATTGTACTGACGGCAGAAATTTCTGATGCAGAATTATTATATAAGACTGACAGCGCTGTACAGGCTGTCTTCGATCACATTCTGAGAGCGATAATGGTACGCAAAGAACGATATGCCGTCAGACTGAAAATGGAAGATGCAGCCGGACGGTATCTGTCGTTTCACAACGAACAGCCGGAACTGGAAAACAGAATAAAACAGAGTGACCTTGCGACTTTTCTGGGAATGACGCCTGTATCCCTGAGCAGAGTGAGGAAGAGGCTCGGCCTTATCAAATGATAATGAGCTGACCGGAAACACGGTATACAATGCTCCCGTGTACTATCAGAGAAATAATTCTCAGGCAGCGATAGTACACGGGAGCATTATTTTATGAATAAGCAAATTTACCTTATTACCGGCTGTTCGACAGGAATCGGAAAAAGTCTCTGCGGGCAGGCATACAGAAACGGACATACCGTCATTGCAACGGCGCGTTCGGAAAAGGCTCTGGAACAGATTACTGCAACGTACAAAATCTGCCTTGATGTTACGAAACCGGAATCAATTACATCCGCGCAGCAGCAGATATACGATACCTGCGGAGGCGTGGATATTCTTATAAACAATGCCGGTTATGCAATCCGCGGCGCTATGGAAGAAGTGTCACTCTCCGACGTCAGAAATCTGTTCGATGTAAATGTCTTCGGCGTAATCCGCATGCTGCAGGCATTTTTACCCGGCATGAGAAAGGCGCGGTCGGGCAGAATTATTACAATCGGCTCCATATCCGGAAGATTTTCCCAACCGGTGAATGGTACATACTGTGCGTCAAAATTTGCTGTCGAAGCAATACACGACGCACTCAGAACAGAATTGAAAGAATTTAACATTGAATCATGCGTCATAGAACCGGGGCCGGTAAAAACGGAATTTGAACACAAAGCGGAAAGTGTATCGCTCAACCTGTTTAAAAATCAGTCTTCGCCTTACAGCGGATTGTACAAGGCTCACGAACAGATGAAAAACAGCCAGCATGAGGCTGATGCTGAAGCTATTGCAGAACAGATTCTCGCAATTTCAGAGAAGAAACACCTTAAAGCACGATATATGGTCGGAGTGCCGGCCATTTCCCGACTGCTCGCAGGGGCGCCGGATGCTGTCAGGGAGTATATCTTTTCAAAAAGATACAACCGGTAGAAGGCAGAAGTATACAATACTCACGGTGAACCGCAGCAGGCACATCTGCTGCAGAAGTGTCTCTTGACGCAATACAATTTCTTTCTGTATAGTAAAAGTGTTATCACGTTATAGACGCCCGGAACGTATTTCCGGTCTGCTTTAATGCAGGTTACCTTTCTTTTAATTTATACACAGACTCATTTTATCACTCATTAAAAAATTGCAGCTGCACGCTTTTAAAATCCGCAGCTGCATATAAAAGGATATTACTATGAAATATACAGAATCAGGTGTTATACAGCATATACCCGTACAGGGAATTCCAGCTGTATTATATGGAAAAAAATCACAAAAACTGTATCTGTCGGTACACGGAAAATTCGGCTGCAAAGAAGACGCAGCAGGATTTGCGGAAAAAGCCGCAGCGAAAGGATATCAGACGCTTGCGTTTGATCTTCCCGAACACGGTGAAAGAAAAGACGAACATGACACGCCCTGCGATATATGGAACGGGATGCACGATCTCCGGATTATTATGGACTATGCTGAAAAACGGTGGACTGAAATCAGCGTATACGCCGTAAGCCTCGGAGCATTTTTTTCGCTGATGACGTACCAGCAGGATACCCTTCACTCCTGCCTTTTTCTGTCACCGGTGCTTGATATGGAAAAACTTATCAGGAACATGATGGCACACGATGCCGTTACGGAAAGTGAACTGCAGGAAAAGACGCAGATTCCCTCTTCCTCAGGGGAAAGGCTGGACTGGAACTATTACGAGTTTGTCAGGAATAATCCCGTTAAGAAATGGACAGCACCGGCACACATTCTGTACGGTGAGCATGATGCACTGACGGACAGAACTACAGCCGAATCTTTTTCGGAAAAATTCGGCTGCAGCCTGACCGTTGCGGAAAATTGTGAACACTGGTTCCATACGCCGGAACAGCTTAAAATACTCAACGGCTGGCTCGACAACGTGCTTTGAAAAAGCCGTGATTACATCACCGGCTTTGTGATGTAATCACTACTCTTGTGATTAACATCACTAGTCTTGTGATGTAATCACTAGTCTTGTGATTAATATCACTGGCTCTCCAGTATGAAAGGCTTCTGGGCACCTCTAAAAAGTCACTGTAAGTGAGTTTTTAGAGGTGCCCTTCTGTTAATTACGGCAGAAGCCTTTCGTCTATCCGCCGGTGCATCGAACAGGTATAATTCGTAAAATACTTACCCCAGAAATAACGGGCAGTCGGATTAAGCGTTTCGCAGTCCACTCCAATCAGCCCGATTCCTTCCGCAGTCATAGTGCGGCGTATCTGTTCAAGTATATATGCTGCGATGGATACTCTGCCGCCGGGAAGTATACCGCGGTATTCCGGCCGGACAACAGCCCCGCAGATATGCTGCATGCATCCTGATTCGGCAAGCCCGCAGCTCACAAAGTTTTCCCCGTCGCGGTACAGTTCTATGTAACCGGCCGGTTCGCGGCCATTGCCATTTTCGGTAAATACGGTAAAAAATCTGCTCCGCCGTTTCTTACATCTGGAAGCAAAATCTGCCGCGCTCCACGGTTCTTCCGCAAAGAATACCGGTGACGCCCGGAGATGATTTACCAGAATGGAAAACAGTTCCGTAAAACGTGCTGCAAATTCACTGTCGGACGCAAGCCGGTCTGCCTCTATGGCGGCAAATGAAAAGCCTGCGGGGAGCGTATATTTTTCAGGTGAAACGGTATCATCAAGCGGGAGTGCCGTTTCCCTGACTGCGTCGGCACACCGTATACCAAGCCCGTTCAGTGACAGTACCTCTACGACCTCCGCATCGTGTGCGTATACCGTCATTGCAAGGCTTGAACACGCCTTCTGCATAAGACTTTCCGCACATTTCTGGAACAGCAGTGAAACGGTCTTTCCGCGTGTCATGCCGCCTTTCAAAGACGACGTATCCCTGACAGCGTAACAGTGCAGCGGGCTGTACGCACCGGTACAATTCCCGAAAAAGCCGTTCAACTTAACCCACGGGAAAAAAAGATATCCTGCGGCCGTGCCGTCATCGGTGACGGCCGCAAATCCGATACCTTCTTCCGCATCTTTCAGCGTTTTTCCCAGAGGATACGGCGGCATATCCGCAGGCAGTCCGGGACATGCGGAACGTTCACGGTTGTATTGTTCACGGGCAAGCGTCTCAGCCTGCGGTAAAAAAGATTCAGTAAGCGGTAAAAATTTCATAATTACTCCAAAGTATGCGGAAACCGGTTACCGGCTCCTTTTCAGTTCTTTCTGGAATTTGGAAATCCGTTTCCATTTTTCCTTTTCAGCACGGCGGGCCTGATCATTTGTCCGCCGTTCCATCCACTGCTGCTCCCTCTGCAGATTCAGCCAGGCACGATAGCGTGATTCATCTATCTGCCCCTCTGCAAGAGCCTCAAGCACCGCGCATCCCGGTTCGCCCGTATGGGAACAGTCGGAAAAACGGCATCGGCCTGCAAGCTCAGCAATTTCGGGAAATCCGTCGTCGACGCTGTCGGTCCTTCCCCAGATTTTCAACTCCCTGATGCCGGGACTGTCAATCATGAGTATGCCGGACGGAAGACGATACAGCCTGCTCGACGTCGTCGTATGCCTGCCCCGGTGATCTGCCTCCCTGATATGTCCCTCTTTCGCAGCCGGTCCGGTACTTTCTGCGGTTCCTGCTGTTTTCTCCGTATCGGTTCCGTCTACGGCACAAAGTCCGGTACAAGTTGCGGTACTTTGTGCAACACACTGGGCCGCACCGGGGCCGTTTTTTCCGCTTCCGTATGCCGCCAGTGCGTTTACGAGCGCGGATTTTCCGACGCCGCTTTTTCCGAGCACGCCGATTGTATCCCCCGGAGAAAGGAACTGCATCAGGATGTCTATGCCTTCTCCTGTTTTTGCACTCACGCAGACAGCGGGAACATCTGGCGCCGCATACGCCACCGCCGCAAGTGCATATTCCTTCTCTTCCTCCGGCGCAAGGTCAGCCTTATTCAAAACGACACAGACAGATGCACCTGAATTACGCGCTGCCACGAGAGCGCGTTCAAGAAGCCGCTCAAGAAAATTGCGTCCGCCGTCAAGCGCAAAGACAAGGCAGACCATATCAAGGTTCGCGGCGAGAACCTGCTCTTCCGTCTTCGGTCCGGCAGCAGTGCGGCTTAATGCAGAACGTCTCGACAGGACAGCATTGATACGGAATGCACCGGCTTCGCACTCGACAAGCACCCAGTCACCGGGAACGGGATATTCGGCGCGGGACGCGGCAGTATAGTCAAACCGTCCGCTCACCCGCACGTCTCCGTATATACCCGGAACGGTCTGCATACGGGGAAAGCCCGGCCTCCCTGAAAAATCGGGACACACAACTTCATACTGATGGAACTCCCTGCCGGTTACGCGTGCAGGCATGGGTACTGAATCAGGCCCTGTTACTGAACCTTCTTCCTGTGCAGAGAATTCTTTTTCATTTACAACCGCAGCATTCCATGCTGAAAAAAATTCCTGTTTCCAGCCCCACGACTCGGGTATAAAATCAACATTCATGACAAACCTCCAGAGGAAACGGCAGATTCGTGACAGCCTTAAGTGCAAGACGAAGCAGCACATTTTCGTCGTCGTCGGCTGCAATTCTGTTCGTTCTGATAGTGCCGCATTTTTCACAGCGGTGGACAATGTACCATTCACCGTTGTCTTTGACCCATACGGCTATAGGCCGCATCATGCCCCTGCAGGGAGAACGGCGGTCGCCGGGTAAAATATCCTCATGCCTGCTGTACAGACAGTGAGGACAGTGATTTCTGTTTTTCCCGCCGGATAAAACCGGGGGAACCGTCATGCCGCAGTTACGGCAGATAAATGCTTCTGTGCATTCGCGGATTATAGATTGTATTCTGGACATACCAACGCCTTCTCCGGAACAGGCAGTACCAAATGCAGTACGGTACAAGCCCGGATAAAAAAAGATGTAACCGCGTTGATAAATGACGGGGTATTCGCCAGACGGGAAAAATGCGGATGGGTCTGAAAAAGACAGGAAGAAAAGAATTACACGGAATGAGCACATTTAAAAAAATGCATCACGCCTTATACTTTCAGAGATACCTCAAAAAACTGAACTTTTTAGAAGTTCACTATACAGGCTGAAAAGCCTTTACCGGAAACAACGGTCTGCCGGTAATTTTCTACTGTCTGAGTACCACCGTCATGTTACTTGCAATATCCATTAGTATAGACCTCCTGTAAAAATATGATGATACCGAAACTATATCCGCGTCCCCTATGACAGTCAATAAACCGTAAAGTCACAAATTTCCCGAATACGCAGCTTACACACTTTTTACACAGTCATAATAAAATCCTCACACAACAGTGTTATAAGGCAGGTATGAATATCAACTGTCATAAAAATCACTATCATTACGGTCCGGCGGCAGCTGCGCTCTGCCTCATATTCGCATTCGCGTCCTGCGCTGCATCAGGATTGGAAGGAAAGGCACCTTCAGGAGGAAGTCCTAAAGGTGCCGCACCGGGGTATCCGTCCGTGACGTTCTGCGTTCTCTCCGATACACACATGTACGATACATCGCTCGGAACCAGCGGAGCGGCCTGGGATGCATATATGGCCGAAGACCGGAAACTGCTTAAGGAAAGCGAGGAAACACTCAGGACGGCACTGGCTGACATAAAAGCCGTTCACCCATCATTCGTCCTTGTCACCGGAGACCTTACAAAAGACGGCGAACTCCAGGATCACAGACTGTTCGCACGGTATCTTGCCGACCTTACCGCAGACGGTATTAAATCCTATGTGCTCCCCGGAAACCACGATATCAATAATCCGGCCGCAGTCCGTTTTCTCCCGGACGGCAGGACAGAGCAGGTTCCAAATGTCGACCCGGCAGCATTTGTTTCGATATATCTTGCCGACGGATACGGTTCTGCACTGAGCAGGGATCCCGCAAGCCTCTCGTATGTTGCGGAAGTTGCACCGAACCTCTGGCTTCTTGCACTTGACAGCGCAAAATACGAACACAACAGCGGACGAAAATGGTCCGAGACATCAGGAGCCATACGGCCGGAAACGTACACATGGATTGAAAGCGTCCTCAAAGACGCATCATCAAAGGGAATTGCAGTCATTGCCGCAGAACACCACCCGCTCATGGAACACATCAAAGCGATGAAAGACAAGTATCCCGAGTATATTGTCGACGATAACTGGAAACTGGCATCGCTGCTTGCCGCTTACAATGTACGGCTTTTCTTTACCGGCCATTACCACGCAAGCAGCATCGTTGAACACAGCTGGCCTTCAAATGCACCGCAGTATCTTGCCGGAAAGACGATCGTTGATATTGAAACAGGTTCCCTTGTAACGTGGCCGTGCAGCTGGCGGGCTGTCACACTCGCCGGAGACGGAAGCGCTTCAATCACGACTAACCGCGTCGCACAGATTCCTTCATATGAAGCGGCAGGCAGAAATTTTGATACGGAGGGACGCGCTGTTATAGCAAACGGTATAGGAAATATTGCGGCAGACACGATGAAAGGGTACCACGTACCGCAGAAAGACATCGACAGGCTGGTACCTGATATTGTCGACGCAATGATGGCGCACTACAAAGGCGACGCTGATCTTGGACAGCGGGAAATGTTCCCTCCGAAAAACAGTCTCAGCCTTATGGGCAGAATTGTGGTAAAGTCTTACACGCCATTTGTTTCAGGTCTCTGGAAAAAAGAAGAACCGGCAGACGTACACCTTATGGCAGACAACAACATCGTCATACATGCTGACGGAACCTGGACAGCACAGTAATCCGATTCACGAAGGATACGGACGTTATCCGTTATCCTTCATGCATACAAGCTGAGTACCGGCGGCATCAATGAGCTGCCGGTACAAAAAACAGTTTTTGACATGATCGTTCACCATTCCGCACGCCTGAAGATGCGCATACACTGTCACCGAACCAAGATATTTAAAACCGCGCTTTTTGAGACTTGCGCTTATGGTATCTGAAAGTTCCGTGCGTGCCGGAATGGAACCGCCTGAATGCCCCCTGTACAACACCGTCCTGTTCTGCGTAAAGCCCCACAGATATTCGGAAAACGAATGATACTCTGAAGCCGTTTCCATAAAGCACCGGGCATCATGTATAACAGCTTCGATTTTCCGCCGGGAGCGTATCATCCCCGGAACAGTCAGAATCCTTTCGATATCCGATTCGGTATACTTTACGATTCTGGTATAGTCAAAATCATCAAAACAGGCGCGGAATATATCACGTTTTTTAAGCATCATCATCCAGTTAAGGCCGCACTGCATGACTTCCATCATAAGAAATTCAAACTGTTTTCTGTCGTCGTGCACGGGAATGCCCCATTCGGTATCATGATATTCCTGCAGCAGCCCGCCGTCCTCACACCATTTGCAGCGGCATTTCTTTTCTGTCATAAGCCATCTCCCGTTAATGATTATAAAAACAGTATACCACGGAAACAGGCATTTCCGCATCGCGCGGTACTGTATTTTGTGATATACTGTCCGCAGAGGAGAAATGTATGCAATCTTTAGAAACAATATGCAGGGATTATATTGCGTCCTATGAAACAGGACAGCAGGATAAAATTGCAGCATTTTTACATCCTGCTCATATGTATTATCCGCCGGGAGGCAGCTCCCCTATGACAAAGGAAGAACGGATTGCAGACGAACATTTTTTCTTTTCCGCATTTACCGATATAAAAGCAGCAGTTGCAGATATCGTTATTCAAAACGATGAAGCCGCAGTCCGCATAATCATGACCTGCACACACACGGGGGACTTCCACGGAGTCGCAGCAACAGGACGGTTCATCACCATCCCGTACCTGGAACTCATGACGTTTGAAGAAGGCCTGATAAAAGATGAATGGGCAGAATTCGACATGTCAGCTATTATTGCCCAGCTGCAGTAAGGATACACAGGGAGAGTGTCATATACAGAATCAATATACCACGGTCTGACCGTAACATAATGAGGATAACCTTTTAGTGTCATATTTTTCCATGCACCGATTACTACGTAACCAAGATTTGCTAATGCCTGCGCCTGTTCTCTCGTTACTTCATAAATGCCGGTCTTAGATGCAGTTTCTGCCTGTTTCACCAGCACATCACACCAGAAATTACTTTTTCTATGTTCATACCCTTTCGGTGCTTCCCACGGTGCATGATCCTTACCGGCTGTAAATTTTGTATAATGGACATCCACCTGCTGTATTGTCCAGCACACTGCCATCACTCAGCCTGCGTTTCCGAAGCTGTCACAGCTTCTGCCTTTTGTATAATCTTAATATTTTCCTTATCTGTATCAGTCAGAAGGGCGTCGGTATAATCAGTTTTTCTCTTATACCAGTCGTATCCATTAAACAGCGACTGTAAATCCTCATTCTTAAAACTTCTCCCGTGCCGCGCATAAACTGCATTCCGGTATATCCGCAATTGTGCCTTTGTTAAATCCTGTACATCTGATAATACAAGCTTCCTGTCGAGTTTTAAAAAATCAAGCCCGATATATGCAAAGTAATCAGGGAAACCGTGCAGATCCTTCAATATATTCTGTGGTATGGCATTTATTTTCTTAAATTCGTTTTCTTTTCTACTCCATGTATGAAATGCACAATTTTACTGTGTTTTAAAAATAGGATCCGTTTCTACATTACATAATTGCTTAATTTTAAATCCACGAATTCCTTTTTAAATACAGACTGCATAGATTTCGGACATTCCGGAAAGACTCCTTTGTTTCTGTCTGTAAAATTAGCATAGTTGTCATCCACATGCTGTATTGTCCAGCACGCTCCCTGCTTAAAGATATTCTGTCTTCTTGATATGTCCTTTAAAAATTATATACGTACTTATTCAAAGTCTGTCCATGTACTTACGCAATGTCTGCGTATGTACTTATTCAATGTCTGCATATGTACTTACGCAATGATTGTCCTGTACTTGCGCAAGTCCTGCGTATTACTTGCGCAATAACTGCCTGTGTACTTGGACAGAGCCTGTATAGTACACAATCAGCAGCAGTTTATGCTTTATCCGGAATCTGCGTATTACTTATACAGCCTTTAAGTATGACTTACGCAGAGCCTGCATAATACATGCGTAATGTCTGAGTAAGTCATGCCCGGCTCCTGTGCATGACTTACTCAGGAACCGGCTGTGTACATGAAATCCTGCGTATAGGTACCGCCGCGGATGCACTGTCTTTTCCCGACAAACACGTTCAGGCGGTTTTTCGTTCTCCGACCGGATTGCACCCACTGCAACCTGAGAGGTTTCCGCATCGTCGAAGGAGGCCACAAGAATCTGCTGGTCAGCATCCGGCAGTGTACTGAATCCGGTACCGCTTCCTGCAGATGAGGTTTCCCCCCTCTTTTTTGAGGGGAAACCTCATCTGCAGGGGTTGTCATTTCAGGGATATATTGTATGCGTGTTCAGGCACAGTCCTAGTGACTGGAGGAGGATTATGAAACTTGTATAAAAACCCCGGTATAACCGTCCGGGCAAAGCGGTTAAAAAAGTAAGTCCGGGAAACATACCGCTGTTTTCCGGACTGTGTATGCCGGCTGAACGGCACTGTAGTATTTATATGTACACAGTGTATCCGTTCCTGTCATTACTGTCAAATAAGCAGGGAGGGTGCCGGAAAAAGGCACAACCTGAAGGAGATTTTATATGATAACAATGTATACACATCCGAATACATTTAAACAGGCAAAACACAAACTTATCTGCCGGAGTACTACCGGCGGAACGGTTTCTGAGGAAGCGTTCATCAACGAAGTGGCCGAGCATAATACGACGATTACTCGTGCGGATACGCTTGCTGTTTTCGACGTCATAACAGAACTGCTGCTTAAGTACGTATTGAACGGCGACCGTGTGTATCTGCCGTTCGGCTCGTTTTATGCAAATGCCTCGGGGACTATGGATTCCGACAGTGATACGTTTACACCCGGTACAGAGGGAAGCGATCACGACATCAGCTTTACTTTTGCACCGTCAAACGAGTCTAAGGAAAAAATCAGAAAGACAGCATGGGAACGGGGAACGGACGAAATCCGTTCAAAGCCTGTCATCATCTATCTTAAGGACGTGAAGGACAATTTCATAACGTCTATTCCCCACAACGACACGCTTCTTATTAAAGGGAAAAAACTTGCCTTTGATAAGGAAACGGATGGAAATGACGCAGGTGTGTATCTCGTACAGGGAGAGAAGTCGATAGAATGCACCTATTTCCAGTATGTTCGGGATAAATACATCAGCCTCCGGATAAATGCGGACGTTCCTGCCGGCAAATACTTTGTCCGGGTAAAAACAAAATATGGAGAAGCGAAGACCGATACGGAACTGGAAGTGACTGAATAACAGCATCTTTCTGATTTGTATCAGGATATCCGCGCGGGACACAGTGTACTGTGTCCCGCTTTTTTTTCATGACAGGCCGGGTAGTAAATCGTCTTACGACTGGTATTTTTTCATCACTCTCCGGATGGTGAAACAGCATACGACTTGTATTTTTTTACCACCAGACTGGTGGTAAAACGTTATCCGGCTGATATTTTTTTGCCACCAGACTGGTAGTAAAACGTTATCCGGCTGGCAGTATTTCACCACATGAAGGTTGATGAAATACTGCCAGTCCGGTTCCAAAAAGCTGTCAGTCTGCTTTTAACATATCATTGAAACGTTACATTTTTGAAAACAGATACCGGTACAAAAGATCGGTACATTCTTCAATAACCGATTCTCGTTCTTCCGGTGCAATTCCTGCCGCAATACGTTCATAGACAGCATCCATTATGTCTATAACAAACAGAAGTGCTACATCGGGATGACGCACATTAACGTCATCGATTACAGGCGATGACGTAAGCCGCTGCATTATGGCAGCGATAGACTCATCCTTTATAATTTTTTTCTGTTCTGCTATGTAAGAATTTTTCCATGTAACAGCTTTTAATTCCGCCCGGAGCTTCCCCGTGTTTCCGTACGTTTCAAGCAGCTGGTCGATGAATCCGCGGAGCCATTTTTTTTTGTCAGCCTTATACAATTCAATATTTTCATAAGCATCGGCTACAGCGCCTAGAAATCTGCAGCTCTGCTTCCGGTATACTTCCAGAAGGAGTTCTTCCTTGTTTTTAAAATAAAAGTACAAACTTCCAACTGATATTCCGGCAGCCTCTGCAAGTTTCCGTGAAGTTGCACAGAGATATCCGTTTTCACAGAAATATTGTTCCGCCGTTTCCAGTATTTTCTCCCGCATACTGATTCCGCGAACCTGTTTGAGTTTACTGACGACACGTTCTTTTCCCATTCTTACCCCTGTCGTGTTCAGTTTATCAGGCTCTATAAAAGCAATCAACGACCTCCCCAAAGAGTGCATGACAGTACATCCCCGTGCAGAGCAGTACCAGGCAAGTTTTCGGATAACATTGACTTTCCATCAGCCGGCTGTTATTATTTGAACAACTGTTCAAATAATAACAAACAGTACTGCTATAGTATACTTTCAAGAGGCAAGAATATGGCTGTTTACCGTGCTGTGCCGTGGGACATTCTTCAGCAGCTTTTTAAAACTGAAAAAATCAACAATCATGTACTGCACTTCAATGGCACATGCCGGACCACACTCAGTGTTATGCACCTTAAACAGGCTGTAACACTGCTGGCAGATTCGTTTCCTCTTATCCGCTGCAATCTGCGCATACTCAGAGGAAAACCTGTCTGGTATGACGAAGGATATACATCAGACACTATCGTTTCGTTTATCGAAACTGATAATCCGGCTGCAGAACAGGAAAGGTTTCTTATGCAGGAAATTGATGAGGAGCACGGGCCGCAGATGAAAGCAGCTCTGCTGAGGTCTTCCGGAAAGGATGAACTTTGCATCATCATCAATCATATGCTCTGCGATGCTGCAGGCTTCAAGGAAGTGTTATACAGGCTCGCTTCTCTATATACAGAGCTTGAAGAAGGGACGGCTGTCAAAAATGATTCAATGATGACAGACAGGACGGTCTCGCAGATTTCAAAATACATTCCTTTGAGAAAACGAATAGGAATGTATCTGCATCAGGAAAAACTGAGTGTACGGGGAAAACAGCGGTTTGCATTCGAAGGATGCCTTTCGACTCCGTTCATTGAAAGCCGTACCGTTTCAAGAGATATGTTCGTGCAGATAAAAAAATATGCCGCAGAGCATAAAGCAACGGTAAATGATATCTTTATGACAGCATGCATACGAATTCTTTCAAATATATTCGGCAAACCGGACACACTGCCATGTACAATTGATGTACGAAGATTTCTGCCAGAAGGACATGCCGCCGGCGTATGCAATCTTGTCATAACAATTCCATGCACCATCGGTCAGGAAACACCGGGAACGTTCGAGGACACGCTGGCACGCGTAAAACACTGCATGGATATCCGCAAAAATGATACGGCATGCTTAAAGAGCCTTATCATGCTCGAAAACCTTTTTAATTCAGTGCCGTATGCTGCCGCGCTCATGATTCTGAAAAAAGTTTTTACAAATCCTCCCGTTTCGTTTACTAACATCGGCATTCTGGACAAACAGAAACTCTCTTTCGGAACGACAGACATGACTGACGCGTTTATGACTGGCTCCGTAAAGTATCCGGATTATTTCCAGTTGTCTGTTTCAACGTTCAATGACGAAGTCGCCTGCTGCGTCAATCTGTATGGAACGGAAAGCGACCGGCGGATTATCGCATCATTTCTCGACGCGTTCATGAAGGAACTCGGCTCTCTCTGCGGTAAAAACTGACAGGGCACGTTATCTGAGCAGCGGCAGAGAACCGGTCAGTTTATTTACCAGTTTTTTTTCACCGTACAGGGCGAGTCCCAGATAGACAAAATCTTTTTCGGTGGTCGATGCGGCCTGAGCGGTATAGACGTCATAGGAATTGCACCGCTGCGCCACATCCGAAAAATCTGCAACTATCATGCTTTCAAATTCCGGTTCGTACAGCCGGCTGCGGAGAGCCTTGAGCCCGGATGCAGAACCGGCGAGGACGGGTACAGGAATGGTGCTGATACCCAGATGAACCATTCCCGCTGCGTCGCTTATATCCTGCCCGACCTGACGGGGAATGTGCTTACCGAGCGTAATCCCCAGAATGGCGGCCGTATTTGCAACAATACCGGGCGGCAGCGCCGAATCAATAATCATGACGCATTTGTTATCTGATTGAATCATTCCGTATCCTCTTTTTATGTATTTTTCCACCGGATGCTGTCTGTTCGGAAATACAGAGTCCTCCAAGTGTGAGTACCATTCCCAGACCGACTGCAGGCGTTATGCGTTCTCCGAGAACCAGCGCAGACATACCGACGGTAATAACCGGAACGAGATAAATGTACATGCTTGTCCTTACAGCACCAAGCAGTTTGACGGCATTGTTCCAGGTGACAAAACACAACGCGGAGGCTCCGAGTCCCAGAAAAAGTATGTTGCATATGTTAACGGGGCGGGCTAACGCTTTCCAGTCGGGATGAAATCCGGAAAGGCATGATACGGGAACGAGAAAAACAAGACCGTAGAAGAACGTTCTTCTCGTTGTCTGAATCGTCGCATAACCGAACGTGCTTATTTTTTTCGTGATAATCGAATACAGCGCCCACACCACGGCGGCTGAAACTGCAAGAAGAGAACCGAGCGGATTAAGATGCTGTACCGTCCAGCCGTCGAAACTGATAAGACAGATTCCTGCCAGAGCTGCGGTAAAACCGAGAAAAAACCGGACCTGCAGCCGTTCTCCCTTCAGAAAAAAATGCGCGCCTGCGGCCGTAAAGAAAGGCGCAATCGAAATAATAACACCGACGACGGAGGCGGACGTATACGTAAGCGCGACGTTTTCAAGAAGGTAATACAGCGTAACACCGCAGAATCCGGCCGCGGCAAAATACAGTTCCTGACGTCTGTCCCTGACGACAAGCCGGTGCGGCCGGACAAACCAGAGCGCGCAGAATCCGATGACGAACCGGAAAATCAGTATTTCAACAGGTGAAAAGAATTTTAAAAGCAGCTTGGTGGAAATAAACGTCGTTCCCCAGATTACAATCGTGATGACGCCGCTCAGGTGACCGGCAATTTCATTTCTATTCATGCTGCCGTTCTCCACTGCTGAAAATGGTCATATACTGCTTCGGCGTCAGCCCGATAAATTTTTTGAAAAAATTCGTAAAGTGGCTCTGGTCAGAAAATCCCGTTTCCGCTGCAGCTTCGGCAGGCGGTACGCCCTGAGAAAGCAGCGTCTTTGCTTTGTCGATGCGGATTGTTTCAAGATAGCTGTATGGTGAAATGCCATTCTGCTTTGTAAACGACCGCAGAAGATAATATTTACTCACGTTCGTCAAAACGCTCAATTCATCGAGTGTGATTGTACGTGCATAATTTTTTTCAAGAAAACCGGCGACAGTCTTAACTGCAGTGCTTTCTTCCGTTTCTGCAGGAATATTCGGCTGTCCGGCATATTCTTCTATTAATTGCCCCAGCAGGAACAAAAACAGTTCTTCTTTCTTAAAATCACGTTCCTCTTTCATGATTTTCAGGTGCAGTTCCCGGAGCAGCGGAATGAGTTCGCTGTGAAAGACGACAGATTCGGTAAAACGGGGAAGCACTTCCGCTCCCGTAATATCCCGCACCGCTTTCTGCATCACTTCAGGCTGAATATTGAGGCTGCGGTAGTCGAGCGTTCTGCCGTCGATTTGTTCACAGGTATGATTGTCGCGGGGATTAAATAAAACAAGGTCGCCTGGTTCAATGGTATATTCCCTGTTCCGGCAGGACAGGTGTCTTTTTCCCTTTTCTATAAATCCGACGACGTAATATTCGTGAAAATGATTGGGAAACCGCTGCATAATTCCCTGAAAATGATATGCTTCAACATGCAGTTCCCGATCGTATTTTACCGTCCGGCTTTCTGTATCATCCATAATGCATATATTATATCAGAAAGAAAAAAACGGTTCTTGTATGATATTGCTTTAGGACATCTCAGAAAACTGAAGTTTTTACCGGTTTCCTTTACCGGAATCGTTTCTGAAAAAGGCAGAACATCTGCGGAAACCTTGCCCCTGCGCGGTTATCCGTATATATTTAAACAATGTCACAGATAACGAAAACCGCGCTGGCTGCATCGCTCAAAAAGATTTCGGAAACGACTCCCATTGACAGAATTACCGTCACGCAGATTGTCGACGACTGCGGTGTGAACAGGCAGACATTCTATTATCATTTTAACGATATATATGATCTTGTCGCCTGGATATATCAAAAAGACACAATGGAAACAATCGGCGAAAAGAAGACATACGACACGTGGCAGAACGGATTCATGAACGTCTTCAAGTATGTGCTTGCAAACAGGAGCTTTGTTCTCCGTACGTATTATTCAAGCTGCCGGCAGCATCTGCTCGATTTTTTATATAAAGAGGTGTATACCCTTCTCCTCGGTGTCGTTAACGAATGTGCGGAAAAATTCTCAGTACGGGAAGAAGATAAAGCATTCATTGCAAATTTTTATAAGTATGCATTCGTGGGAATCGTATTCGAATGGATTGAAAATGACATGTACCAGAAACCGGAAATAATAGTCGGGCAGATCAGCACGCTTGTCGAAGGTGATATTTTCAAAGCGCTGGAACGGTTCGGCAGGAAAAAAAGCAGTCCGGAGATACGCTGAAAAACACTCTAAAATCAAATACTTTTTAGACAATAAGCCCCGTTTGTCTGAAATTCCGACACAGGGCAAAACCTGTCTATACTATCCTTCATTTTATATCTCTATATTACATACAGAAGAACGGTACGCATTATGTGCTGTCTTCAGACACAATTTCATCTGAAGGAGATATTTGTATGTATTACAGCAACGGTAATTATGAAGCATTTGCCCGCCCGGAAAAACCGGCAGACGTCGATAAAAAATCGGCCTATATTATAGGTTCAGGACTTGCAGGATTATCCGCAGCGTGTTTTCTTGTACGCGACGGTCAGATGAAGGGAAACAGAATCCATATTCTTGAAGAAATGAAACTTGCAGGCGGCGCGTGCGACGGCATCAACGATCCGCAGAAAGGGTTTGTTATCCGCGGCGGACGCGAAATGGAAAATCATTTTGAATGCCTGTGGGATTTGTTCCATTCAATTCCGTCCCTTGAAACGAAAGACGCATCGGTACTCGACGAATTCTACTGGCTGAACAAACATGATCCGAACTTTTCTCTTATGCGTGCGACGGTAAACCGCGGAGAGGATGCGCACACGGACGGTAAGTTCGGGCTGAGCGACAAAGGGTGCATGGAAATCGTGAAGCTTTTCATGACGAAAGATGAAGACTTGTACGATAAAACGATTGAAGATATTTTTGACGATGAAGTTTTCAACTCCAATTTCTGGCTGTACTGGCGGACAATGTTTGCATTTGAAAACTGGCACAGCGCACTCGAAATGAAACTCTATTTCCAGCGCTTTATCCACCATATCGGCGGACTGCCTGATTTTTCTGCACTCAAATTCACAAAATATAATCAGTACGAATCGCTGATTCAGCCGATGCTTGCATACCTTAAAGAGCACGACGTCCAGTTCCAGTACGACACGCAGGTAAAAAACGTCCTGTTCGACATTGCGGCAGATAAAAAGACCGCAAAAACGATTCTGTGCATGCATGAAGGTTCGGAAGACCGCATAGACCTCACGGAAGACGATCTCGTTTTCATTACGAACGGCAGCTGCACCGAAAATTCTTCACTTGGTGACAATGACCACGCGCCGCAACTCAAAACAGAGCACGGCGGATGCTGGGATATGTGGAAAGCGGTTGCAGCACAGGACGACGCGTTCGGGCACCCGGAAAAATTCTGTGGAGATGTGGAAAAAACAAACTGGGAATCGGCAACGGTGACCACGCTCGACGACAAAATTCCGCCGTATATCGAGAAAATCTGCAAACGCGATCCGTTCAGCGGAAAAGTCGTTACGGGCGGAATCATTTCATGCAGAGATTCTTCATGGCTCATGAGCTACACGCTCAACCGCCAGCCGCACTTTAAGGATCAGCCGAAAGACAAACTCGTTGTCTGGGTTTACGGACTGTTTACGGACGTTCCGGGCGATTACGTCAAAAAACCGATGCGCGAATGTACCGGAACGGAAATAACCGAAGAATGGCTGTATCACATAGGCGTTCCGGAAGACAAAATACATGAATACGCGGTTAATTCTGCACGCTGCATTCCGTGCATGCTTCCGTACATTACCGCATTCTTTATGCCGAGAACTGCAGGCGACAGGCCGAAGGTTGTACCGGATAAGGCTGTAAATTTCGCATTCATCGGCCAGTTTGCCGACACGCAGCGCGATACGGTCTTTACTACGGAATATTCCGTCCGTACCGGCATGGAAGCAGTCTATACGCTGCTCAACGTGGACAGAGGAGTCCCGGAAGTATTCGGTTCGGTCTACGACATCAGGGCTCTGCTTGATTCCGCGTCAAAGCTTATGGACGGCAAAAAACCGGCAGACATGAAACTGCCGTGGATTGCATCGCTGGCAAAGAAAATCGGCCTTAAAAAAATTAAAAACACGATAGTATACGATCTGCTTAAAAAATACAACGCAATCTGATAATCAGCATACTCCGCTGTCCGGGCGGAGTATGTTTTTATTAACTTTTATATGCAACCCTTTTCCGGTTCCTGTGTCTGATAAGAAACGGAGTTCTCTATGAACATGGAAACGAAACGCCCGAAACGGTATTCACCCGGAGAAGAGATATTCAATTCTGTCAGTCACGGCATCGGAGCGGGTCTTTCCGTTGCGGCAATCGTGCTGCTCATTGTCCGTGCAGTGTACTGTGCGCCTGCCGGGTTAAAACCGTTATATGTTACAAGCTTCGCCTTATTCGGCGCAACGCTGCTCATTTTGTATATGTCTTCAACGCTTTATCATGCGCTTGTACCATTCAAGGCTAAAAACATCTTCCAGATATTCGATCATTCTTCCATATATCTGCTTATAGCGGGAACATACACACCATTCTGCCTTGCAGCGCTTCGAGGCACATTCGGCTGGACATTGTTCGGCATTATATGGGGGCTTGCAATTACGGGAATAGTACTCTATTCGGTATTCGGCAACAGGCTCCGCGCAATATCGGCAGTCACGTACGTCATTCTCGGGTGGATCATTGTGTTTGCATTCCGTCCGCTTATTCACGTCCTGCCCTGCAAATCGCTTGTTTTTCTCATCGCAGGCGGCATCGCATACACGGCAGGATGCGTGTTTTATGCATTAAAAAAAATAAAATGGATGCACAGCATATTCCATCTGTTCGTACTTGCCGGAAGCATCTTTCATTTCTTTTCCGTATATTTCATGATTTAAAACGGTCTCCTCCGGAAAGGAATACACGTAAACTCCCTCACTTCATCCTGCATTTTCATCAGAATTCAATTATAATATATGATATATCCGGAGGTAGTTTATGCCAATGATTAGTGTTAAATGTCCGTATGACATTCCCCAGTCAGTGCTGAAAGAACTGTCATCCATTATAGCTGAAACAATCGGAAAACCGGAACAATACGTTATGGTAGTTGCAAGCCATGCAAATATCATGATGTCGGGTTCCACCGAACCGGCGGCGTTTGTCGCTGTAGAAAGTATAGGCGGACTTTCGCCGGAAGTAAACCGGATTCTGTCGGGAAAAATCTGTGCGCTGCTTCAGGACAATCTGCATATTCCGGCCGGCCGCACATATATTACATTCCAGCCGTTTACAGCAGATTCGTGGGGCTGCAACGGTTCTACGTTTGCCTGAAAAAGGCTCTTGAACGGAGTTTTATTCCTCCGCTTCAATAACAGCTTCAACTGAATCGGGAACACGTGCAAAAAAATCATAACTGGTCAGGCTTTCGACGTAATCAATCGTGCAGATATAATTTTTCCACGTTTTCCCGTCGTCATCGCACGTTTCCGTATTCGGAACAAAAACAGCTTCTGTTTCAGTATCTGTCGTAATGCGGTCAATGTCGTCAGATCCTTCCTTCAGATACAGAACAACCTTCCATGTATCGGCAGGAACGGTAATTGAACGGCCTCCTGCTGTAGTGATGGCGGAAAATGTTCCCTTCACCGACGTTCCGCCGCTGCCGTACGGGCCGCTTATAATATAAGCTTCATATCCGTCTTCTATTTTATCCCTGATATGATCTTCAAAACCGGCCCATACTTTTTCATTATTACCTGCGGTCTGCGGTACCATATTTGTCATATAAAAAGTTGCTGAATTATTTTCAGTTGTATCTGTTCTGTCTCCGGACGGGCACATGTGCCCCCTCTCAAAACCATATGTACTGTATTGAAAGTCATCTTCAGTTACTTCATACCAGCCTGAGGGAAGCTGTGTATCGGCGCGGAAAGTATTCTGTCTGGACACGTTCTTTTCTATGTCATCCGCATCGACATGCCAGGAAACCCAGTTAGGGCCGAGTCTGTCATTATTGTACGACAGACTGTATTGAGCGTGTTCGAGCAGATAATTGTCCCCGTCATTCACGGACGTTTCCGCACCGCTCGGATTTCCAAGATACAGGCTGCTGTTTTCCGCCGGGCTGTCCGTCTGTTTTTCTGCAATTGTATACCTGATTGTCGTTACGGGTGCATCGGTATATCCAGAGGCAGCGGCGAAAGCTTTGAGCAGTATTGAGTCGCCGGCATTTCCGGTAATATTGACGACAGCATATGCCGTTTTTTCCTCACCGTGGTATGATGTCCTGTCGGGAACGGCACCGTTCGTCGTGTAATAGACAGTTGATGCAGGAGTCGTTGTCTCAAGCGTTACGGATGTTCCCGCACTGATTTCCGGGCTGCTTACAGAAAATGTAACGGCAGCGGCAGCGCCGTTATTCGGACTGCCGGTAGTAAACGAACATGCGGCTAAAAAAAATGCAGCCAGTATTTTTCCGGTCATGGTTATACATATATATTTTTTTTTCATAATAAGCAATCTCTCAAAGTTTTAAAGCCTGCCCCGAAGGGCAGGGTGTAAAAACTGTTTTATGAATTATGACGGAACTTATTTCGTATAGGTACCGGCATTGGCATCATCACCGGCAGCCGTTGTCGAAATTGAAGCTGATGTCCAGTCTGATACGGTATATGAGGCAGACGGGGTGCATCCTGCATTACGGCAGGCACGCGTATCTTTCGCAAAATTCGCTCCGCTTGTATTCGGATATGTTCCGAATGCATCGATAATAGCAGCAGACGTTGTACCGCCTTTCATCAGGACAATGCAGTCGTTTCCGTTAAAGGTAGAACAGACTGACGTGTCCACGACTTTCCAGCCGGCTGCATCACTTACCGTGTCCGACATTGCTCCCAGTACAGTCAGAACGGTAAGGTCTGTCTGATTGTTATACAAAACTACGGATTTTCCTGCATTCAAAGTTCCGGAAAGCGTCAGTACATGACTGGTTGAAACTGATGTGTCGCTGTTATAATACATCCCGACGGAATAGCTGGACAAATCAAGCGCCGTGTCCCCGATATTCGTAATCTCAAGATATTTATTATATGAAGTACCTTCGTAATACTCGGTAATCATAAGTTTTTCGTCAGATACTCCTCCTGAATCCTTTATAGTATATTCTGCAGAAACGATTGCTGAATCCGTATAACCGGTTTTTAGGGCAACGGCAGTCACAGTCAGCTTCGTACCGGCAGATCCGGTCAGCGTTATTCCGTCCGAATACGTATTGGAAGATGACGTCGGAACAGTCCCGTCCGTTGTATAATAAATTGTGACACCTTCCGTAATTGTAGAAAGCGTTATCGTCGTTCCGGAAGAAACTGTTCCCGACGCAATAGAGACAGATACCGGTTCTACAGTATTCGTAAGGGAAGATGTTGTCGTTATAAGGGAAGCATCCTTTTCATAGACGACTGCCAGTTCCAGCGTACCACTGTAATTCTGAACATATCCGAAGAACGATTTTTCCGTATCTTTCGTCGTTTTGTCATAACCGTATATCATGGCAAGCTTTTCCTGTACAGCAGAGGCAGCAGCTTTCATGCCGTATAACTTGAAGCTCTCAAAACCGGAAAAGTCGGTCTTACCTGTAAGATTAAGGTAATACAGCGTTGCTGTTTTTTTGGAACTGTCGATTGTCACGCTGCCGTCTACTGCGGTAATTTCGGGAAGGCCTTTGTAAAGCTGACCTTTTGACGCCGATGCCGTAACATAATCACCTGCAGCCAGTCCTGACGGCATTGTTATACCGTAGAATTCAACGGCATCATTTTTATCCTGAACGACAAAATAATTATTCGTTGTATTGACGATTGTCACTATACCGCTTACGTTTATCGAAGATGTAAACGTAACAGAAGAAGATGAAGAACCGATTGCAGTCAGAGCGTCGTCTATATTTCCGTCAAAATCGTAATTTGCTGTTCCGGAAAGTTCTGCATATGTTATTTCAGATGCTGCAGCTGTAACGGTAAAAGATGCGGATACTGTTTCAGAATCAATCATATCAGTTTTTACCGCAACTGCTTTTACCGTATACGAACCCGCAAAAGGAAGCGTAAAGGGCGCAGTATATTCTGTTGAAGAAGTTGTCGGCTCACTGTCGTCAGTCGTATAATAAATTACAGCGCCGGCAGTTCCCGTCGAAAGCGTAATGGCGGTATTCGTCGTAACTGTTGCATCGGCTGCAGTAATCGAAACAGCTTCAACTTTTGCCGTACCGACTTTTATGGTGTATGCAGCGTTTGTTACATCAGAAGATGTATAACCGGTTTTCACAGCGAGCGCGTACACGGTGCATGCGTCATGTATCGTCACGGTGCTTTTCATAAACGCAGTACCAGCCGTTATCATTTCTGCATAAGTGGATGCGGAAAGGCCTGAGTCAAGCGAATAAATAACAGTCGCATCGGCCGTGGCAGTTGCAAGCGTTACAGTTGATTCATCGGCAACGTCTCCTGCAGAAGGACTGAATGTCACCGGAGATACTTTCGATGTGGTGTTTGAATCAGTAGTACCGTTGTCGGTAAGCCCGCTGCAGCCGGATACGGACAGCAGCAGCAACAGTACCACCGTCAGTCCTAATACATTTTTCAGCTTTTCTTTCATGTTTTTCTCCCTGCCGGTAACGTTTTCCGTACCGGCATTTTTTTATTACAACAGGAACGTACTGCGCCTGTTTCCATATATTATTCAGCTATGAGCACGTCCGGTATTTCCGCCCGGGATTTGTCTATTGTCCCCATCGCCTTGAACTGTGCGATAACCGCATCCCGGAACGGTACGTATGTGTTTTCATATTTCACGGCAGCAGGTTTTATCATGTCGTATTTGTCGCCTCCGTCGAACATAAAGTCGTTCACGGCGATTGTGTATTCACTGCCGTCTTCTACTTCCCGTCCGTCGTCAAGTACTATCCGTTTAACGCGGCTTCCTTCCGGCGCACTCGTCGTGTAGTACACTTTTCCGCCTGCAAACTGTCCGGCTCTGAATCCTACACTGTTGATACCGTGATCGATAATTTTTTTCAGATCCGCACCTTTCACTGTTACGACGACGCCTGTATTGTCGAACGGGATAAGCTCCCACATATCGTTTACCGTGAGCGTTCCGGCTTTTATTGATTTACGCAGTCCTCCGCCGTTCGTTACTGCCATATCAACGTTGAATGCTTTCTTCATAGCGCCTGCGACAAGATAACCAAGCGGCGTTACGTTCGGGACAGTTTCTTCATGGCTCAACTCCGCTTCCACGAACGCAACACTTTCTCCGAGCTGCGCTCCGTATTTCTCCTTGTAGGAAGCTGCCAGTGAAAGGACTTTTCCGTCTTCCGTTATCCGGTCTTTGTATTTATAAAAGTCAACAACGTCGTACAGAACTTTTTCCAGCCCGTGTTCGTTAAATCGGAACCTGATAAGACTGATTGCGCGTCCGTAATCAAGAGCCTGCACAACAGGAACTTCATGACACTTTCCCTTAACAAATTCATGACTGTGTCCCGTTATAACGGCGTCCACTCCGCGGATTCTGCAGATATCTTCCAGCTCGCTGCTGTCTGTTGCCGTTACCGGATTACCTGGAGAAAGTCTGTTGTCATGGGAACCGATATGCGACAAAACGACGACTGCTTCAGGATGATAGACTGCATCAAGCTGCCGGAGCGTTTTGCGTACGCATACTGCGGGATCAAGAAATTCATAATCCTGTATCATTTTTTTACTGGTAGTAAATACAGTATCCTGCGTAGCCGTACCGATGACGGCAATCAAATGGCCACCAATCCGGTATAACTCATATGGTTTGCACCAGTCCGGAATCCTGCCTGTCGGTTTATATATAATATTTGCTGCTATAAACGTAAAGTTTCCGTCCGTCTCCCACTGCGGGAACATGCTGTCACCCCAGTCGAACTCATGATTGCCGACAGTGCTTGCGGCTAATCCCGCCATCCTGAAATAGTCCGAAATTATTTTTCCCTTTGAAAGATTCGAAAGCGCGCTTCCCTGATAGTTATCTCCGGCGGAAACAAAAATACTTTCGGGATTCTTCGTCCGCAGTTCTGTCAGCACTTCGTTCAATTTTGCTATTCCCGGATTTTTGCCGGAGATATCTTCCTCGACGGTTCCGTGTAAATCATTGATTGCAAAAACTGTCACGTTTTTAGATTTACCGTTGTCGAGCAGTTCCGAAAACGAAGTCGTTTTTCCCATCTCTCTGATGACAGGAGACGCCGACAGGAAGCCTCCGAGTAGTAATAAAAGTATACTTATACTATGTATTCTCTTTTTCATATCCTGTTCCTTATAATGAAATTTTTCCGGTACAAACAAGCGAAGAAATGCGTTCGGAATTTCGTCTTGAAAGAGATGGATTACTTGCATATTCAACAGAAATTTCAACAGCCTTTACTGGTGTAAAAATCAGTCCCGCTTTCCAGCTTGTAAAATCAATAAACATCCTGTCAGGAAGAGAAGACATATCGCTCCATTCAGTCAGTTCAGGATTCCGGTAATAATCCGCTTTGCCGTACAGTGCAACAGGAATACCGGTAATGTCGTACAAGTCGGTTTCAACGTTCACGAAAAATCCTGTGCCGTACATACGCAGTGAGTCTCCGTAATAAAACTGTGTCGTACCGCCGGTCAACGTAACGATATTCAGTCCGCAGAAATACTGAGGGTTGAACGACAGGGATGCATCCCATTTGAAAGCCTGATTGAGATTTGCAGATGCATAATCGGCATCGCATGAAGTTCCGTAGAACCGGTCTTCTGAAGAATCAGTAACAGCACTGGAAAATTGTTTATTTTTGTAAGAAGCTGCAGCACTCAGCGTTGCTCCGTATGCGCCCGCAGAAGCATCGCCTGCAGCGGAAAAAGAAGTTTCGTAATCCGAGTCGTATACGTTTCTATCCCGCCAGTTAATAAACATTCCTTCAACACCGGCTCCGCAGGACAAAATGCCGTACGTGTTCCACCGAATACCTGCATCTACTGCAAAGTTATTTGAAGCAACAAGCATATCAGTTAATATTCCCTGTCCCTGTACGCTCAGCTCACTCGAAATGTCCTGAAAAAAAACTGTATACCGGGCAGATGTCCGGAGGGCAAGTTCCGACTTTATTCCCGGCCAGTAATCTAGGCTCTGCGTATCGTAATTCTCCGGTGTCTGGGCTTCTCCTCCTGCAAGCCCTGCAATTACTTCAGCTTCCAGGCCCGGAACAAGGCCGTTCTTGAGCATGACGGCAAGAGCTGAACCTTTGCACGACGTTCCTGCAAGGTCGGAAACTATCATATTGCCTGCCGACAGCTTTCTGCCTGCAAAATCGAGCCGGACATCGGCTGCGTGGCCTATGTTTGTAATTTTAATCCAGGCCTCAGATATTGCTGAAAGTGCACTGGCTGATTCTGCTGTGCCGGAAGAAACATCCTTGAATTCTTTTATTGCCTTCTGTTTATTTTCCGCTCTCCGCTTGTCTGCATCAGAAAGCCCTGCATAGACAAACTGGCTGACATCACCTGTTGAAAGATCACCTGCATACAATTCGTCAATGGCTGTGCTGATGTCATTTTTAATCTCGTTATACAAAGCCTGTGCATCCGCCCATTTTGCCGTTGTCCAGGCAACATCATCCGGACGTTCCACTGTTGCACCGATAATAAAACGGTATCTTGATTTGCTGCCGCCGTATGAAGTTGTCGGCCACGGATTTCCGTCGGGCGTTTTACACGGATTATACGGAAGGCCGAAACGGGCCCTGTTTGTTTCATACCAGTCGATCATCGGCTGAATAAGTGAATAGAAATTCGTATCGGAAGATGTTGTATAGCCGGAATTTTCCGCGGCAGCTTCATACAGTTTCGCCATATTTACGGAAAGACCCGCTTCATATCCGATGCCGCTTCTTTGTTCAATACCGTTCTCCTTTTCGACACTCCATTCTGAAGCCCTCGAAAAAGAACCTTTGATTTTTAAATTCAAATCCGCATCAATACCGCCGGCTGAAATTCCCGGAATTTCAGCACTTTCGTTATTTCCGTCAAGGTTCATTGCGCCGAAAGAAGTTTCAATCGTCGATGAAAAATCAGGGAATAATTTTTTCGTCGTATCCTGCGCCTGTAAAGACAACAGACAGCATATGACAGCCGTAATTCCCGCTACTGTTCGCTTTGTCAGTATCATTTGTTAATCCTTTCCTTTTTATGTATTGCCTGTTTAATCCGATTTAATCTGGTTTTCATCTGTAATTTCCATACGGTACTGCGAATACGAATACAGCACGGGACCGTAGAATCTTCCATAGGTTCCTTTTGCAAGTTTTTCCTGAAAATCAAAATCCGCGTGAAAATACAAGCCCTCCGTTTCCGAGAATGTCCCGACCGCGTACGAATCCATTCCCTTTTCAATCGTTCCTGCATATTCGTATATTCTTCCCGTACAGGCCTCTTCGCTGTACCTGTCCGTCTCGTAATAAATATCGTGAACGGATGAGTCTGTAACTTCAGCTGCGGATATTTTCGTAACTTCAGGCATAGCATAATAAATTTGCCCTGCTGTCACGTGCGCTGTTACTTTATTGCCCGCTATTGCATTAACGGGAAGCGGCGTGTCTGCCGTGTCGGATATATAAAAATACAGACCTGCATTTTTATCCTGCAGGAAAAAACACGCCTGTGCAGTTTTGTAGCCGTACACATTTTTACAGGTAAGGATTCCGGTAACGTCCGTATTGAACGATGTGTCTCCATTCTTTATTGCTTCAAGAACTGACTGTATGCCGCCGTCAAAATCGTAATTCGTCCGCGTATACACTGTTTCTTTTATAACATTGAAAATGACGCCGTATATGCACGGAGTGCCGTTATTGTCATATACGTACAGTTTCAGCGGATTCGATTCCGCAGCACTGCTGAAATCAATGCTTGTCTTTCCTGAAATAATTCTGCTCATATCGGCAAGCCTGATATCCGAGCCGTTCGTACTGACAGTGGGTTCCAGTACTGTTCCATACTGCTCTTTCACGTTGACGGTGACAGTTTTATCCGCTGTATCAATAGTGCCGTACACAACGTCGTCAAGATTTTCAAAAGCGAAATACGTTATTTCTTTTGCAGACGCGGAAAGTGCAGGTGTCCTGAATCCTGCATTGGATGCATCCGAAGCAGTATTTGCAGCCAGTGACGTTATCCATTCCGATTCTTTCCAGCCGCTGTAAGCAGTAACGGAATTTTTCCGCTGCATGCGTTTTGCCGCGCCCCAGTTCCAGCCTGTTCCGATACCGTCGCCGGGACCAAGCGCATCAAGTACTATACCGCCGCTGGTCAGTGTAAGTCCGTCTTCTCCGCTGAACGAAACTACGGAATTCAAATAAGCGTCGCTGAGACACTTTCCGCTGAATGAAAAAGTCGTTCTTGCTGAATAAATAACCAGCGATTCACCAGAGGCAAGTGTTCCGGACAGCTGCACGCTCTGATCCTGTGCAGGATATCTGATACCGTTCTGCCAGCAGTGCCTGTTCAGTTCGCACCCGCCAAGTTCAACAGGAGCAGCGGACATATTTGTAATTTCAACATACTGGTTGTTTGTACCTTTAAACGCATACGCAAGACCGGAATAATATTCGGTAAAAAGGAGCGAGCCCTGCGAAGCTGTATCGTACTGACGTTCAATCTTTACAAGATACGTTGCAGAATTTCCGCTTTGTGTGGTTACAGGAAGAGCAACGGGACTTACTGAATAATCAGGATTCGATGCAGCTCCTGCATATACAGTACCGGTGCCGTATGCTATCGATGCACGAAGTGCCGCACGGACTGTCGTGTCGGCATATACAGATGCAGGCAGTTTCACAGTTATAAGCCTTGAACCCGTATCCACGGAACCTGCAATATCCTGCGAAAGATAATCCTGATTTTCCTTTACTGAAAAAACAAAACCTGTAATTTCGGCATCGGCGCCGGAATCTGCCGTATTAACGCAGCCGGAAATAATTAATAATAAAAACATGCATGCAGCCGCAGCAGCACATACTAACCAGTTTGAAGAAAATATTTTTTTCATCAGAATGCTCCTTTCAGGCAGACGATATCAGGATCGTGGTCGGAAAGATTAATATGATTGTTGCGGCAGAACGGTGAATCAATGTGGGGAATAAAACACACGCTTTTCCAGTCTGACGCTCCGTACGATGCGATACTCGTATAGATTGATCCGGAAACATAAATATGATCTATCTGCTGAAGGTTTCCCTCGTAGGAATAACTGAACTGTTCCGCTGCCGGCATGAATTGTTCTGCAGGGCTCCATAGTACGGGATGACCTCCGGCTTCTCCCGTAAGTATCCTGAGCGGATTAGACCAGGCGAAATCGTTCATATCGCCTGCGACAACAATTTTCGCACCGGCATCAAGAGAAAGGATTTTATTGACAAAATTATTAACGACCTGCCCCTGACCGTTCCGTTTCACTTCCGAAAGGAGCAGAGGCGGCTGTATTCTGCCGTACAGCGGCATATCCCCCATCTTTGAGCTGAGGTGGCAGCCTATGACAAAGAACGTTTCATAACCGGTTACATTTCCGTCCGAATCCTTTGATTTTATAAGTCTGAATTCGCCGGCAAGAGGACGGCGGCTGTAATTAAAATATGACGACTGAATATAGGAGGGGCTCTGGCTCAAATGAACGCCAGTCTCGTCCTCATAGGGAGCAGTCGAAGCATCTGCAAGGATGGAAGCATTTACGCCCGGAGTTTGCAGCGGCCATTCTGACTGGTTAAGCAGCGTGCCGCTTTTGCTGTGAGTAGTTGCATAATAATTTGTGATAAGGCCGCGGTCCGCAAACTGAACGCGCTCCGTATTGTACATGAAACCGACGCGTATATTTACTCCGGGTGCACCGCCTGAATCCTGTTCTTTCGGATCAATCTGCCGGAACTCATACCGGGGACCGCCGTTTGCAAGAATGTCGTCTATTATGCCGCTGAAATTCCGGACAGCCGTTACGATTCCGTCTTTCGCTGCCCACGAGTTTGCCTGATTGTCGTATACTACAGGAGTTTCAACATCGTCTCCCATTTCCAGAACGACAATTACATCCGGATACAGCAGATTGTTTTTTATAACAAGCGCAACGTCTTTATCCTTGTCGTAACTGCCGCCCTGCGCTTCATAATTTTCAAGATTAAACGATGCAACCGTAAGCGTATGCGTATCTGTTACAGGCGAAGACCATTCCGGCGTAAATTTACTGTCGGCATCATATGAACCTGATGCCGTAGTTCCCGTCCGCCACGGTTTTATTGTATTTTTTATTAAAGAATTCGACTGCGTTTCCATGGCGGACTGAATAGTACTGTTGTCTGAATACCAGACGGCATCATTTTTGAAATTCCATCCCTGTGCGGGAACCGCTGCTCCTGTTACGCTCGTAAGCGTCGAAGCGGGATTGATGGGGCGCGCCATATACAATCCGTCGTTCGTATAATCCATGACGCCGCGGAACACAGCCGCTCCGGAAGAATCGACAAGATGATCCCCCATCTGTGCGAGCGGTTCATATGTCGTCCAGTCTGGTGCCTGATAATCGACGAAAAGAAGTTCAGCATTAAAATCGTTTTCCGCAAGGACATTTCCCGACCATTTACTGTTCCATGTCCTGCCGTACGAACCGTCTTTAAGTCCGTTGTCGGACAGAATGCCTGTCAAATTGTAATACGTACCGCCGGTAACAAGAGGATTATCAATCCTGACAACCATATCTTCCACAGTTTCAAGTACATCGATTGCGTTCTGCTGTGCATTTTTCAAATCTGTATCATCGAACGGCACAACACGGGCTTCGCGGTATCCGTCCGTCTCGTGTCCTGCGGTCCAGGCTGACGCCGCTGCCTGATTGTATGTAAGCAACACGCCGTCGGGAAAAGGTGCAGTCCTGCTGCTGCCGTTCTGTTCAACATGTATGACTGCGGCAGCGTCAATACCGGTTCGCGTCAAATACCCTTCGGAATTATTAAAACGGTCTTCGCTTACTGTTTCAACGACCGTACCGTTTACAGTAACGACATCGCCTTCCTTCAAATCAGTGGGCAAGCCGGATTTCCATTTTGAAACGGTAAAATCATTGTCGTGTGTTATAACAAAAATTCCGTTTGATTTTTTCCCCGACAAATCTTTATCTTCCGGCAACGACTCCATAAAAAAGCCGTCTTCAGAAATCCACTGAGGCCCCGTTGTACCGTCAATTAATGTCGTGTCATATTTTTCATGCGGAGTCTTGTAACAGACCATAGTGACGACACCCGTAATGCTGCTGACTGCCGTTCCGACCATCGGACTTTCCGCACCCGATCCCTGAATATCGGAAATGGTTAAACTGTCAGAAGCGGCTGCAATAAAATCTGCACCTGATACAACGCCGTGATCAGCCGCAGATTTTACATTGATAGAATTTCCTGATGCAAAATCTCCCTGCTTTTTATATGAAGGAATAAATGCATATCCTGCTTTTTTGGCAATAATTGTTAATGTATCTCCAGACATATTAGTAAGTGTGTATGAACCGTCCGAAGATGTAACTGAAACAATCTCTGAATCCTGAACAAAAAGATTGACATCCGAAACAGGATTACCGGATTTATCATAAATGCTGCCTGTAACTGTATAAGCACCGCTCTTTATATCGGAAGAAAGCTGAGTACATGAACTGACAGACAGCAGTAACACTGCAGAGAATACAGAAACAGCATTCCAAAAAATATTTAACTTTTTTATAATCATGTATATATTCACCTTTTAATGTTAAAGACTAATTTATTAAACATCCGAAAGGGACTATACACTGCAACCAATATTAATTTATTAGATTTCAGTAATATTTATATTAATTTTACGTAAATACCGGTATTATGGAATTTCAATTTTCCCATAGTACCGGTATTTACTCATGTGTCAACATTATTTCTATTAATTTTTGATTAATTAGTCTGCATATTACATTCTGCCGACAGGAATATATATAGGGAACCTCTAAAAACTTCAGTTTTTAGAGGTAACTCTGAAAGTACGATGTTTTAAGTCGTGATATTATAACGACTTAAAACTCGGCGGCATCTCTAAAAAGTCATTGAAAGTGAGTTTTTAGAGATGCCCTATACCATTGTAATTTTTTATGCTCCGATCATTTTCCGTTTCCCCATTTCAAGTGCACGGAATACGGTAAGAACCGCACCGCAGATGCATAATGCTATCAGTATAAAGAACACTCTTTTCATACCGTACACAAACACATCATCGCGGCCCTTAATGTAGTCAGTCACGCGGTATCCTGTTCTGCTGCTCATAAAACCGTACAGAAAGGTCGTTGAAAGGACGATACCCGTATACTGTCCGAAATTGCGTATAAGAGAATTGACGCTTCCGCCTATTCCCAGCTTTGTCCCCGGACAGGATGACATGATAAGGGAATTATTCGTCGGCTGGAAAAGAGCCTGCCCCACAGCCATAAGGGCAAGCACTGCAGCACAATTCACGACAGGCGTACCGGCGGAAAAAAACGACATACAGAAAAAGGCTGAAGCCATAACCAGAAGTCCCGCAACTGTCAGCATTCCGGAACCTATCCTGTCGGAAAGTGCTCCGCATACCGGTGATAAACACGCAATAAAAAGAGGCGCTGTCATCATCAGAATGCCGGATACTGACGGAGAAAGCTTGAGCGTATCTTCAAAATAAAACGGAAGAAGAATCGTATAGGCTGCAATGCAGATAAAGGAAATAAACGCACACAGGAGACTTACCGAATACAATCGGTTGGAAAACAGGGAAAGATCAAGCAGAGGTTCTTTACAGTGTGACTCATAAAAGACAAACGATGCGAGCAGAATACAGGAAAGACAAAATGCGCAAAGTATTAACGGATTCCGGAATCCTGCCTGCTGCGCTCCTATGAGTGCACCGAACAGCAGTGTCGTCCCGAAAAACTGCAACAGAAAACCGGCAGCATCGATATGCTGTTTCGGGCTGCCTCTCCCGGATGATTCAGCAGGCAGATATTTCAGGCCGAAAAGAAAAACGACAATACCAATCGGGACGTTTACGAAAAAAATAAAATTCCAGTTCAGAAGCGATACAATAAATCCGCCGACCGGTGCCCCCAGCATGGTTCCAAGCGCAACAGCAGCTCCGAGAATTCCCAATGCCTTTCCCCGTCCTTCTCCGGGATACAGTTGTGTTATGATGCCCTGATTGTTAGCCATGTACGCCGCAGCTCCAAGCCCCTGAATAAAACGGCAGATAACAAGCATAACGAAGGATCTGCAGAATCCGCAAAGCAGCGTTCCGACTAAAAACAGCACGGTGCCGGATCTGAACACATTCGCTTTTCCTGCGATATCACCGAGCCTCCCGAAAAAAAGCAGCGTTGCACAGATAACCATAACGTAGCTTGCGACAACCCATTCTATTGAAGAAAGCGTAACATGCAGACTGTCTGCCATAACAGGAAGAGCTATGTTCACAATACTTGAATCAAGCGTTGCAAGAAAAGACATGGCAACTACAACGAAAAGTGTCATGCCCGCATGATGCGGCATATTTTTTGATTGCATAATGTACCTCTGCTTTTTATACTAGAGGAAAGAGAAGCAGTACGCGACAATCACATTGATATTCGTTAGCACTGTATTGATATGATACCGGATATACTAGCAGAAAATGAATATTACTCGAAAGAAATGCCAGACAGTCTGTTTGGTGTCGATATTTTTTTAAAATCCGATTTGAAAGCAGGCACAATATTCCGCAGGCACTGGCATGAAGAAATGCAGTTATATTCTTTTGTCTCGGGAAACGCATGTCTTGACTGTGCCGGACACTGTTTTACAGCAGAAGGAGGAGACATCGTCGTTATTAACAGCTGCGAACCTCATTTTATGAAAAGCAGTTCAGATAATCTTGCATTCTTTATTATACGGATTAATCTGCCTTTTTTGTTCAGCAGGCAGATTGATTTGTGTCAGACAAAATTCATCACACCGCTCGCAGAAAACAGAATTACATTCACAAATCTTATAACAGATGATAAAATTTTTTCCGCCTGTGTTTCAAAAATGATTACCGAATACAGCTCCCGGCAGATCGGATATGAACTTGCCGTAAAAGCTTCAATATATGAACTTATCACGCTGCTCATAAGAAACCATCTCTGCCGCATTATGACCCAGAAGGAGCTGTCAATAAAAACGGAAAGCATCAGACGGTTTGAAAATGTCCTGGACTATATAAATGCACATTATACGGAAAATATTGCCGTCAATTTTCTTGCCGGCAGGGCTCATGTGACCGTCCCTCATTTCTGCAGAACATTCCGGGAACTTACCGGAGACACATTCACCGGCTACATAAATAAACTCCGGCTGGAAAAATCAGCAGGCTTTCTGTGCGGAAGCCGGTTCACCGTTACTGAAATCGCAATTCAGTCGGGGTTTGATTCCATAAACTACTACAGCCGCCTGTTCAAAAAGCACTATCATATGACACCTACTGACTTCAGACGGAAAAACAATCCTGTAGTACCGACAAATCCTTTCCAGCCGTTGCAAAAATGAGAAAAACAGTATATTTTTCAAACGTATGAATGCACATATTCTGACATCGATTATATTTTCTGTCGGTATCGCACAGGGCCTTTTTCTCCTTTTTATGCTGCTCCATCATAAAAATAGAACGACGCATGCCGTGGTGATGGCTGTATGGATAGCATTTTTTATTGTTAATTTGATACTACAGTCTTTTGCTCATACCGGTATTATTTCCTGTACAAATTTTTCTGTCGTATTAACCACATTTTTCCCTTTTCTGTTTTCTCCCTTTCTCTTTTTGGCGTGCAAAACATTTCTTTCTATCAGTTTGTAAATGAATACCGGGTATGCGAAGCCCGGAAATTGTTATCCGATAAATCCATGAAAGGAACGACAGTTCTTGATATAGGTTTTTCCTCCGGATTTAACTCAAAGTCAGCTTTCAACGATGTATTCAGGCGTTCAACGGGAATGACTCCGTCAGAATTCAAGAAAAAAAGCGTCCAGGCTGCAGCGTCCGAATCAATAACCCCGCCGCAAGCAGCGGGGTATATTGTTCTCTAAAGGTATTGCAGTCGGGATTTAATACCCTTCATACGCCCCAAGGGGCGGGGTATTAAACCCTCCGCACGAATAAACAAAAGCGAAATTCCGTTTATCAGGACGATACACCACCCATAATTCCGCTACTGTACATCATCTCAAAGGAGGTACTGATGTACAATTTTTTACTTACTGCCGTACTGGCGGCAGTCGGAATACTTTTTTCGAACGGCAGGTGGATTATTCCGGCCGCGGCATGGCTTGCTCCGGTTTTTCTGCTCAGAATAACGAGGATGGTCAAAATCCGTTACCTTATACCGGTGTTTGCAGTTTACACCGTCCTGTATCTGATTATATTTACAAAAGTTGTTCCGCTTACGGGAATTTCATATTTTCTGACGGTTACCGCTATTGCAGGAACTTATTTTATTCCCTATGTCATCGACCGTATATTCTGCAAAAGGTTTACAGGCGTTATTTCCACACTGCCCTTTCCTCTTGCATGGACTGCGGTTGAATACGTTTCTGCACTTTTCAATCCTTTCGGAACATGGGCATCCGCTGCATACACCCAGTTTTACGTTCCGTCCGTACTGCAGACGGCGTCTCTGACCGGTCTCTGGGGTATCGTATTTCTTCTGGCCTGGTTCGCGCCAGTCGTCTTTACCGTGACAGGCGGTGGTAATGCATCACCGCAGGTGCAGAAAAAAACGGGTATGCTGTATGCAGTACTACTCGCCGCCGTTCTCTGTTTCGGTGGTGCACGTTTGAAGTTCCGTCCGGAAGCCGCGCAGACGGTATGTATTGCAGGTGTCAATGCCCTTCGGGAAGAAACAGACTCTCCCGCAGACTATTATTTTTCAAACACGGAAAAGGCCGCGGCTGCAGGGGCAAAGATTGTCGTGTGGCCGGAATTCGCCGTTAAGCCTGCGTCACGCAATGACGAAGCACAGTTCCTTGAGCAATGCAGAGCACTCGCAGCAGACAATGAAATTTATCTTGCTGCAACGGCGGGAACTCCGGCAGCAGGGGAAAAAGGCAAATATGAGAACAAAATAGTCATGATTGGCCCTGACGGCACTATCCTCGATACGTACCTGAAATCACGTCCGGTGCCGGGAGAACCATCCGTCCGTGGTTCCGGCAGACTCCCCGTGTTTACAACTCCGTATGGAAACATCGGTCTTGCAATCTGTTTTGATATGGATTTCCCCGCGCTTATCAGGCAGGCAGGGAAAAGCCGGACCGACATTCTTCTTGTCCCTGGTAATGACTGGAAGGCAATTGATCCGCTCCATACGCAGATGGCAGCGTTCAGGGCCGTGGAAAACGGATTTTCACTTGTCCGCATCACAGGCTCCGGCCGTTCCGCAGCGGTAGACAACCGCGGAGAAATACTTTCGCAAAGCGATTATTTTACAACGGACAGCAGCCTGCAGTTCGCACAGGTTCCCGTAAAGGGCGGACGGACAGTGTACAGTACGGCCGGAGATTATTTTGCCATTCTCTGCATTGCGGCACTCTGCTTCCTCGTGTTCATTTTTTTGAAAAGCAAAAAAAGAGGAATCATAACAGGGCTTATAATCTGTACTGCAGCGACAGGTGCATTTGCGGACACGAACGTCCACAGGACCGGAGAACTTTCATTCTTTGCCGCATCGACGTTTGCTTCGCAGGTTGATTACCGGCAGAAATTTGAATTCCCGGACAATCTGACAACGGATCGAATATGAACGGCTGGCGGTACAGCGGAAACTTCTTCATCGGATACCAGCTGCCATTTTATCCTGTCATTCCTGGCGCGTTTATTCAGGTGGAGCAGACATTCTACCACGGCGAAGCGGGATATGAAGCCGGATTTAAAAACTTCCGGGACTGGGTTATTGATGACGGCAATCCGGTACGTGTCAAATTTTCGGCGGCGAAAGTCATTCTCATGCTGAGATTTTAAAAGTACTGCACAGTATCACTCCGTACGGATAATAACTGTCAATGGTTCCGATTATCAGCATATCGTAATGACGGTAAAAGAAACCATTGACAGTAAACTGACTAAGGTCTATAAAGGCAGTAATGAATCAGCTTATTCTAAGCATTGAGTCACCGGATGATATAGATATTCGGCTCGAACATTATCACAGTATAGAACCTGTACGTACTGTGTTCATACAAATATACACTTCCATAAATGATAAAGAATGGCTTGAAAATCTTGCGGCCGCAGCGCTCAGACATTTCCCCGGAGCGGTTTTGACCGGAGCAACAACAAACGGCGAAATTATTAACGGATATACGACAACCGGCAAAACGGTAATGGCTGTTTCATTTTTCCGCTCATCGGATGTGGAACTGTTTACGCTCCCCTGCCGCCCCGGAGATGAAAAACATCTCGGTGAATGCGTCAAACAGAAGATAGAGCCGAAAATTGCACAGGCAGCGGGTATTATGCTGCTCTGTACGGCTGTCAGCATGAATTCGTCGGAATTCATCAAACCGATATCGGCACTAGACCCGGGCTGTCCGATTTTTGGCGGAGCGGCAGGCTATTACGACGAACAGGGAAAATCGTTCATTCTCTGCGGTCATACAGCATGTGATTCCGGAGTTGCCGTCATTATTTTCACGGGAAAGGATATTGCGCTGGACGTTTCCGTTTTTCTCGGCTGGAAACCGTTCAGTAAAGAAATGACTATAACTGCTGCACACGGAAAAATTGTAGAACAGGTAGACGGACTTCCGGCATTCTCGGTGTACCGCCACTATCTGGGTATTGAAAACAATACTGATTTTGCAGTAAATGCGGTCGGCTTTTCATTTCTTGTAAAACAGGAACACGGCTATATCGCCCGAGTCCCCTTTTCGGTAACCGAAAACGAAGGAATTACATTTGGTGCCGATATGAAGACAGGAGAAAAATTCAGAATCGGATATGCCGAACCTTTTGAAATAATGGAAGAATCACGCAGGATTCATGCAAGAATGCAAAAATTCAAGCCGGACGCAGTCTTCCTGTTTTCCTGCGGAACCAGACGGCTTCTTCTCAGTGACGACATCCAGCAGGAGACATTGCATTTTTCGCAGATTGCACCGACAACAGGATTTTATACTGCAGGAGAATATTTCCGCTCCGGTCCTGAAATAGAATTGTTTAATTCTTCAATTGTCACCGTCGGAATAAGAGAAGGCGAAAACCGGCAGGAAAACACACAGGATGAAAGCAACTGTGGAGCGGCTCCTGTTCCGCTTCATCAGCATATAAAAGCCGTCAGCTATTTCATCCGCTTTATCGAAACTGTCATGGGAGAACTTGAAGAGGCAAACAGGCAGCTTTTAAAACTTGCAACGGTGGACAAACTGACAGGACTTTATAATAGAAGAAAACTCGATGAAATATTTTCCTATGAAATAGCACGTGCAGAACGGCACGGCTCCTCATTTTCAATCATATTGACAGATATTGATTTTTTCAAAAAGATTAACGATAAACACGGCCACCTTACAGGAGACAAAATTCTCATTGAATTCTCCGAATGGCTCCGGTATACATTCATACGAAAGACCGATATCGTCGGACGGTGGGGTGGCGAAGAATTCTTATGCATTATACCTGATAATCAGATTGAACTGGCTAAGGAACTAGCGGAAGAATTCATTCACACTATTTCCGAGGCACCTTTCTCGGGCGGACTGCATATTACCTGCAGCGCCGGTGCAACGGCTTACTGTAAAGGAGATTCGATTCATACTATCATGTCGCGCGTCGATGAAGCTCTTTATAAAGCGAAGGAAGAGGGGCGCAATGCTGTCTCTACTTGTTAATTATACTGACAAAAACTATTAAGGCGACAAATGTTTTACATCATAAGAAGCATACAAAATTCAGGAAGTCCCCAATATAGCTAAATTAATCGCTTGCTATTGACATTTTCTTATTGTACTGCTATTTTGGCGGAAGATAGAGGACAACCTTGATAGAAAATGATACTTGCGGAGCATTAATCCGTCAAATCCATAATGCATTGGAAAAACGGTGTAATAATCAACTGCACAAAAAAGATATAACACTTTCTCAAATATCCACTTTGATTGAATTAATAAACTCACCTGCAGGAAAACTTACTTTTAAGGAATTGGAAAAACGTTTGTTACTTGCACAGTCTACTACTGCAGGTCTTATTTCCAGATTAGAACAAAAGCAACTTGTCTTAGTATCAAGCGATACTGAAGATAAAAGAATAAAATATGTTGAACTTACTAAACTCGGGAAGAAATATTATGATGAAGCCAAACAGGAAATGGATCAAACAGAAAAAGAACTTTTAGGAAATCTCACATATAGTGAAAAAAAGATATTTTTGTCCTTATTGCAAAAAGTAAATGAAAAAGTGAGCAACTTATAATATTTGTCTGAAATCAGTGAAAAAAGTATGATAAAATAATCGCAAGATATTAATCGTGTACGATTATAATAAAGGAGCAAAAATGGCCACCAAAAACTCTATGGACATCTTCAGTAAAGCATCGGTTCCGCAGGCGGTGTTTAATAACGCATTACCAGCAATGGCTGCAATGCTAATGGTATTAGTTTATAATCTGGCAGATACTTTTTTTATCGGACAAACACATGACGCATTACAGGTTGCGGCGGTTTCACTTGCAGCTCCCGTATTTTTGATGTTTATGGCAGTTGGTACGGCTTTTGGTATTGGCGGTACTTCAGTTATTTCAAGGGCATTAGGAGAAGGAAAGAAAGAGTATGCAAAAAAAGTCTGCTCTTTCTGTATGTGGGGATGTGTCATTGTCGGCGTAATCATGGTTGCAGTGTTTCTGATTTTTATGAACCCCATTCTTACATTAATTGGCGCAAGCTCCGATACATTTGGACTGGCAAAAACCTATTTATGTATTGTTGTTTGCGGCGGACCTTTCGTGTTAATTTCAAATTGTTACTCAAATGTTATACGTACTGAAGGAGAATCCGGTAAGGCTATGATGGGGCAGCTCCTCGGAAATTTGCTGAATGTCATTTTAGATCCTGTCATGATTTTAGGCTTCGGTTGGAACATTGCAGGTGCAGCTATCGCAACCTTAATTGGAAATGTTTTCAGTGCGGGATATTATATCTGGTACTTTCTACGCGGAAACTCCAGCCTTAGTATCAGTATAAAAGATTTTACTGTAAGGGACAAAGTTTGCAGCAGCGTACTGGTAATTGGCATTCCATCCGCATTAGGTTCTATGTTAATGAGCGTTTCACAAATCATTATTAACAGTCAAATGGCGGAATACGGAGATATGGCGATTGCCGGAATGGGTGTTGCTATGAAGGTTATAACTATTACAGGCATGGTCTGTATGGGTCTGGGACAGGGAATACAGCCATTGCTCGGATATTGCGTTGGTGCCAGGCTATGGAAACGTTTTAAGAAAATTTTTATTTTTTCCATTCTATTCGCTTTAATTCTGGGCGTTGTATTAACGGTTGTCTGCTATCTTTTTACAAATCAAATAGTAGGTGCATTTTTGACTGACGCTACCGCTTTTGGTTATGCTGTTCAATTTGCAAGAATTTTGCTTTCAACAAGTTCGCTGTTTGGTGTATTCTATGTCCTTACCAATACATTGCAGGCAATGGGTGCAGCCACCCCTTCACTTATTATCAACTTAAGCAGACAGGGAATTATTTTTATTCCTGCCCTGTTTATCCTGAAATCGGTTATTGGGTTGACGGGACTAATATGGGCACAACCTGTAGCTGACATACTTTCGCTGCTTCTTGCTGGCGTTTTGTATATATATACATTCAAAAATTTAAGCAAGCAGAGAATTAATGAGTTTGGAAAAACAGCCTGAATCATCATTCATCGACAACAATGAGCGAATTAACATGAGCTGCATAACCGTCTTTTGAAGTACTGTATGAATTAGGCAGTTCGTTCCAGATTCCGTCCTTCCAGTAGCCCGCTGCATATACATCGGAAGCGTTAAGAGCAACACCTCCGGCAAAAACACCTCTGTCAGACGCAACTATCGACGTAGCATATGCACTTTTTGAAGTATCGTAAGAATTGGATAACTCTGTCCATGTTCCGTTTTTCCAGTAGCCTGCAACACATATGTTTGAACTATTAATAGCATATCCGGCGGCATATATATCGTTTTCCAATATAGCCAGCGAAGTGACATATGCACTTTTTGAAGCATCATAAGAATTGGATAACTCTGTCCATGTTCCGTTTTTCCAGCAGCCTGCGATGCATACGCCGGAACTGTCGGATGCTCCCCCTGCCGCATAGACATCGTAGCCCGATACGGTAAATGCTGTAACATACGCGTTGCAGGATGTATCATACATATTGGACAATTCCTTCCATATTCCGTTTTTCCAGTAACCTGCTTTGCATACTCCGTTGCTGTCATCAGCGTATCCGGCAATAAAGATATCATCACCGGATACTACGACTGATGTAACATATGCGCTTCCGGCGGCTTCATATGCATTTTCCAGTTCGTTCCAATTCCCATTTTTCCAGTATCCTGCGTTGCACACTCCGGTACTGTCCGAAGCCCCTCCAGCCGCATATATATCGTTTCCCGATACGGTAAATGCTGTAACATACGCGTTACAGGAAGCGCCATAAGAATTAATAAGCCCCGTCCATGTACCGTTTTTCCAATAACCGGCGACAGATACTCCCATACCATCGTCTGCATATCCTGCGGCAAACATATCACTGCCGGAAATAACAATGGAGCGTACATATCCGTCGTAAAAACTATTCAAATTCGCAAGCGCATTCCATGTTCCGTTTTTCCAATAGCCGGGTATCCATACGTCGGAACTATCTGCGGCATAACCGGCTGCATAAACTTTTTCCGCCGTATCGGATGCTACATCAGAAACGGAAGGATTTGAACACGACAAAACCGTAAATCCGGAGAAAATGAGAATAATACACAAAATACAATGCAATCTGGTCGACAACATTTATCATTATTTTACCTCATAAATAATGATTTATCCTTAAATAGCAAAGGATAATCTGCCGTACCATATGTCATATATCGGAAATCACTTCACCTTCCGCAGTTTCAAATCGAGTGCCGTTTTCGCTTTTTCCGTGAGAGAAACAAACGGCATTTCGGACAACTGCACGAGCGGTGAATTCCGCAGAGGAACAGGAATTGCATCAGGATTGATTCCTGCCTGCCGGAGCAGAGCGAGACACTTTCTGCTGTCCATAAGATCGTTCACAGGACTTTCAATACTGTACAATTTTATGATGGAAATATCCGGCATATATGCATACTCATGATGTCCTGCATGCAGCATGATGCACGCATTCTCTTTTTTGCCGGGCAGCACAAGCTGCGCTTCCGCATCGAACGGAATATCGACCGACAAATCGAATTTTCCGTCTTTGTGCAGTTTCCAGTGAATTTCATACCGCCCTGCAGCGGAATCATATACCATATCTGTTTTTGTTATCCGGTAGTCGGGCAGAGGTTTTATGACGGCCTTTTTAAATCCGGGGGCACTTTCCACCGGGTTCAGTCCGGCGACAGCCCGGTATATCCATTCGACAATGGAACCGTACGCATAATGGTTGAGCGAGTTCATATCCGTTCCGGAAATCTTTCCGTCGGGAAGCACTGAATTCCAGCGCTCCCATACTGTCGTCGCACCCATTTTCACTTCGTAAAGCCAGCCCGGATACTTGTCGTTGAGCAGCAGTCTGTACGCCAGATTAGTATATCCGCAGGAGGAAAGGACGCTGCAGAGAAAGGGCGTACCGGTAAACCCTGTCTTCAGATATCCGTTGTTGAGCTGTATCTTTTCCGCCAGCTGATCGGCTGCACGCTGAAGCGACTTTTCATCAGGGGCTAATTTGAACTGCAGGCAGAGGACGTACGCACACTGGGTTGTTACGGCAAGCCTTCCTGTCGAAGTAAAATACTCGCTGCGGATTGCCGACAGTATTTCATCTTTCAGTTTTGTATATTTTTCCGCGTCGCTGTCCCGTCCGATAATGCGGGCACATTCCGCAGTAATACCCGCCGAATAATAATAATAAGCAGAGGCGATGAACGCATCTTCCGTTCCGCCTTTTACACCGGTTCCCGTTTCCGAATCGAGCGCGAGCCAGTCTCCAAACTGGAAGCCAGTGCGCCACAGTCTCGTACCGCCGTCCGCATCGTCTATACGCTTTACAAAGTCGACCCAGGAACGCATGCTCTCAAACTGTTCTTCAAGTATCGTTTTATCACCTGAGAACAGATACATGTTCCAGGGCATTATCGTCGCTGCATCTCCCCAGACAGCCGCTCCTCCTCCAAGTCCGAAGGAAGGAACGACGAACGGAACATCTCCATTACGGTGCTGCTGTTCCGACCACATATCACCAAGAAACTTGCGGTAAAAACTGAAGCAGTCGGTTTGAAAAAGCGCAGTCCCGGTAAAGACCTGCGTGTCTGCAGTCCAGCCCATACGTTCGTCGCGCTGCGGGCAGTCGGTCGGAATGTCGACGAAATTGCTCCGCTGGCCCCACTCCGCATTCGTTATAAGCCTGTTCACCAGTCTGTCGGAAGTCTTTATGCTGCCCTTTCTCTGAAATGCGCTGTGAATCGTGCATGCCTCAAACTTCATGAGTATGTCTTTGTTTGTAATACCTTCAACTTTTACATAACGGAATCCGTAATAGGTAAAGTGCGGCTGAACCGTATGCTCCCTGCCGTCAGAAATATATACATATTCGGCTTTTGCGGTGCGGAGATTCTCCCGGTAAAAATTTCCTTCCTGCAGAATTTCTCCGTACTGCAGACGGACTGTCTTTCCCCGCGGAATTTTTACAGTAAAACGGACAAAGCCTGCCATATTCTGGCCGAAATCGAGCACCCATTCATGCGCCGGCGTACGAATCAGCGCAGCGGGTTTTCTGGTACATTCTATTTCAACAGGAGGCGTTGTCTGCGGAATGAGTGCATCGAAATCTTTTGTGATGCAGACGGCCTTTTTATATACGGGCGCTTCCTGTACGGCCGGTTCAAATTTTTCTCCATCATAAATCGAGGCGAATGTTATTTCACTTTTCCGCACGCGCCACGAATCGTCAGTCGAGAGTATGGTTTCACTTCCTCCGCCGGTCTTCATATGCAGTTCTGCAAGGAGTTCATACCTGCTGCCGTATATTTCCGACTTTCCCTCATACCCGAACCTGCCCTTGTACCAGCCGTCTGCAAGATAAAATTCGAGTATATGTTTCCCGCTGCGTTTAAAAAAACGGCTTACATCATATGTCTGGTACTGAATCCTGTCGGCATAATTTGTACAACCGGGAGACAGGAATACGTCGGCGGCCTTTTTTCCGTCAAGGTATACATCGTATAAACCAAGTCCTGTTGCATACAGCCGTGCGCTCTCCGCCTGTTCTGCAGAAAATTCTTTCGTAAACACAGGCAGAACGTGTTTTGGGAAAGGAGACCCAATCCATCTGGCGCTCCATTTTTCGGAGAGTTTTGCCGTCTCAAAATATGTTACGCAGCCCGTTCCCTGTGCGCCGGTATCCGGCCACACTTCAACGCACACGTAATATCTTGTACGGGGAAGGAGTTTCAGCGGAAGTTTCGTCCCAAGAGAACTAACGGCTCTGCTTTTCCCTGTATCAAAAACAGGCTGCTGCATATCAGGAAAGAGTGAGACGCTGATACGCGCAGCTGCCTGTTTTATGCCCTCTGCGTTGCGTACTTTATAGGATACGACAACATCATTCAGTTCCAGTCCGACGGGACAACTGTTATGATTTATTTTTACATCATATATTTCCATACTTATTCTCCATTTTACAGATTTTTTCCGTTCCGGCTGATAACATTGCCATACCACCACCCGGAATCTTTGACAGTACGTTTCTGTGTTCTGTAATCGACGTATACAAGCCCGAACCGGTAATCATATCCGGAGCTCCATTCAAAATTGTCCATAATCGACCAGACGTGATATCCGATAACGGGAATTCCCTCGTCCACGGCTTTTTCCAGCCCGCGCAGATACCTGTGCAGGAAGTCAATGCGGTGCGTGTCATGCACACCGCCGTCAAGACTTGCAAAGTCGTTGTCTGCCATCCCGTTTTCGGTAATAATAAGCGGCAGGTGATACCTCTCGTACAGGAACTTTGACGACCAGTACAGTGTGTCGGGAATAACATGCCAGCCGTTTGCGGTCAGGGGGCAACCCTGAAAACCGTTTTCGTCATAGCCGCTGCTCTCAGAAACCTGACCTGATGTCGGCTGATAACAATTGTATCCGTAAAAATCAAGCGGCTGGCAGATAACTGCTTTTTCTTCCGGCGTAATGCGGGGAAGAAGGCTGCCGAACCGGGTGTACGCTTCTTCAGGATAATCGCCCAGTATAATAGGATCAGCCCACCATGAGTTGCTCATGGTAAATACTTTTGGAACTGCAAATGATTTCCGCCGGGCTTCTTCGACTGCTTCCGGTGAATTGTCCGCCGGTCTGTATACGTCTCCGGTGGGAGCCATGCCGACCTTCGGAGGAAGCTTCGCATTTTTCCTGATTTCCTGAACTGCCCGTCCGTGCGCAAGCAGTATGTTGCGGCTCATTTTAATAAGTTCTTCATCAGTCAGTTTAACTCCGGGAGCGAGGATGCCAAGCTGATATCCCAGTCCGACGAAAATCTGGTATTCATTGAACGTAAGCCAGTACTGCACGCGGTCAGAAAGCGCATCTGTAACGACTTTCGCATATTGCGCAAACCATTCAGGACTTTCCGGATTGCTCCATCCGCCTTTTTTATATAAAGCGGATGGATAGTCCCAGTGAAATAATGTTATCACCGGTTCAATACCTGCCTTCTTCAATTCATCGACAAGCTCCGAATAAAACGCAAGGCCTTTCTCATTAATGCTGCCTGTTCCATCGGGGAATATACGTGTCCAGCTGATTGAAAAGCGGTAACTTTTCAACCCTATCTGTTTCATAAGTGCAATATCTTCCTTAAACCGGTGATAATGGTCGCAGGCACTGTCACCCGTTTCGTCATGGCGTACATTCCCCTGTACATGTGAAAAATCATCCCAGATGTTCAACCCTTTCCCGTCTTCATTCCATGCACCTTCAACCTGATAGCTTGCTGATGAAGCACCCCACAAAAATTTATCCGAAAAAGCCACAGTATAGTCCTCCGTATTGCTGTATTGATTTATATTTTACACCTTATTTTCAATGATGCAACTTTTATTTATCCTTTTACGCCCCCTATAACAATTCCTTTAACAAAATTCTTCTGGAAGAACGGATACAGAACAAGAACAGGAAGTATGCCTATTACCGCAATCGCCATGCGTATACCGATGCTCGGCAGCGTTGCGGCAGAAAGATTTGACACAAGAGACGAACCGCTGCTTAGAAATTGTATGTCTGAAAGCATTCTGTTCAGAATATTCTGGATGCTGAACAGGGACGGATCTGTAAGATAATACAGGCCGTTCAGCCAGTCGTTCCAGTAATTAAGGCCGACCATAAGCATAAGCGTCGTGATCATAGGCTTAGACAGCGGTATGACGATAGACCACAAAATCCGGTATTCTCCTGCACCGTCTATACGGGCTGCCTCTATAAGCGAATCTGCTATATTCGACGAAAAAAACGACCGCATCATAATGACGAAAAAAGCATTCATCAGCAGGTTGGGCACGATAAGCGCAAACAGTGTATTTTTAATATGAAATATACCCGTATACATAAGATACGTCGGAACAAGCCCGCCGTTGAACAGCATGGTAAAAAAAACGATAAACGAAAACAACGGCCTGAATATCATCTCTTTTCTGGAAAGCGGATATGCAAGAAGCAGCGTTATGGAAATTGAACACAAAGTACCGGCAACGGTCGCAAGGACTGTTATTCCGTATCCGCGGAGTATTGCCTGCCCGTGACTGATAAGGTACTTATATGATTCCGCACTGAACTCCTTCGGGAAAAAATTGTACCCGTTCACCATAAGAGCTTTTTCGCTTGTTAATGATGAAGCAACAAGCAGTACAAACGGCATGACACAGATAAACGTCAGCAGTATCATAATCATGTTCAGCATAATCTGCTGTACTTTATTATTTTCAACCATAGTGTCCACTCCTAAAACAATGCGCTGTCTTTATCTATTGTGCGTACAAGTTTATTGACAGTAAGAATCAGAACAAATCCCAGTACTGCCTGATAAAATCCGGCCGCAGAAGCACGTCCTATATCATTAAGCTGCGTAAGGCCCCGGTACACATATGTATCGATTGTATTCGTCGCGTCCATGAGCATCCCTGAATTGAGCGGTACCTGATAGAACAGTCCGAAATCGGAATAGAATACGCGGCCAAGCTGTAATAAAACGAGTATGATTATCGTAGGCCGCAGTTCCGGAAGCGTTATGAAACCTATCTGTTTCCATTTTGACGCACCGTCTATTGATGCAGCTTCGTACAGCGCAGTATCGATTCCTATGACGGTGGCATAATAAATAATGCTTGAATACCCGAAGTTCTTCCATAAGTTTACTGCCGTAAGTATATACGGCCAGCGCTTTGGTTCAGTGTACCAGCTTACTTTCTTCATATTGAATACATGAACAAGCAGATTGTTCAAAAAGCCGTTATCCTGACTTAAAAAGCCGTACACAATATAACTGACCACGACCATTGAAATCAGGTACGGAATGAGAATAAATGTCTGATACGCTTTCTTCATCAACCGGCTTGTCAGTTCATTTAATATAATCGCTACAGCGACAGCCAGCACTGTTCCCAGAACGATAAAGGCAATGTTATAGCAAAGCGTGTTCCTTGTTATTACAAACGCATCTCTTGTAGTAAAAAGGAACCGGAAATTCTTAAAACCGCACCACGGGCTTTCCCATATTCCTTTTGCATAGTTGAACTTTTTAAATGCAACGATAATTCCGGCCATAGGTATATAATTATTAATCAATAAATATGCAAGACCGGGAATCATCATCGAGAACAGCTGCATTGTCGTTTTTATCCGCGTATGGTTAATTTTCTTCTGAAGCATGAGTTCTCCATTAAAGCCGGATATGAAAATCCGGCCTCAGCAGTTTATTATTTATTTTTTAAGAACTTATCGAGTTCCTGCTGTTTCAATGCAATGACCGCATCAATACCGGCAGATTTTAATTCAGCATCAGCCTGAGGGATGAATTTATCGGGATTAATTGAACCGCACAGAAGGGCTTTATAATATTTATTCATGACGTTTACGCAGGCGGTATACTGGTCTGTAATCGATGTCGAATCGAATAAAAAGCCTGCGGCTTTTGATACCGTTGCGCTTTTATTAAAAGCAACGAGTTCCCTGAAAAAATCAGGTGAACCGAGCGTATCAATCGGCGGTGTAAGAGCTGCATACGGATAAGACCAGTACTGAGCCGCCCCGCCGTATGTACTTGTCGTGGCATTAATGCCCGCGGGGTACGAAATAGAGCCGTCGCCGTTTTTTACGTAATGAACATTTTCAATACCGTCGATGAGCAGCGTCGCCAGGTCGGCATCGGTGTATAATGCCTGAAGCAGTGTCCAGCTTTCTTCGGGATGAAGCGAATTAACATTAATACCGTAGCTCAACGCCGAGTAACTGTTGCTTACCGTCCACGGTGCAATAATTTCTGCCGTCACTGTTCCGGGAACCGGTTTGGCGTTGGAATCATTGTTAAAAAAGCTGAATGCCTTTCCGTTTACGACGAGAGATTCTCCCGATTCACGGTTGCTCAGGGCATCAGCCATAATATATCCGGCTTCATACCATTTGCAGGTCATCCCGGTGAACTGTTTAAAATCAGCTGTATCAAATACATTCTGCACTTTAGTTGTCTGTCCTTTCTCCGGAAGGACACCTATCCATGATTCATCTCCCAGTCCGTCCCACATCCATCCGTTTACAAACGTATCGCCCGTCTGCGGAACCATGGCATATATTTCAGGATGAGCTTTATGGACTTTTGCCAGCACCGGTGTTATATCATCGAGCGTTTTTATCGATGAAACGTCTATCTTAAGTTCGTCGACAATTTTCTTCGACATATGCAGACAGAATTTATTTGCAAAATTGCGGAGGTTCGTAATCGAATAAAGCTTCCCGTTAACTTTTGTTCCCTGGAGTTCTACCGGAGACCATATCGATTTGAATGTATCACCTGACTTCGCATAATAATCATCAAGTTCAAGCAGCTGCCCGTTTGCAACAAACGTGGAAAGCGGTGTTCCGAACAGCGGTAGAATGTCGCAGTCGGTTCCAAGCAGCAGCAAATTAGTCTGCTGCTGCCAGGAGCCGAAGTCAATATAGGTCAGTTTTACATCAATGTTGTAGCGTTTTTCAAGAATTTTGTTCATTTCATCCTGCACTTTCTGCGCGTCGGAAAAATCATATGCTTTCAGAAGTACAAGATTAATGTGCACCGGTTCCTTTGAAGATTTTTTTGCAGCTGTTGAATTTGACCTGCTGCACGATACCAGCATCAGCCCCAGAAGACATGCACAGACCGTAACAGCCGTGTAACTCCGTTTTCTTTTCATAGTTTCCTCCTGTATATCATCAGGGGACCTCAAAAAACCGATGTTTTTCAGGTCTCCATTACATATAAAAGTGTAAGTCGCTCAGAATGGAGTCCGCTATAACAAATGTGACCTGTTTATATTCTTTTTGTTACATTCCTGTATTCCTGCGGTGTCATGTGTTCTTTCTGCCTGAATATTTTGGAAAAATATGAAAAATTATCATAACCGGTTTTTGAGGCTATAACGCTGATTGAAAAATTTGTTACGGCAAGCATTTCTTTTGCATATTCTATTTTTCGGTTGGTGACATAGTCTTTAAACGTAAATCCCGTTTCTTCTTTAAACAATCGTGAAAAATATTCTTCATTCAAATACACCGTCTGAGCAACTTCTGTCCGGCTGATGTTTCTGCTTATATTTTCTTCGATATATTTTTCTGCCTGCTCTACACGGCTCCGGCTGTTTTCCCCTGAAGCAGACTTGAGTATATTCAGCAGTACATCAACCGCATGCATGAAGCTGCTGTATGTTTTGTATGAACTATCAAGATCATTTTTTGTATACGTTTCCAGCAGATAATAGGAAATATCCCGCCCGCTTTTCTGCAGAACTTCGTTTACTGCAGTTATGAAAAGGTAATCAAGTATCTGCATCAGGGATAATGTAATTTTACCTTCAGAATCGGCTTTCCTGATAAAAAGCCGTATTTCCTCTTTTATGACTAATCCGTTTCCATTTTCAAGGATACCTGCCCAGCGTTCCGGATGCAATGAATACAGGTAATCCCTTGAAACATCAGGTACTGGCTGCAGTTTCATAATTCCTGTTTTCTGCATGACGTTATTCTCGTGCATACTGTGCAGCTGCCGTATCTGTCCGGAAAAATCAGCATTGCAGACTGTTCCCGTATATACGGCAGTTTTGATATGAAGCTCCGCATCCAGAGCGGAAAAAACGGATACCATTTCTCCGTACAGTTCCTGCTGCTGCAAAACCTGTAGCGGACCGTAAAAAAGGACAATATAGTCGCAGTATGTTATTTCCATAGCAATGACGGAAATATTCTTTTCCGGCGCAAAAACCGATTTCACGATTTTTTCAATTTCCTGACGGATGCTGTGAGTACACTCAGCAACAAAAGCAATCTCTACAGGGAAAAAAACGCCGTCTTCATATTTCTTATCAAATAAACCTGCAAGTCTGTTATCTGTATTTTTTCCGCCGGAATTCTGCAGCAGGCGCACTCCTGCAGTGTTTATTAATTCCTGCCGGTCTCCGGAAAATTCCCTGCCGGTATCTTTTTCCTTTATTTTAATAATTACGTTTTTAACCGTTTGAGCAATCTCTTCATACCGGCACGGCTGAAGGATGTATTCAAAACTGCCAAGCCTGAGCGCCTCCTGTGCGTATGAAAAATCAGCATGAGAGGTGAGAAAGACGCATTGTGTTTCGGGACTTATCTCCCGCACATATCTTAATAACGACAGTCCGTTTTCTTCGGGCATTTCGATATCCGAAAGCATAATGTCGATGCGCCTGCTGTTGAAAACTGTACGGGCCTCTTTTGCGCTGTATGCAGTAAATACTTCATCTACTCCCAGTTCCTTCCATGCAAGATTGTTATATATACTGTCAGCAACAGCCTTCTGGTCATCAATAACAATTACATTCATATCATTCACCTGCCGTCTCACAGGGGATAATCAGCTCACTGTACGCTCCGCCAAGATTCGTAAAATTGAATTCTGCTTTATTGCCGTAAAAAATCCCGCATCTCTTTTTTACATTCTGTATGCCTATGCCGTTGTGTCCCGTATCCGCTTTTTTTCCGGTATCATCGCTGTTTACCGTTTCTAACACTTCCTCAGGATACCCGTTGCCGTTATCCCGTATAATTATATCGACAAGCATATTCTCTTCACTCTGCAGCAATACAGCCTTTATCTGAATCTTCAGACAGTCGTCCGTTTCCGATAACACTGCGTGCTTATATGAATTCTCCACGAACGTCTGAATCGTCATAATAGGAATAAGGCAGTGTTCTATTTCCGAATCAACATGAATGCTGCACCAGACTTTTCTCACGGAGATAATCGACTGCATATTCAGGAACGTACGGACCATGCTGATTTCTTCCTTCAGTTCAACTTTTTCCGTATCAGAACGGAGCAGATACCTCACATATTCTGAAACTGCAAGAATATACTGCTGCATTTCCTCTTTATCGTTTTCCATCGTCATTGCATTCAGAGACTTCAGGCAGTTTAAGAAAAAGTGAGGCTTCAACTGCATCTGCAGATACTGCAGTTGTGCACGCTGTTTGTTAATTTCATCCTCATACGATTTGATTTTAAGCTGCTGGATCTCCAGAACAAGTGCATTAAAAGCTGTCTCGACGTCATAAAATTCCTGATACTCTTCAAACCCGTCAAGAAGATTCAGCCTGCCGGATTTGCGGATTGTCGTGATGGAAGCAGTAAGGCCGGAGAGAGGCTCCATTATGTCATGTTCCAGCATACGGGAACTCTTTATTACAAAAAGGAAACCTGCACAGGTAATGGCAATAAGCAGCAGTATTCCGAAAGGAAGTTCCGTAAAGAGATAACAGGGGAGCACGCTGCACACGGTAAGATTTGCAGGCTCAATCGTTTTGTAATAGACAGAATAAGTCCTGTACGTATATCCGGCAGTGCCGCTTTTTTCAGGAGACACATTCCGGGTCAGATGTATTTTTTCAGCAAGCTCTCTGTTGTTCAATGCAGTTTGTCTGTACAAAAGTATGGATTTTCCTCCATCAGATTCCTCAAACGGTATTTTTGCAATTACGGCAACCAGCGCTTTTTTAGTGCGGTAAAACCGTACAAAATAATATTTATCCGCAGTTAAAATAAACGAACTTCCGTCATCGAATATCTGCGTCATGTTTTTTTTCAAATTGCCCAATATGTCGTTTACGTCTCTGCTGCTGATATCTGCCTGGAAAACATAGTCATTCCGCACGCCGGATTTGTACATGCACACAATGCCGGCCAGGTTGTCGTACAGCCTGATATATGATTTCATCTGGTTATCGAGATCGTACATTGCATTAAATACTGTTTCAGGATCTTCTGTAACAGACAGAGTTACGAATGTCTGATTCTGAATAAAATACCGTGTAAGTATCTGTGCTGCATTTCCGATGGATAAATCAATCTTTGTATAATATGAAAGAAAATGTGCCTGACGGATTTCCCTCTTTCTTTCAGTATATTTCAGGAAAACGTAATAATCCAGGATTACGAGCAGAGCCATCACAGTAATATACATAGCAAGCGTTATCTGTCTGAGCCGTTTCTGTACGCTTTTTCTATGGGTTTTGTACATACAGGACGATTATACCATACATTCCCGTATTACAAAAATTTTAAAGCACGGATACCGTCCCGCGTGTCAGCAAAAGCGAATGCTGCATCCTGAATTCCGTCGGAGTGCATCCCTTGTACTTCGAAAATATTTCCGTATAATAACTCGGACTGTTAAAGCCGCACGAATAGGAAATGTCCGTTATATTCCGTGTCGTGTCGAGAAGCAGATTCATGCTCACCTCGAGGCGGTAGGAATTGAGAAAATCATTGGGAGTTTTATTAAAATACCGTCTGAATATGCGGCAGCAGCTGCTCCTGCATACGGAACCTGCCGCGGCAATGTCATCAAGCGTTATACGGGACATATAATTTGTATAAATAAAACGCACCATCTGTTTCTGTACTGCAATATCCCTGTCAATTTTTTTTCCCTGCAGTTCGGAATACGGCTTAAGCAGCTTGAACCACTCGGTCCAGAAAATCTGAAGTTCGCTCAGTATTGCAAGTTCAAATCCCGTTGCCTGAATCTCATTCAGCCTGATGACACTGTCAAAAATTGTTATGATTTTTTTCTGCGGTTCTTCCGCAGCAGAAAGATAATAATACGGTATGGAAATGTTTTCGATAACCGGTTCTATATACTTGTGCTGCAGTTCCTGATTGGCAGCAAGCAATTGGGGTTTGAAAACGACACAATAAAATTCATTGTCGGTCCCGTCGTCGGAATAGCCGTAATGCATCTGCCGGGAATTAACAAGCAGCCCGTCGTGCTCATGAATCATAATTTTTTTACCGTTCACGTTATACGCCATATGACCTTTCCGCATGCCTATGTATTCGATATCGTCATGCCAGTGGCAGAGGCCGGAAAGGTGTAAATACGAAAATATCCTTTCTTTACAAATGTACAGGGGAATTGCAGGATTGTTGTAATGAAGGATTTCTGATGAATCCTTCATAAGGTCCAGGTTTATCATAATGTCTCCCGTAATATACTAGTATAATAGCATAAACAGGAGCACCGGAAACTATGATTTTTGTCTTTAAAGTTTATACCTTCAGTGAAATATGCCGCTGCCAGAGTGCGAGCAGCGGGAAACCTATTTCAAGAGGAAGAAACAGCATATACAGGAGCGGCGGTCTGCCGCATGTTACAATTGATACTATACGTCCTATTCCTCCCATGAAAAACAATACGGACAATCCCCACATGACATTCGTTTTTTTCGTAACATTGATAATCATCCATATCAGTATAAAACCGATTCCGAACCACAGACCGTTGTAAAATCTGAAATTACTGTCGAGCAGGAGCAGTCCCTGAGTAAAGGCAGGATTATCGGGAAGTCCGTAATAATAATTAACAGCCCCGTACCGGTACCCGAGCCAGCCCGAAAAAAAACAGAGAACGCAGATTGCGCCCAAAACAATTCTAAAAGACAGTTTACTCATTTTACACCTCCATTGGTAATCATCATATCAGCAGCTGATAGCCCTGCTTCGGGATGACGTGCACGGGCTGCAAGGCAGGAACCGGATACAGCCTCCCGGGGACACCAGGTAAAACACGCGCCGCACTGGTCGCAGGAATGAAGCCACACAGGGCGGCCGTTTTTTAAAACGATATTACCCGCTGCGCAGACACGCATACATGTTCCGCAGCCATTACACTGGCCGCTCACCCGGAACTTACGGTCTTCCCCGCCGATAAATAAACGTGACACCGGATTAATCAGCCCCGTAAGCAGAATTCTGTCGGATACACTTCCCCTCTCCCATTCAACGGCAGCCGATGACTCTACAGCTGCCGCAATTTCAGTAATATGCGGAGGAAACAGCGATTCATCTGCGGCTGCATGCGCTTTCCGCTCAATCGTAAATCCTGCATTCAGCTGCATACCGCGGCGGTGCAGGATTTTTTCAAACTGTGTCAGCGTTGCACACGGCATGCCCATGTTCAGCGCAACGGCAAATACATACCGTGGTACATTCTCCGCCGGATAAGCGGACAGATACTGCCTGACGGAAACGGGCACCCCGAAGTTGATGACGGGAAAAACAAAACCAACCGTATCTGCCTGTTCGGGAATACTGCGCCCGGAAAAGTGTTTACCAGTCATCGCAGCAGGCCTGTCAGCTTTAAGCAGCCGGGCTAATTCCCGTGCCGTATGAAGCGATCCGCCCCTTCCTGAAAAGTAGTAGATTTTAGTCATTAAACCTCCTATAATTATATCAGAGTATACTAAATACACTAAGGTATACTAAGTATACTTCGGTATACATAAAAAAAGCACTAATGTCAACATCCGGAGACCAATTTGGATACATCAGAACGACGGGATATGGAACGAAAGGCACGCGAAAAAAGCATTATTGATACGGCGGAGCGGCTTTTTCTTGAAAAAGGATTTGAAGTTTCCTCCATGGAAGAAATTGCGCGCGCAGCAGGTTTTACAAAGCGGACCGTTTATCAATATTTTTCAAGTAAAGAGGAACTGCTGTTCGCCGTAGCTGTACGGCAGCTTTCCAAAACTGATTTTGCGCCGCTCCCCGACAAACAAAACAGGACAACAACAGCGCTGGAATGGCTGAGAAAATCATGTGAGGATTTTTTCCTGACCTGCCGTGAAAGTCCTGTTGAAACGACGTTTGTCAGCAGAGCCTTTTCTATTATGGATTCGGCAGCGGAAGGAACATGGAAATCCGTATTCGAAAGCAGAACTATGGAATATTACCGGACTATCATGGTATCCATGCAGGAAGGAATTGCAGAAGGTTCTATGCGTGCCGATCTTGATCCGGTAAAAGCGGCATTTGCCTTTCTCTGCGTGCTCACCGATTTTGTTAAATATCTATCTGCGGACACCGGCAAAAAAAGCGTCTATCGTCCGATGCCGGCAGCTGAACTCTTTCAGTATTCGCTGGACATGCTCCTGCAGTCGACAGCATCATAACGTAATCAGGCAGATGTGTATCCGGTTGTTTTCAATATACGATTGTTATAGATTTTGCGACTAAACTGGTAGCGCCCTGAAATCAGACAGTACTATAGTAATATGAGAATGTACCGTTCACGCGGAATTACAGGGGGAGCAATGAAAGAAAAAGATGAAAACGGCACGCAGCCATCTGTTGTCACAGAGAAAGTCGAAAAACTTTTAAAATGCATGAGCCTGGACGAAAAGGCAGGCCAGCTTGCCCAGATCAGCGGAGCTCCATGGATGACAGGAAGCGGCAGCCCGGAAAACTATATCAGGGAAGGACGGGCTGGTTCGGTACTCTGGCTGAACGATATAAAACGAATCAATGAATTACAGCGTATTGCAGTGGAAGAAAGTCCTTCCGGCATTCCGCTCCTCTTTGCACTCGACGTAATCCACGGATATAACACGATTTTTCCCGTTCCGCTCGCTATGGCTTCATCATGGGATCCATCTGTTGCGGAACAGTCACAGGCAGCGGCGGCGGCAGAGGCTCGTGCTGCAGGCCTCCTCTGGACATTTGCACCCATGCTCGACATTGCGCGCGATGCCCGCTGGGGACGCATTGTAGAGGGAGCGGGCGAAGACCCGTTTCTGGGAACAGCGATGGCTGCCGCCCAGGTCAGAGGATTCCAGGGAACGGATATCTCCGGTTCTGAACAAATCATCGCATGTGCAAAACACTTTGCGGGATACGGAGCAGCAGACGGAGGACGTGATTACGACCCGGTGTATCTCCCTGAAACACAGCTGCGCAATGTCTATTTTCCGCCGTTCCTTGCAGCGCTCAAAGCCGGCGTCGGTACATTCATGAGCGCGTATATGGATTTGAACAACGTTCCCGCCTGTGCCAACCGCAGGCTGCTGCACGACATACTGCGTGGAGAATGGAATTTCACCGGCTTTGTCGTAAGCGATGCCTTTTCCGTTAAAAACCTTATTACGCAGGGGCATGCCCGCGATAAAAAAGATGCCGCACTGCGTTCGTTCAAAGCCGGTCTGAATGTAGATATGGCATCAGGCTCCTATCTTGAGCATATCCCGAATCTGGTGCGGAGCGGAGAAATTTCAGAAGAGGAACTTGACGAAATGGTCCGCCCCGTTCTGGCTCTCAAGATACGGTCCGGTCTTTTTGAACACCCGTACACCGACGAAACACTGCTTGAAAGGGTAACAGCACGGCCCGGCCAGCGTAAAACCGCAAAAAGGGCAGCCGTACGCTCAATGATCCTGCTGCGCAACGAAGCCGGACTCCTGCCTCTTTCCAAAAAGCTTAAAAACATAGCAGTTATCGGACCTCTTGCAGATTCAGAGGAAGCGACTGAAGGGCCGTGGATGGTCTTCGGGCATACACCTGCGGCAGTGACCGTTTTACAGGGAATTACAGCCAAACTGCCGGATGCAGTCGTGACGTATGCACCCGGCCCGGAAATCTACCGGCAGACGCCCCACCCGTTCGGCGAGTCCGATACTTCAGAAAAGAAACCGGTTCAGACGGCGGAGGAAGCTGAAAGAGCGTTCAAAACGGCTGTAGAAACGGCAGAAAGGGCGGATATGATTGTCATGGTACTCGGCGAAAATGCGGACATGGCCGGAGAATTCGCTTCCTGCGCGTCGCTGGATTTACCAGGACGTCAGGAAGAACTGCTGGAAACTGTTTACGCACTCGGAAAGTCCGTCGTCCTCGTCCTCCTGAACGGACGCCCGCTGAGCATCAACTGGGCTGCGGAACATATCCCGGCCATACTTGAAGCATGGGAACCAGGTTCCGAAGGCGGCAGCGCCGTTGCGGACATTCTGTTCGGTGATGCAAATCCGGGCGGCAAACTGCCGGTGACTTTCCCGCGCAGCAGCGGCCATGCACCGCTCTATTACGCCAGGACATTAACGCATGCACCGGAAAGCAGCCCGGATTACCGTTCCCGCTACTGGGACAGCCCGACTACTCCGTTATATCCGTTCGGCTTCGGCCTGAGCTATACGACATTTACAATCGGAAACATCGCGTTGTCGGAAAAGACGATAAAAACAGGCGGCTCACTCACGGTAACCGCAGACGTACAGAATACCGGAAAAATGACAGGGGACGAAGTCGTACAGCTGTACATTCACCAGAAATGGGGAAAGGATTCACGTCCTATGGAAGAATTAAAGGGGTTTGAACGCGTCTCTCTTGAACCGGGAGAAACAAAAAAAGTTGCTTTCAAACTAGGTCCGGACGAACTCCAATACTGGAGTACCAGTGAGGGCCGGTGGATTCAGGAACAGGCAGCTTTCGATGTCCGGGTCGGATCGAGTTCGCTTGCAGAACTCCATGCAGATTTTGAAGTGACAGGATGATAGAAAGGCGCTCAGTATAAAAAAACGCATATATCCGATTGTTATAGAAACAGCGCCAAAAATGGGAGCGGACAGCGGGTTACTGCTATTATACTGATACTCATGGATAATATAACACGCAGAGACGCAGGTCTCCCCTACATTTCGGACGATGCTGTTTTTAAGCAGCAGGCAGAAACACGCAGAATCGTGCAGGAACTGAATACCGCCGATTCCTCAGATTTTGAACTGCTCGGCAGCATAGTAAAACGGCTTATTCCGGACAGCGGAGAATGCATTTTTATAAATCCGCCGTTCCGCTGTGATTACGGCTTCCATATTAAGGCAGGTAAGAATCTGTATATCAATTACAACTGCGTCATACTCGACGTTGCACAGGTTACAATCGGAGACAACGTCCAGATTGCGCCGAACGTTGCAATCTATACGGCAGGCCATCCGGTACATCCTGTATCACGCAATTCGAAATATGAATACGGCATTCCGATTGTTATAGGAAACAATGTATGGATAGGTGGAAACACTGTCGTCTGTCCGGGAGTGACAATCGGGGACAATGCGGTCATCGGAGCAGGAAGTGTCGTAACAAAAGATATTCCGCAGAATGCTATTGCAGCCGGCAACCCGTGCAGGGTTATACGTACCATAACAGAGGCAGACAAAAAATATTACTACAAAAACCGGGAGTTCGACGAAGAGGCTTGGACTGACATCGAAAAAATGACCGGTGAAACCAGTAATGAAACTGTTCTATAAAAAACTGACGGGTCTTGTACTGCCGATTGCATTTCAGAATTTTATGCTCTCTCTGGTAAGCGCAACCGACGCAGTCATGCTCGGCAAACTCAGCCAGAATACGCTTTCGGCAGTTTCACTTGCGTCGCAGATTACGTTTGTCCACAGCCTGTTTCTTGCAGCTCTTACCATAGGAATGACAATACTTGTCGCGCAATACTGGGGAAGCGGAAATAAAACTGCGGTAGAAAAAATCACGGCTCATGTCATGTTTATTTCGGAAATTATATCGGCCGCTTTTTTTATTGTATCAACTGCATTCCCCCGGGCACTCATGACACTATTCACTTCCGATGCTGAACTCATAAAATCGGGTTCAACGTATCTGAAAATCGTCGGCGTATCATATATGCTGTCGGGCATTTCGCAGATTTATCTGTGTGCGATGAAGAACAGCGGACATGCGGTACGGAGTATGATCATCAGTTCAACAGCAGTATTGCTGAACATACTGTTCAATGCGTTGTTTATTTTCGGGCTGGCAGGTCTTCCTGCCATGGGAATTGCAGGTGCGGCGCTTGCTACAGTTCTCTGCAGGGGAATAGAGCTGTTCTGGACTGTCGGAGAATCGCTGGGTAAAAACAAAATCCGTTTCCGCCCTGCGTACATCTTCAGAAATGAGAAAAATCTGACAACAGGTTTCCGGCGGTATACGGCACCCGTTCTCGGCAATGAACTTGTATGGGGCTGCGGTTTTACCATGTACGCAGTAATCATGGGCCATCTCGGGACCGATGCTGTGGCGGCAAACGCGCTGGTAAATATTGTTAAAAACCTGATTGTCTGCTTCTGCATGGGAATCGGAAGCGGCGGCGGCATCATCATCGGAAATGAACTTGGAAACGGAGAACTTTCTCTTGCGAGGAAAGACGGCGATACGCTTCTCCGGCTCTCTGTTGTAAGCGGCATTCTGACGGGATTAGTTCTGCTTGCTCTCTCTCCGTTCATCGTCAGGACGATGGACCTGAGCACGCAGGCAGCATACTATTTTAAGGGCATGAGTATATCCTGCGCATGCTACATGGCGGGAAAAGCTGTTAATACATCACTTGTGGCCGGAATATTCTGCGCAGGCGGAGATTCAAAATTCGGGCTCATATGCGACAGTATTACAATGTGGCTTGTAACCGTACCGCTCGGGTATATAACCGCATTCATTCTGCACTGGCCGGTTATTGCAGTTTTTGCCGTCGTAAATATGGACGAACTCATCAAACTGCCTGCGGTGCTGATTCACTATAAAAAATATAAATGGGTACAGAATCTGACAAATACGGTGTAATCACACATCTTATTTATGCTATACTATTCCCCATAAAAAAGGAACTGCATGTATGATACGCGTCACAGGACTTGAAAAATCATTTGTCTACAAAAAAAAGGAACTTGGACTCAAAGGATCAATCAGAAACTTTTTCGGCGGAACGACAGAGACAAAAACCGCCGTCAACAGAATATCGTTTGAAATCGGCACAGGCGAAATCGTCGGCTTTCTGGGACCGAACGGTGCGGGAAAAACGACAACGCTAAAAATGCTTTCGGGAATTATGTATCCCTCTGCAGGTTCTGCCGATATTCTGGGATACACACCCTGGGATGGAAAGAATGAGTTCAAGCGGCAGATTTCGATTGTACTCGGCCAGAAAAATCAATTGTGGTGGGACCTTCCCGCGAACGAATCGCTCTTTCTGAATAAATGCATTTACAACATCGACGACGCCCAGTATACGAAAACGCTCGACGAACTGACGGAACTGCTGGACATAAAGCAGCTGCTTGAAGTGCAGGTGAGGAATCTGTCCCTCGGTGAACGCATGAAAATGGAACTTGCCGCCGCACTGCTGCACAAACCGAAAGTCCTGTTTCTTGACGAGCCGACAATCGGCCTTGATATTTTTGCACAGAAAAACATCCGCGAATTCCTCAAGTATTACAATCAACAGGAAAAAATCACGATGATGCTTACAAGCCATTATCTGGAAGACATTGAGGCGCTGTGCAGGCGTACAATCGTAATCAATCACGGCTCG
>WSSedB1CaDRAFT_10000011_pt1 | contig 102403 bp, 89 predicted proteins | sample WetSurSB1Cattail_FD_9460 | JGI IMG/M metagenome (IMG submission 9460)
CGGTTTTCCGTGAGGGAACGGCGGGCCTGCATAACGGGCCGAGTAAATGCCCGGGGCCCCCCCAAGTGCGGCAACGCAGATACCGGAATCATCGGCAATAACAGGGGCGTGTACAAGTTTGTACAACAGACGGGCTTTTATGAGGCTGTTCTCATAGAAGCTCACACCGTCTTCGACAGGATTAAAGTCGATACCTTCATCGGAAGGAATGACGACAGTGTGGCCGCTCAATATCTGCGCCATTTCACGCTTTTTGTTTTTATTTCCAGTGGCAAGATAAATTTTCATACCACTATAATATCTGTATAAGCTGATTTAGACAATTATTTTATTTTCTTCATACAGCTTTTTTCCCCGGTTGATATAGTAACTTACCTGTCGTTCGCAGATACCCAGCATTTTAGCTATCATCTTGTTTGTGGGGCAGACCCGGTACCTGCTTTTCTGGAGCTGGTCGTTTTTGTTTTTCCAGTTTTTTGTCTGTTTTACGTATTTTTCGCTTAAAGCAACCATATCAGTCTTATCCCTGTTGCAGTACTTCATCTGCATGTAATATTTCCGGTGAAAGTAATAGGCATTGTCCCTTCTGTCCGAAACAATATTCCTCCGTTTTATTTTCGCATACAGCAGCGAGTTCAATTCAGCAATAATACGGTGAATTTCTGCGCTTTCAAGCCTGCAGTAAGAACTTACTTCATCGACGTAATCGACCGGAATGTAATAACTTGATTTCAATGCAAGAATAAGTGCAGTTTTTGCGTTCGATATACCGGCGGTCCGGCATTTTTTGGAAAGCTCCTTCCAGACAGATTCATTGCTGCAGATGGAGTATTTAACAGGCTTCTCCGATGCCGATAATTTTTCAACAGAGGGACTTGTTTCTTCCTCCTGAAATTCAAGCGCTTCGCTGCTCATACATTGTTTTACGCTGTTTTCTGAAATCATTTTTCGTATCTGGTTCCGTTTCTGCGTAAGGACAAGTCCCTGTACAAACGCAAACAGATACGAACGGAAACTGCCGTAACTAGGTATATACCGTTCAATGACAAGACTTCCTTTCATAAGAAAGGTAAGCAGAACGTCGCTGCGGAAATCTTCATCATATGCAGCCATACCGAAGCGGAAAGGGCAGCAGTATATTTCCTGCGCGATCAGATTCACCGCTTCTGTTTTTGTAATTTCTCCCGCAGCAACAAGCGCAGGAATTTCCTCAACTTTTTTTGTATTCATACACACATCCTGTTCAGACAAGGTATTTTTTTCTGAGCAGAATATGTGCCAAGACTGTTACAAAATGCGGGCGAATTCCTTCACAATTGCAGGAATAAGCGTACTCAGCTTTCCTTCTACACTCATTCCTGCAGCGTTTTTATGACCGCCGCCGCCAAACTTTGCAGCAATTGCACTCACGTCAACATCGTCTTTTGAACGGAAACCGCCGGTACAGGAATTTTCTGTTTCCTGTCGCAGGAATACGACAGCTTCTGCATCTTTTACGGAAAGAAGAATCTGGTACAAAGAATCGGAGTCGCGTCCTTCCTGTCCCCATTTCTGCGTATCTTCCATTTTTTCGTAAGTGACAATCAGTTTGCCGTCGAGATACCGTTCTGCATGGTCAAGCATAACGCCGAGCAGTTTTCTGGAGGTATACGGTTTACCGCTTGTGACAAGATCATATGTAAGGCGTGGGTTTGCACCTGATTCAACGAGTCGTGCTGCAGCCCGGAATACTTCTGCAGAATCTGTTGTAAGAAAACGGAAAAAACCAGTATCCGTGCTTAATCCGAAGAAAAGAATATCAGCGGCTTCTTTAGGCAGTTTTCCTGCAACTCCTTCATAAAGCATCTGTACAAGGCTGCATGCAGCCGGAGCTGAGGAATCGGTAATGCAAAGTGCTCCCGCGGGACACGATGCTGTTTTATGGTGGTCTATTATGAGCGTATCAAGATTTTTTACGTCGCCGTCAATATCTCCGAGCCGCGCATATTCCGAACAGTCGGAAATGATGAGCCCGGTATGATTCCTCTCTTCTTCGCTGAGGAACTGCATCGTTGAAGAGAACAGCTTTTCATACTTGCTGATCTCGTTCCGTTTGAAGGGCCCTGCAGAAAGAAGCTGATACGGCTTGCCGGCTGATTTTACAAGCATGCCGAGTGCGATACATGAACTTATGCAATCCCCGTCAGGCTCCTTATGTCCGGCAATGTAGAAGAAGTCGTGACTGTCTATGAATGTTTTGAATTGTTCAATCTGTTCTCCACTGAGAAGTTTCATTTGTATCTTACCTCATTTAAAAATATAACAAAAAAAGCTGCCGTTGCAAAATGCGGCAGCTCATATAATTCACTTTATGTGCTACAGTGCGAGATCTTCAAGCGTGTCCTTATCGGTATTTGTCACCTTTGAAGCATTTGCAATTCCCCATATATTGCCAGATTTTGACGTCGGAACGCTGAGGATTACACGGATAAATGTATTGTCCTTTTTTACAACAGTCATAAAGGGCTTCAATTTTCCTTCTACCGTGCGGAATTTGAGCTTACGGGGATTTTCGGTGTCACCGACAGCCCATTTTTTTGGAATTACTGCGGAACCCGAACCGGAACGGTTCTTTCCGTAAATAATAACATATGCATCCTGTGATTCAAGGATCTTATAAATAGGAACGTTGACATAAGAGATAGATGCCCATTTGCTTGCATCTTTCTCTTCCTTTTTTGCCGACTCCTGTGCTGTTAAAACAGTACAGAACAGCACAGCTGTAAAAAGTGCGCATAAAATTTTTTTCATATTAACATTCCTCCATGATTCGTGAATTCCTATGCTATCAGATAATACCGAGCATAACAGCTTTTATTGTATGCTTACGGTTTTCAGCCTCATCCCATGCGCGGCTTGCAGAACCTTCAATTACATCTTCTGTTACTTCCTGGCCTTTTACAGCAGGAAGGCAGTGCAGGAAGATAGTCGTATTTTTGCCCGTCGCATTCATAAGTTCCCTATTCACCTGAAATGGTGAAAGCAGCCTCGTCCTTTCTTCTTTAAGAGCCTCTTCGCCCATCGAGACCCACACATCAGTATACAGGCAGTCCGCGCCTTTTACAACTGATTTCTCATCGCTTATAGTAATTTTTGCACCAGAAGCAGCTGCAAACGGTGCGCAGATTTCCTGTATGTCTTTTCCCGGAAACAGTTCTTTAGGGCTGTAAATTGAAAAGTCAATTCCAAGCTTTGAACAGATAAGCATGAGGCTGCGGGCAACATTATTGCGGCCGTCTCCGCAGAAGCAGATTTTCCGTTCTTTTACCGTCTCAAAATTTTCTTTCAGCGTCATGATATCGGCAAGCACCTGCGTCGGATGATATGAGTCTGTAAGTCCGTTAATGACCGGAATGCCGGAATACTTTGCAAGCTGCTCTACATGTTCCTGTTTGTAGCCGCGGAATTCAATGGCACTGAACATGCGTCCCAGTACACGTGCCGTATCCTGTACAGATTCTTTTCCTCCCAGCTGGATATCGGCAGTCGACATGAACACCGGATGTCCGCCTTCTTCTCCGAATGCTGTTTCAAAAGAACTTCGTGTACGTGTAGAGCGTTTTTCAAAAATGAGTGCAATCGTTTTACCGACGAATCTCTGGTGTATTTCACCTCTGTGTGATTCTGCTTTGACCTGGAATGCAATATCAAGGAAAGTATTGATTTCTGCAGGAGTCCAGTCTATCCAGTTAAGAAGTGAACGTCCTCTAAAAGGTGCTTTAAAATTTTCCATAATGAACTATATTAAATCTTTTCCAATGCGTTGTAAAGCGGCGGAATGTATGGGATCATGATGATATACAGTAGATGCGGCACCCGGCGTAGAACATAACCTGGCAGAATCTGCAAGCTTTTAGCAAGAAATTTGATACATCTTGCAAACCTGCAGCAATCTCTGCAATGTTGTCAGGACATAAAAAAAGACTTTCGGCTTCAGCTGAAAGTCTTTCTAGCGGCATGTGGGATTGAACCACAGACACCACGGATATGAGCCGTGTGCTCTACCAACTGAGCTATGCCGCCGTGATGGTTGGTACAATATCATTTTTCATATAAACTTGTCAAGTTACCCGGTGCAGAAAACAGCAATTTTATTCGTGCGGCGGGACTATCTGAGTACCGCTCCGGGGATGAAATTCTTTGCATAGTCGACAAGCTCCCTCAGTTCTGCGTCAAGATAGGGCGGAATGTCGTTGAATGACGGTTCTATGCAGTTTTTATTGTCGAACTGTGCAAACTGCCACGATGCATCATCGGGAAGCAGTGCTGCCATTGCGGCAATGTCGCTTTTTTTTACGAGCGGCGGAACAAGAACTGTGCGCCATTCCCTGCAGTACGCAGGAAAGGATGCTATTAATTCCGTGGAGCGGGTAAGCAGGGCAGGGATATCCTGCTGTGCAAGAAGAGATTCTTTCATGCAGATTTCATCAGCATATCTTGAGGGATTTGTCTTTATGTCCATCGCTATAAAATCGGGGCATGTTTCACTATCGTGTACAAGCTCTGCAAGTCTGTCGGGAAGAGTGCCGTTAGTATCCAGTTTTACTTTGTATCCGAGTTTTTTTGCTTCTGCGATTATATACGGCGTAAGAGGATTGATGAGCGGTTCACCTCCGCTTATTACGAGTCCTGTAAGCATTTTTTTCCGCAGCTCAAGATGTGCAAAAAGTTCAGTTGCCGTTGCCAGAACGTCACCCTCAGCTGCTTTACCGCCGAGTACAAGACCTGTGTTGTAGCAGTAGGGGCAGCGAAGATTGCATCCTTTCAAAAAAAACGTGCTCGCAACGCGCCCCGGAAAATCAACAAGCGTTGTTTTTATAAGGGCGCCTGCGGGCACATTCAATAAGGAATCCGGTTGCAGGTGAGAACTGCCGGTCATGCTTCTGCGGCGACAGGTTCGAAGATTGAGGTAAGCTCATCAACGTTGTGTCCGCGTGCAATCTCCGTGCCGTTTTCATTATATACAATGACAGTAGGAGCCGCAAATACACCTTTTTTTGCAGCTTCAGCAAGACCTGATTCTGTATCAACATCAACAGTTCTTCCTGTCAGATGGACGTTTTCCATGTATTCTTTTACAGGGGGACAATTCGGGCATGTTCTGCGTGCAAAGAATTCATATCTTCCCGTTTCAGAAGCAGTGACCGCGTCTGTTGTCTCTGTTTTTTCTTCCGGACGTGCAATACGCTCTGCTTTTGAGCATTCGCATGCGCTGTCCGCTTCAGAAACTGCATATTCAGTGCTGTCTGCGAGATTGAACATTTTGCGGTGGTTGAACTCTTCTCGTTTACCTTTATTCCAGTTGCGTACAGCCCTGTAATAACCGACGATACGTGCGTAAACTTCTGTTTCGGATCCGTGTACGTTTTTCAGAGCTTCCTTTGCCGCGGCAATCTCCGCATCAACTTCTGCAAGGGTCCGTTTTGTTGTAACTTCAGCTTCCATACTTTTATTCCTCCCGAATCAAAAAATACCGCTTATGAATTAAACTAACACTAAATATAGCGTAGGTATATGTATATGTCAATAGTTTTGACGCTATACTTAGCGTTTTACGTCCTGTAAAGCCTTTGTTTCATTAACCATTTCCGCTCGTTCCGCCTCAAGTTTCTCCAGCTTGAGACGCAGTTCCTGCTCCTTTTCCGCTTTACACTTGGGGCATTCAAACTGCTGTCCGTTCAGATAGCCGTGGACGCGGCAGATTGAATAAGTTGGCGAAATTGTAAGATACGGAATGCGGTAGTTTGCCATGATGGTGCGCACCAGATCGCGGCATGCCCTCCAGTCTTTTATCTGTTCACCCATAAACGTGTGGAATACCGTACCGCCCGTGTACCGTGTCTGCAGGTTTTCCTGATGGTCAAGGGCTTCAAATATGTCTGAAGTATAATCGACAGGAAGCTGCGTGGAGTTGGTATAAAACGGATCACTTTTTGTGCCGCTTGTGATGATGTCGGGGAAATTTTCAACATCGTGGCGCGCAAGCCGGTACGACGTGCTTTCAGCAGGGGTTGCTTCAAGATTGAAAAGTTCACCGGTCTTTTCCTGATAGTCGGCAAGACGGGTTCTCATATGGTCAAGGACGTCGCAGGCGAATTTATGTCCTTTCGGTTCAACGATGTTTACACCGAGGAAATTTTCACAGCATTCGTTCATGCCGCACAAACCGATTGTATTGAAGTGGTTGTTGAATGTCTTGAGATACCGCTGCGTATACGGATACAGGCCGCCGTCGAGCAGTTTCTGGAGAACCTTCCGTTTTGTACAGAGACTTGCTTTTGCGAGATCCATAAGGTAATCGAGCCGCTTGTAAAACTCTTCTTCGGTTTTTGCAATAAAACCGATCTGAGGCAGATTTATTGTTACAACACCGAGGGAACCGGTGAATTCATCTGAGCCGAAAAGACCGCCGCCTCTTTTGCGGAGTTCCCTTTTGTCGAGGCGCAGCCGGCAGCACATTGAGCGGACATCGCCGGGGTCAAGGTCGGAATTGACGAAATTCTGGAAATAGGGCGTTCCGTACTGTGAAGCCATTTCAAACAGCAGTTTTGCATTTTCACTTTCCCAGTCGAAGTTTTTCGTGATGTTGTATGTCGGGATGGGGTAGCCGAATCCGCGTCCGGCCGCATCACCTTCTATCATGAGCAGAATAAACTGTTTGTTGATGACATCCATCTCTTTCTGGCAGTCGCCGTATGTGAAATCCTGATCCTTTCCGCCGACAATTGCCTTTTTATCTTTCAGGTCGTCGGGGCATACCCAGTCGAGCGTGATGTTTGTAAACGGGGCCTGAGAACCCCAGCGGCTCGGTGTGTTTACGCCGTAGATATAGCTCTGGATGCACTGGCGGACTTCTTTTTCGGTAAGGTTGTCTTTTTTTACGAAAGGGGCGAGGTACGTGTCGAATGAGCTGAACGCCTGTGCGCCGGCCCATTCGTTCTGCATGATGCCCAGAAAGTTCACAATCTGGTTTACAAGCGTGGAAAGATGAGTCGCCGGCGTTGAAGTTATTTTGTCGGGAACGCCTCCCAGGCCTTCCTGAATAAGCTGCCGGAGGGACCATCCTGCGCAGTAACCTGAGAACATGGAAAGATCGTGTATATGGAATGCGCATGTCCGGTGCGCGTCCGCTATTTCCTTTGAATATATATTGTTAAGCCAGTAATTGGCCGTAATGGTACCTGAGTTGTGGAGTATGAGTCCTCCGAGTGAGAAATTGACGTTTGCATTTTCCTTTACACGCCAGTCGCTCTGGCCGAGATAGCCGTCCATCGTCTTGTTGATGTCGACCATAAGGCTTTTTGCGTCGCGCATTGCTTCGTGACGCGCGCGGTATAGAATATATGCTTTTGCGACATCGACTTCCTTGTTTTCAATAAGGACGTTTTCAACGGTATCCTGAATTTCTTCAATTGCAGGAATTGAATGAGCCCGGCTCCCCGCAAGCTGCAGCCGGAGTTTTTCCTCTGCAAGATCCGTAAGTTTTTCCGCTCTGCCGGGATCGGCCCTTTTTTCGACGGCCTGAATCGCCTTGCCGATTGCTGCTGCAATCTTTTTCCGGTCGTACGGAGCTACTTCTCCTGATCGTTTTACAACCGATTTGATAAAAACTGCTGCTTCTGTATCGCTGCTTTTTCCCAGGAAGCTGCGCCATTCCGGGAATACTGACTGGTCACTCACTTTTTGTTCCCCTCCACTTTCTTTACCTCTGTGAGAAACTCATCGAGGTTTTCAAAATGCTTGTACACAGACGCAAAGCGGATATATGCCACTTTGTCGACTTCATTAAGACGCTGCAGAACGAGTTCCCCCAGTTCGGCAGTTGAAATTTCCCGGCTGACTTTTCCGTGCATGACAGCTTTGTCCTCGATTTCATTTACAAGCTGTTCCACCATAGTCGTGGACACAGGTCGCTTTTCGAGGGCCCGCTCAATGCCTTTTTCCAATTTCATCCGGTTAAAAGGTTCCCGCCTTCCGTCTCGTTTTACAACCATGAAAGGTTTTTCTTCAATGCGTTCATAGCTTGTGAAGCGATAGCCGCAGCTGATGCATTCTCGTCTGCGGCGTATGCTTTCACCATTTGCCATGGTCCGGGATTCAATTACTTTGTCATCAAGGCTTCCGCAGTAGGGACAGCGCATATCTTTCAACCTTTTTTATGTTTGCATATAGCGTTTAAAACGCATTAGTAACACTATATACCACTAAATCTGATATTACAAGGAAAAAAAAGTGGAATTCCGCCGAATTTTGAGAATTCTATTGCCGTCGGTTGCGGAGTGCGAGGGCTGTTAAATAGGAACGTTTCATACAGACGGAGATCAGTACCGGGAAAAGTACACATATCATGCGGATTCCTCCTCTGCCGTTTCTTGCTTTCCATGCGCGGCTTATTTCGGTCCATACATCGAAAACCCGGGGAATGAAGACAAGCAGGAGGGAGAGTGTGTCCGAAACCGGCAGATTGCCGGTCTTTTTAAGGCGGAAAAATTGCCTGGCCGACGTCTCTATCTGTTCAAGCGCTGTACGCAGGGCGAGCGGGCTTGTCGTCCTGTACAAAATGCTTGTGAACTGAATGGTAAGAATCAGGCGGAGGGAAAGAATCATATCGCTTTTCTGTGGAATGAATACGGAGGGAAGGGGGATACGGGAGGCGCAGGCTGTGATTAACGAGACTGTATAAAGCAGGACTGCATAATAGGCCGCAGGTTTGAGCGCTGAAAGCTGTTCGGCAAACGTAAAGCCTGCGGAAAAGGATACTATGAACACGGCAGCGATGCATACAGCGCATGGTACCGGAGGGAGGGAAAAGACGATATATCCACAGGCGAATATGAGCAGCAGCTTTATGCGTGCATCAAGGCGGTGTAGTACCGTCGTTCCGTTTTTATAACTGAAGAGCGTTATGCTGTTCACCATACAAGATCATCCTTTTGGGCATATGAGACGAGCGGGTTCCGTATATCCCAGTTTTCAAGCGGTTCCTGCAGACCTGCTCCGGGGGTACCGTCGAAAACCTTTTTTCCGTGGTACAGTATGATAAACCTGTCGGACAGTGCAAGCGATTTTTCAAGTTCGTGCGTAAGTATGATGACTGTCCGGCCGTTTTCCCTGAGCATGTGGATGAGTGCATTTACCTGTTTTACACCTGCATAGTCAAGGTTTGCATACGGTTCGTCAAAGATAATGAGCTTTACGTCAAGTGCAAGGATACCTGCAACTGCAAGCCGCCTTTTTTCGCCCCCTGACAGAAAGCGTGCAGGAGACAGCTCTTTTCCGGCAAGGCCAGCCTGTGCGAGCATACTGCGGGCACGCTGTTCTGCTTCTGAACGGGTAAAACCCGTGTTGCGGAGGCCGAACATGACATCCTCCATCGGTGTTTCACCGAGCAGCTGTGTTTCTGCTTCCTGAAATACAAGTCCTGCATGTGCAGGCTTACCGCCGCTGGAAACAGAAACACTACCGGAATCGGCTTTGTCCAGCCCCGCAATAATACCCATGAGGACGCTTTTTCCTGAACCGTTTGCTCCTGCAATGAGGGTGCAGGAGCCTGATTCAAGGTCAAACGACACCCCGTCGAGCGCTGTGAATGGCGTTTCACTGCCATCAGGGGAAGGGAATGTCTTTGTAACATTGTTTACCGTGACCGATGCACCTGCGTTTTTTATATTCATTTGTATGAGGCAAGATACCGGGCGGCGACCGGACGCAGTTTTGCTGCAACAGGAACGGTGACTGCGAGTTTTATAATATCCCCGGGAATAAACGGAATGACACAGGCCGCCATCGTAGGATAGAATCCCTTTCCTGTCAGATGCATAAACCACAATACTCCCGGTATGTATACAATGATGTATCCTGCAGCAGCTGCGAGAACCATCCGAAGAATATGCGCCAGCGAGAATGGTTTTTCTTTTACCGACGGAAGCCGTGCCAAAAGTCCTGCGACAAGTGCCGCCAGTACGTATCCCGCAAGAAATCCGCCTGTGGGGCCTATAAGGTGCGCTGCGCCTCCCGAACCGCCTGAGTAGACGGGGAGACCGAGAGCTCCCGCTGCGACAAAAATGAGCGCAGCCCAGAATCCGCCGAATCCTCCGAGAATGAGAGCCGACAGCACGATGAACATATTCTGCATAACGATTGGAATACCACCAGGACCTGCGGGAATTGCTATAAAGCATCCCGCGCAGATAAGAGCTGCAAACAGGACAATGAAAACTGAGCGTAACGATGTATTTTTCATGAAATAAGTTTACAATCAGGATTAAATGTATTCAACTGGTTGACAATTGGTATACTGCCGGTATTCCATTTCATCATCTGTTTGTTTTCAGCCTGATTTTTTAACACCCTTTTTAGCGTGTTTTTTTTTCTTTGATGAGAGATTCCTTTCTCCCGGAACGTCAGGAGGGGAGTTCTTTGTGAGAATGATGTATATGCAATAGACAGCCGCGAGAACCGCAAGAATGCGCGGAAACCAGTTGCCCAACAGTGCGTATACCGTCATGACACGTTTGTAAACAGGAATCGGCACAGAGATTGAATCTGGTACGAACAGCGGCATTGATGCAATTTCCCGTGCAGCAGGGTCCAGCACAACGGAAACGCCTGCATTTGTCGAGCGTACAAGCGTCGTGCGGTATTCGATTGCACGGTAGGAAGCGATGATGAAGTGCTGGTATTCTGCGGAATTTGTAAGCGACCACGAATCGTCGGTCATGTTCATGAAAACTTCGCTGCCGTTGAGGAAAAGCGGACGGCATACATCGGGAAAAGCGTCGCCGAAACAAATCGGTGCGCTTAGGCGTACGAGCGGTTTTTTGCTTTCTTCTGAAAGCTGCTGGGCGTACGATTCGTCAAGCGGAATCACTTTTACGGCCGGTTTCGGTCGTTCCGGGGACCATTGCCCGGGAATATCGAAATAGACGTACTGGTCGCCTGCAAGCCAGCCTGCCGAAATTCCGACGACCTTCTGCATAAGCTGTCCGACCCATCTGTATTCTATGCCGGGAATTACTTCGGCAAAAGGTACCAGATGTATTTTACCGTAGGAACCGCGGAACGTGCCCGTTTTGTCGAACAGCAGTGCAGCGTTGTTGTAGCCGCGGTGCACGGGATCGGCAAGATATGAACCTCCGATGATGAACGGCGTATCCATACGGCTGATGAACGATGAAAGCGGCTCTTCCAGAGGATTGCGGGAATAATAACCGCCTGCTCCCGGGAATGCATGCTGCAGGACACCTTCGCTCCATACGACGACATCAGGATGCTTACCCTCGAGGTGCAGTTCGTTTATTTTTGTTTCCGTCAGATGTTCCGAGAGCAGTATCGTATCATCATCGTTTACTGAATTCCACGGATTGTAATTCTGCTGAACCATAACTGTATTGAGTATCTTTTCGGCATGACGGGGAACGGCGTACTGGACGGCTCCGTAAATAAAAGCACAGGCAAACAGGACGATGCAGGTCTCTGCAGTACGGCGGAACGCGAGAAAGGCTGCTTTTGGAGAAGGGGAGGCAGACAGGCGTCCTGCAAGCAGCCATCCTTCGGCGCATACTGCAGAAAAGAGTGCAAAAAGAAATGTAATTCCGTATGTTCCGGTGAGGTCTGCAGTCTGCATAAGAAGTTTCCAGCGGAAAGCCGTGCTCGAAAGCGTTCCCCACGGATAGGCAAGGAATCCTGTAGATTTCCCCCATTCGTAGAGCGTATAGGCTCCTGCAAACCAGAATATGCGCAGCGGGATGCGCCGTGTATCGGCTCCTGATAATTCACGCAGCTGCTTGTGCGGTGTTTCCTGCGCAAATGGTACGTAAAGCAGAATTCCGAATATGCCGCCGATAATTCCCGTACCTGCCGCCGATCCGCCGAGTGTAAAAGCTGCGAAATCCTTGAAATAGGCAAGCCAGAAGCTTGAAATAATATGCACTGTTGTGACCTGAAGAACGGTAAGCCATACAGCTCTGGTATAGGAACGGCACCGTGACAGGGCTATATAAAACGGTATAAGCGAAATAAGGGCTATATAAGGTGAGCCGAACAGCAGAAATTCGTTCGGAATGGCAAGAGAGACAAGCACGGCTGAGAAAAGCACGTAAAAAACTTGTAAAAAATTACTCATTATATTATTATTCTACTGATATAACTGAAAAACGGCAATAAAGTAAAGTTCATATCAAATTTTTTCAGGAAGGAATTATCAATACTATGAAACAGGTGAATGATGCGCATGAAATGGAGTACGATGTTCTGCCGGAGGTAACGGCTACAGCCCCCGGCCGTTTCCATCTCATCGGCGAGCATTCATGGTTTTTTAAAGACAAGACACTTTCAATGGCCGTAAACCTTCCTGTGTATGTAGCTGTTTCCAGGCGCAATGATTCAACTTTGAAATTTTATTTCCCCCAGCTGAACGAACGTAAGCGTGCTAATATTACTTCGCTCAAATTCCGCCGGGAAGACCGCTGGGCAAATGCAGTAAAATCTATCATATACGGCTATACATCAGGCGGATTTGATTTGGGCGGCATGAACGTAACTGTATACAGCGATATACTTCCGTCTGCCGGATTCGGCATTACGACTGCAATAAAAGCAGCCTCTGCCGTTGCGCTGAAAAAACTGTTTCAGGTTCCCTGCGCCGATGTCGAAATGCTCCAGGCTATAGAGCGCGGCAACAAATTGTTCATAGGTACGGGAAATTATTGTGCCGACAACTTTGCAGCGCTGTACGCGAAAGAAGGGACACTGATTATCACTGATTATGCGCATAATACATATGATTATGTGAAATATCCTTTTGATAAAAAGATACTGCTTACCGATGCAAGGGTTCCCCGGATTTCCGTGTGGAGTGAGGATTCCATACATGAGCCGGAAAATGCGCTTCTGCTTGGAGAGCTGAGGGAACGCAAGGAAAATGTGTACGGCGGCTGGCAGTACGAAAATAATGTCACTGATGTGAACGAAGTGCTTTCTGTCGTAAGCGAAGATACGAGGCGCAAACTTTTGTGCATTATGAGGGAACACAACGATGTGATTGAGGCGCGCGATGCGCTTGAAAAAGCCGACTTCAGCAAGTTTGCGCGCGCGGTGAATCACAGCCATGAAAGCATGCGGGAACTGTATGAAATTTCATGCCCGGAAATAGACTGGATTTTAAAAAGGGTTGGTGAACTTGAACCAAACCTTGAGCAGCTGCGTAATCCCGTGACGTGCGGCCGTATAACAGGTAAAGGTTTCGGAAGATGCCTTTATGCTTTTATCCGCGGAAGTGATGAAGAAACTTTCCGCAGCAAGCTTGCCGAATATGAGCGTATTTTCGGATTTCATCCGTCGTGTTACGAAGTCGTGCCCTCCGCGGGTGCCCGTTTAGTCAAATAATATGAAGCTGTTCCTTACAAATGATGACGGTGTAGAAGCGGAAGGAATACACGTTCCCGTTATAAAGAGCGATTACGGTATTTGCAAAAAAGGATATGTTTCTGTATCCCGTATCTGTGCGGAGCCCCGTCCGTGTAACGATGTGGACGGTATTACGTTTTCGCTGTAGAATAAATAAAGGGAAATGACAGAAGACGGGCGGGAACAATGGCAGACAAATCGAAAAAATCAGAGAATACACATGATGTACTGACACAGGGTGTACAGCTGTACAAACAGAGACGATATACTGATGCCCTGACATTTTTTATCGGGCTTCCGTCTGACACGGGCGCTGACAGTATTGAACTTGCTTATTATATAGGGTTGTGCTACGCAAAACTGCAGCGATACGACGATGCGCTGCTGTATCTTGAGCAGGTAGTTACGTCGGGAACTCATCTTGACCGCGTGCTTCAGTGCCGTTTTCTTCTTGCGGTTATTTACGCGCTTTCCGGACGCAGGCGGCTTGCGGATTTTGAATTGAATAAACTGCTGGAAACAGGGTATCAGACAGCGTCCGTATATGCGGCTATTGCATATGTTGCATGGGAACAGAGCGATACGGAAAAGTGCCTCCAGTATTATGAAAAGTCGCTTGAGTCCGACCCCGGCAACCTTACATCCCTTAACGGTATGGGATACGTACTTGCCTGTGAAAACAAAGATTTGACGAAAGCCCTTTCATACTGCAAGAAAGCCGTGGCGGCGGAACCCGATTCGGCTGCCTGTCTTGATTCTCTCGGCTGGGTGTATTTCAAGCTCGGACTCATGAAGGAATCAAAAAAGTATCTTGAAGACGCGGAAAAAAAAGACAAAGACAACGAAATCATACAGCAGCATTTGATACAGCTTTCAAAAGCAGAGGCCGGACAATGAAAAAAAGTCGCATCGTATCGGTGATAAGAAAGGCCTGCGCTGTTGCTGCGGTGATCTTTTCGGCATACGTTGTATCTGCACAGAACGACACTGCGGGGCTTACAGCACAGAACAGAATCCGTACGGCAAATGAAGGGCTGGCTTCACAGGAATTCCGCCGCGGTGTTCAGGCCTATTACAGGGGCTCGTTCAACGAAGCTGTGATGCAGCTGGAAAAATCCCTTTCATACAAGAGCGATGATAATCTCATTCTTGACTGGCTCGGCAAAGCGTATTACCGGAGCGGTATGGAAGGAGAAGCGCTTTCCGTATGGCAGAAAGCGTATGACAGCGGATACGGCGGTCTGCTTATGCAGAACAGAATAGAAATTGTAAGTGAGCGCCGTATAACGGGTTCTTCGTATGAAAATTCAATGCGGTATACCGAAGCCGGCAGTTTTTCCGGTGTAAGGGGAAATACACTGATTTTCAGCGAACCGGTGTCCGTACTGCCGGACAGCGATGGAAGCGTATGGATTGTTGCATACGGGACGAACGACCTGCTCAAGATAAATATAAACGGAACCGTCATAAAACGCATGGAAGGTCCCCTCAACGGATTTGACCGTCCTCTTGACATCATACGGCTGCGGAACGGGAATCTCCTTGTAAGCGAGAGTGCGGGAGACAGGCTCTCACTGTTAAAACCTGACGGAAGCTTCATAAAATATATCGGGACGAAAGGCCGCGGCACAGGCCAGTGCATCGGACCCCAGTATCTGGCGGAAGACGCAAACGGAAATATTTACGTAACTGACTACGGCAACAGCAGAGTCGATGTATTCGACAGCGAGGGCAGCGGTCTTTTCTCATTCGGAAACAGACAGGACGGTTTCGACGGATTTCAGGGGCCTACGGGAATTGCCGTCATGGAAAACAGTGTCTATGTTGCCGACAGCGTGACCGGCGGAGTATATCAGTTTGATCTTTCAGGAAATTATGAAAGGGTGCTCGTACAGGAAAAAACATTCCGCCGTCCCGAATCGATGAAAGTGTGGGGCGGTTATCTTGTCGTCTGCGATTCCAATAAAGTCATCTCAGTCGATGTCAGCACGGGTGCGACATATGAATGTGCGCGGTCAGGAAATGCGCCTTCCCGACTTACGAGTGCCGTCCCCGATGTGAATGGCAACGTGCTTGTTACGGATATTAAGACAAACGAAGTGTATGTAATGGCGAAGATGCAGGAGCTTATCGGAGGGCTTTTCGTTCAGATTGAACGTGTTGATGCATCCTCCTTTCCAAACGTGACGCTTGAACTTCGCGTTGAAAACAGACATCGTCAGCCTGTCGTAGGGCTGCACGAAGAAAATTTTTACGTAACGGAAGATAAACGGCCTGCAGCTGAACAGAAACTTGTCGGTTCAGCTTCAAATAATACTGTCGAAGATATTACGCTTATTCTCGACCGTTCTGCAGAAGGTTCCGTTTACGGTGCGCAGATGCAGTCCGTCGTCCGTGAACTTGCGGCTGATATGAACGGTACAGGTACGCTCCGTATTGTGTCGGCTGGTGCCGTTCCCGTGACAGAATACAAAGGCAGTCCGCGTGCAGCCGAACAGTTCAGCAATAATGCGGTAAAGACCCCTTTATCTGATGTCGTTCCGATAGATCTGGCGGTGCGTCTCGCTGCGAACGATCTTATCAATGCAGAGAAAAAACGCGCCATTATTTTTGTTACGGCTGGAAAGGTAACTCAGAATGCATTCACCCGTTACGGCCTTGCAGAGCTTGCCTCGTATCTTAATAATAATTCGATAGCCTTTTCAGTTGTACAGCTCACTCAGGGGGCGGCCGATGATGAAATTAATTATTTGTGTACGAATACGGAAGGAAAGGAATATTATGTATTCCGACCGGAAGGCCTTTCCGCTGTAATAAACGATTTACGCACTCTTCCGGTAGGATTGTATCAGCTTACCTATGTTTCGTCGCTTCATACAAACATGGGAGAAGCATATCTTCCTGTTGAAGCGGAAATATATCTTATGAACAGAAGCGGCCGCGACGAAAGCGGATATTTTGCTCCGCTGCAATAGTTAGAACTGAACCTTTCCGCCGAGCTGCAGCGTCAGCGATATAAGCATTGACGAGTCCTGAGTATAGGTATACGTCCCTGTCAATCCGCATGAAATCGTAAGGTATTTGAGCAGTTTTACATCGAGTGAATTCGTAAGTATGTATGTCTGCTTGAATACATCGTCGTCGGACGAAAGCGTGATGTCAATTCCGCTGTTCCTCGAGAGCTGTGCAGTTGATTTATCATACCCCGTCCAGAAAAGAGCTATTGCGTCGAGCAGCGGACTGAATTTACCTGCTCGTTTCCAGACGACAGTTCCTTCCGTACTCCAGTCACCGTCTGTTTCGACAGTTGCCTGAAGTCCCGTTTTGAGAATATCGGAATCGTTAATATAAAAATTTTCCTGCGTGTATGCTGACAGCTGGAATGTCATATTACACGCATCGTCTCTTGGTATTTTTACCGCCCCTGTAAACGACGTTGTATATTCATCCTGACGGCACCATTTTAACAATTTTATACTGCTTTCGGAACCGAAAATATTAAATGCGCTCGTGACGAAAGTGGACTTTAACTGATACTGGTCGCTTATTTTTTCCGATGTCCGTATGTCGCGTTCTGCGGCAAAAGACGCTGATGAGGGAATATAAAAATCAGAAAAGGCTGCGGCCAGCGGACGGCTCCAGGCGAGTGTCCAGCATGTTGAATAAAAAAGCGAATCTGCCGACGTGGTGGTCATCGATGTATTGGCAAGAACGTCCTGTGCCAATCCGGGACTGAACATGTCGTAGACCGGCCACGATGTAAAATACCATGACCGGGAATTGAAAGAGGAAAAGAGTGTCTCGTAGTCTGAAATATAATTTCCTCCCTGATTATAAACGGAAACGCCGCCACCTTCCTTTTTCCATTCCAGCGAAATGGTCTGTTTATTAATTTTAAAAGGTATAAGAGCCGTAAAAGTCGTTGTATCAGTGTAAAGGACGGACGATGACGACGTATATTTTCCTTCAGTTTGGAACGTAAACTGAGGTGCAAGAGATGCAAAAGGGAAGAGCGTGCTCAGCTTGAGCGTATTGCTGTTGCTCCGCATCGATGCAGCGCTGCTGCCCGAAGAATAAGCAAGTTCCGCACTGTCTGTCCAGCCCTGGAAAAAATTATCGGTATCTGAAGAGGGTGCACCCGATGCGGATGGAAGTATTTTTTGTGAAACTGCCGAAACTGCGCTGAGTGCGATGTTCCAGTTCTGCCCACCGAATGAAACCTGTGCATCTGCTCCTGTCTTCTGGTTGAGCGACCAGAGACTGCTTGAAGACGAAGCATATGCGTTAATTATAAGCGGCAGGTACAGCGGATTCAAATTCAGAGCTGCTTTATCCGAATGTTCAAGCGACGAGCTGCTGTGATCAAAACGGTATGTTCCTGAAAGAGACATGATTCCAAGAATCGCGCGGGTCGTCGATGTTGTATATCCTGCATTTGTGACTCCTCCCGTTTCTGCGCTTGAAAAAGATGCGTCGGCAGAAAGCGCAACGGTTGCGACTGTTGCTGCGGCGGCTGCCGACCCCTTAACTGTCTGTGTATTATTCACAGAAGACTTTGTTCCAAACGATGCTGATTCTGTTGCGGATGATGAAAGCGATACATTTTCAAGCATGGGGAAATCGCCTTTCTGTAAAATGATACCGTCTTTTTTGTAGGACGCTTTCGTTGTGTTCCCGAGCAGTATGTGAGGTGAAAGGTTATCGCAGTACAATTCATCTACGGCAAATTCACCAGTTTTGTATACAGTACCGTTTACAGCCGTACCGAATACGATTTTAAGGCGTGACGGCACGACTGTGGTATTTACATACAGCGTGTATGAAGCGGAAGGAAGTTCCGAACCGTCGATCGAAATTGTTCCCTCAATCAGATCGGCAGAAAGCAGGTGATATGACCGTGAAGAACTGCTGATTAAACTTGCAAGTTCCGCCTGCCGGATGACTGCTTTTACGGCAGTAGAACCGGAACTGTCTATCGATTCGGCATCCGTGTCGAGAATCATTGTCATCGCTTCATCGCTTGTCTGAGTCGTGCTGCCGCTGTATGTACTTTTTCCGTAATAACTGAAATACATGTTTACTGTTTCGTACGGAGCAATATCAACTTCGTCGAAATAACGTGCAGCTGTAATAGAGAGTGTATCGTCCGTTACAGGCTGTGTATCAGCTGTGTTTTTCCATGTGATTATACTTGCGTAGTTTGTGCTGCTGTTGAATCGGCTGTTGTCAGGTACGGACGAATCCGCTGTTTGCTTTGTCGTAACAGAAAGAGCTGTATCCTGTGACGTAAAAATCGACTGTACGTTTATTTCGTACGGTCCTGCAAGGAGATATGGTGAATCACCCCCGGATGACGAATACGCCGGCGATTTAACAAGTATAAGGCGCATATCGTGATATTTGCTGAACCGCGCGCGGTCGTAGTCGTCGATCAGAACTGAAACTTCCTGCCAGCCGTTGCTGTCGGCACCGGTACCGTCGGGATAAAACGCTTTCTGTATATCTGCAGAAGATGAATCGGATATTTTCCATGTCGGTATTTTGTTTCTGACTTCGCCGGAAAGATCATCATCTGCGTCTACTCCCAGCTGAAGGTAAACGTCGTATCCAGTTACGGATATATCTCCTGTTTTCAGGGCAAACGAGAACTGCGTTCCGGAAGAAAGAAGCGTTCCTGCGTCCAGCTCTACAGAAACTGCCGCCCAGCTGTCATCTGTACTGCCGCTGCTGAAAGATGCTTCAAGCGGAATAGCGTATCCTGTAATACCCGACGCTGTGACACCGGCAGCTTTGCCTGTCGTGCAGTTATCGCTGCTGTCCAGCGTGAGGGACTGATCAGTACTGTCGGGACGTTTGTTCAACACTGGCGCAAAATCGGAAGGGAGCAGAATGCCGTCGTCTTCTCCCAGATAATACGTTTCGGGACTTTCATCGTCCATTCCGAGAATGCGGTAACAACCGGTGACGTTTTCCGTTTCAAGGGAGACAAGCGAGGCATTCGATACAAACAGCCCTCCCTGCGTATAAGAAGCACCCGTTGCAAGCGAAACAAAACCTGTTTTTGCATTTGACGAATCTGCAAATTTGTCACTAAGTGCGAGTGCCCATCTCGATGAAAGCGCTATATCTGCCGTGAATCCCGGAAAAAAATCATAGGAAAAACCTGCCGCCGCCGCTACCGCTCCGTTTTCTGTCGAACTGCTGTCTTCGTACCATGTAATGTATATTTTATCGGTGTCGGCAACTGATGTGGACGGCGTGACGGAACCCGATTCACTGTCATATGTTGCAGCCTGATCAAGTATGCCGTTTTTATATAAGGATACGGAACCTGATACGGCATCAGTTCCGATGTCGTATCGTGCCACCGGAGTATATGTGCGGAGAAGGAGTTTGAGGTCAGTTGAATCGGTATAACCGAGGTAGAAACCGGGCAGTGTGTCACCTACCGGATACCGTACCGAAGGTTTTAAAGCCGCCGCAGCCGAAGAATCTTCTGCGCTGTATACATCGGAATACGTGTGCGTATCAGAAAAAAAATCGGAAGCAACAAACGAGACATCATTATCTGCGATAACAGCTGAATATTCCGATGACGATTTTTCTGTTGAAGAAGAAACAATTGCAGCATCCGAAGCTGTTGTAATTCCGCAGTCATAACGATAAGCACATTCAAAAGGGGAGAATCCTGCAGATGATTGAATAAGAAGACCTGTATTACTGCCTATTGCGGTAAAGAGACCATAGTATTGCGATTCATCATCTGTATATGCATAATCTTTTATATCGGGAGCATTGTCAGAACCGCTTCCGAAGTATTTCTGTATGTCCCCAAGAAATCCGCTGCCCGGCGAACCGGCGGTGCCATATGATCCAAGTTCGCTTTTTATCCGCGAGGCTGTTCCTGATGAAGAGAATGTCAGGATGATATCCGGCAGCACGCTGTTTTTTATTCCACCTCCTGCATCTGATGAAATGACAACCATGCAGCGTGAAGGAAGAAGCAGATAGTCCGAATCGGAAAGTTTTTTGTATGTATGGCCGCTCCCGTCTGTATACCCGCCGGACGAAGACTGGATGTACACAGCTTCCACATCCGATACGTCTTCTGCTGAAGGAAGTACAAACATCTGCCCTGTCAGCCAGTCGGAGAGTGCGATTGAAACAGTGGATACACTGTTCTTTCCGTAGAAAGTTGCATCGTGTTCCTGAATCATATCGTATCTGAGAACTGCGTCGGCCTTCCATTTCTTGTTTACAGAATCTTCAAGGTGTGCCGATATGCCCGGAGCCTGGTTGTCTCCGCCTCCGATTCCTCTGTCAAAAAGCGAAACGGAATATGTCGAGGGAAATATAACTCCCCTGTTTGCAATAAGCACTTCTTTCAAACTGTTCTGTCCGTAGTATCCTGCAGCGACAGTATTTTTACTGAACTCATCGGCAAAAGACGTTTTGAAAAACCATGTTTTGTTAAGCATGAACCAGAGTGAAAGATCAACATTCTGCTTGAATACGGGAACACCGAACGACAATGCGAAGGGATTTCCGAAACCGAACGAAGAGGACGTCGTCTGAAGCAGTTTTGCCTCCCAGTAGCCGTCTGCAAAAAATTCAACGTTGCTGTCCCCGAGTTTATAATCAAAAAGTGCTGCCGGTTTATCGGAGCTGAGCGGCGGAATGTCGGAATCGTCTGTTACGATAGACCCTGAACCGCTTGCAGTTATATTTGTACTGCTTTCAGCGGAAACTGTATGCGCTGTAAAAAAAAACGCGAGCGATACTGCAATAAGCAGGATTGATTTCAGCTTTGATGCATCGAGCAGTCTGGCTTTATGCACCTTGATGTCAGGATGTTTTTTTTCCAGTTTGAGGATTGCCTTTTCCACAGCCTGCTTCTTTTTTTCGCCGAAGTCAAAAAGTTCCTGCTGCCGGGAAGAGCCTGTATCTTCAATATTTTCCGCCCCGACGCCGAGCAGGCGTATCCCCCGTCCGTTTTCATATTTTTTTTCAAATAGAAAACACGCGCGCGCATACAAATCGTCAACGGATGTAATATCCGAGGAACTTGTTTCCCGTATGGAAACGGTGGAAAAGTCATCATACCGCAGTTTTATCATTACAGTCCTGCTCGTATAGCCTTCGCGGAGCAGGCGGAACATGACGGTGTGTGACAGCTCCATGAGAGCCGTTTCCGCGGTGTATATATCGGTCAGATCATATGCGAAAGTTGTTTCGACGCTCAGCGAACGTGATGAAGCGTCCCTGCTGAACGTATCGTTGTCTATACCCCGTACGACATTGTATAAAAAAGTTCCCGTTGATTTTCCGAACAGAATACACAGGAGGCCGGCGCTTTTTTCATAAATATCCCGCGTCGTAAAAATTCCGGCTCCGTTTATCCGTTCGATTGTTTTAGGCCCTATTCCCCAGATTTTTTTCAGCGGCAGAGATAGCATGAACTGCTCTTCCGTTCCCTTTTTTACTTCGCAGAAACCGTCCGGTTTTGAAAGCTCCGACGCAATTTTTGCAATATATTTGGAACTGGCAAGCCCGACAGAAACGGTCAGTCCCGTTTTTTCTTTTACTTCCTTTTTTAACCGTTTTGCAGTTTCTGCAGGTTCTCCGAAAAGTGCCTCAGTTCCGGTAAGGTCTATGAACGCCTCATCGACAGACATCTGGTTCACGTCCGGAGAGTATTCCCTGAATATATCCATGATTTTTGCAGAAATTTCATGATAGCGCTGCATCCTTCCGTGCACGAATATTCCCTGCGGACAAAGTCTGAATGCTTCCGATGTGGGCATTGCCGAATGGACGCCGTACCTGCGGGCTTCGTAAGACGCTGTCGATACAACGCTCCGCCGTTCCCCCGGCAGCCCGCCGACTATGACAGGTTTCCCCCTGTAGGCAGGATTGTCGAGTTGTTCGACAGAAGCAAAAAATGCGTCCAGATCGACATGCAGAAAATAATGTACGGAGCCGCTTTTCATATTTTGTTTTCAGTCTGCTTTTTCGATGCAGGAATGATGATTTTACACGTTCTCATTGTGGATGATGACTCGTCTCCACCCGGATAGTAAGCTGTTACTGTTATAACGGAAGCAACAGATGTGTCCGCAACATATGACACGGACATTTTTACCGGAGGCCACACCGGTACTAAAAAAGTATCCGTTTGTTTTGCCTTGTCCGATACATATTCATTATCTGAATAAACAACGGAATTTGATGAAACACCTTCGACAGAAATTATACAGCTTTCGGCTTCAATTCCCAGATTTACGGAAATAGTACGTGTCGTGTCGTCGAAAAAGGTACGGTCCTTTGCAGAAAATGCAAGAATATCGTCGTCGGCGCGTATCGTACGGACAACGTGTTCCTGCTGATTTTTATGTTTCAGATCGAAGTATGCGGAAATAAAGCGGACTCCTGCAAAAAGAATAATGATGACGGCCGCTGTGCCCGCCGTAAAAGAAACCGCATTCCGTATGCGCCTGCTGTTTGCGGAAAGATTGTAAAAATTCCACCGCTCATTCAGGCGTGCAATAATGCGGAGCCATTGAATAAAAAAAGGAAGAAAACCGAAAGAGAGAAGTATATTCCCCGTAAAAGAGCTGTAAACGGCGTTACGGAAAACAGACGGATCTGCATAATTTATTATTTCTCCAATATAAGGTCCGTATGGAAGAGTCATTAGTATCAAAGATACGGCAAGTATATTAGTTTTTTTGAACGGTCTGAAAAGATAAATGATAATGTATTCGGCTGTGAACGGAAAAAACAACGAAATATCAACGGCACTGAATATGAAAATGTTAATTACGGAGACGACTGTGAGAAGGTATGCATATGCCCGTTCTTCAAGCACCCCCTGCATACGGACTATGAAGTGATACAAAAAAGTAACAATAATAAAAACGATGACGACTTTGACTATGAACTGAAAAAGAATGCCGGTTTTAAGAAAACGGTGCAAAATCTGTACAAGCGGCTGGCTTATCTGAAATGAGACTGCTGAAAGAATTATCGTGAGAGGAAGAACATACCAGAGACGGAAAACGTCATGTCTGATTTCATGCCTTCTCCTGCTGCGTAAAAACGAGAGTTCTGACAGAAAAAAAAGACTGATGAATGATACAAGAATAAAACAGACAACAATGAACTGTTCGCTTGCCCATAAAAACGAATTTCCTGCATGGAATGCAATGTAATGCCTGTCCCAGCTGTCCGTACCGTTGCAGGAATATGAGGAAAGAAAATCTGCCGTGCATTGTGCGTATGTACCGGAATCTGTATTTTCCGGCAGAGAAAGGCCTGCGCATGGAATGCCTTTTTGAAGGAAGACGGCAGTTCGTCTGTCTGTCTTTAACACACCAAGACGGTACAGGGAACCGAGGCTTCCGCCTCTCAGGTGATATGGTATACCGTGTGCAGTACATGCATCGGTAAGACGTTTTATGAGCCAGCTCGGCGTCATATCGCCGCCACCGCCGGGAATAATAACGACAGTCTTTTCCTGTGAAAAACTGATACAGACTGCACTGCAGTCGTCCGGCGGATCAATATTGCCGGCGAATATGTCTGTTCCATACAGTGAACCGCCGTTTGTGTCAGGTTGAATGTCACCGTATGAAAACAAAAAAAGCAGATTATAATCGCGTTGTGTCTGTTTTACACTTTTTAATACAGTGTCGGTATAATTCCTGAAATTCCAGGCGTCTTCCATAGTCATCGCGATGACAAGTGTATTCCTGACTTCCCCGCTGCTGCTGTTTTTTTTTATTGACGCAGGGATGTGTACTTCGACGTTGTACGGAAAGCTGTTTGAACCGTTCTGCACAAGATCTGATTTTACCGGTGTAAAACCGTCCGATATGAGAATATTTTCAACATTCTGGCACAGGGAAAGACCATGAGGCTGCTGAAACGACTGCACGGCAGGCAGAACCGCCGGGAAAAGAATGAAGCAGAAAACGGCAAATAAACCTCTGATTTCCTTCATATAATGTAGTTTATATATTTAGTGTTTACAATGCAAGTCCCATAGTGTATAATCAAAAGTGCTTACAATAAGTGGAGAAAGGTGAAAAATGAGCGCTGCTGGTAAAAAATTCGTGTTGGAACTGCCTTTGAAAATTATTCTGACAGAAGACGGCGCTTCCAATTTTATACGGCATAAGAAAAAACTTCTCCGTTTCAGACTTGCTGACAATATCGACGAATACGGCATCTCGCTGAATCGTTTTTCCCCGCAGTCAATCCAGTGCATGATACTGCTTGATTACATTTCAAAAATAGAAATATCAATGACGGAATTCGTTTCTGCACGTCAGGAAGTCATGGATCTTTCAAAAGTAGTTGTATATTCCATCTTGTATAAACAGTTTGACCGCGATATGTACACAGCCATCATACAATGCGATTGTGTGCGGAAATACAACCGCGCGAATCCTGCTCATCTTATTGATGAAAAAACAACGATGAACAGCAGGCAGCTGCGCATGACGCTTTCAAGCAAGGGAAGCGTCATAGATCAGACACGCCGGCTTATTCTTGCACCCATATGGCAGTCCATTATGGAGAATAAAGAGTATTCCGCTGAGGAAAAAAATATTTATCTGCTTATGACGGAGAAATTTCTGAACAGGCTCGGTCTCATGAACTGGTATATCATTACGCTGTTCCATAAAGCGGACGGGTTCAATGAAATGCTGATTGCCATCCGTAATCTTCTCGGTTCCTATATGGACAAGTCGAAGGTTGCAGAATATATTTCGGTAATGGTAATGGAACTTGCTCTTAACAGCGAAAATACGAATATCCGCAAAGAGGCACGGAATATGTATCAGGGTGTGGAAGATATGGATTCCCTTATTTTTGATCCTGATATCCGTTCCAAAATTGTTAAGGAACTGCAGCGGAAACATGAACTTGTTTTCCTGTCGTGGAAACTCGGAGGCGGAACGTCTTCAATAGGCAAGCAGGGACGGCTGCAGATAACTTTGTATAATAAAGACGATGAATTTCAGGAAGTGAAGGAAAATATCGAAGCAAAGAAAACTGCCGACACGAAAAAGAAAACCCTTATCGATTTTTACCGCGAGCTGCCGGAAGGGCAGGAAGGCACCGACCTCGGCTTGTACTATTTGTCGTACCTCGACGATGCGTGCAAGAAAGTAAATGTTAAGTTCGAGTCACTTGTAAATCAGTTTTCAGCAAGCGATCTCACGGTTATTAATCTCATCTTCAATTTCTAATTATGTGCAGAAGACTATATATTCATTTTATCTGTATTCTTATCCCCACAGCAGTCTGTATCGCTTGTTTTATTTCGTGTGCAAACTCCGTTCCTGAGATACTGTCTTCGACCTCTACCGCCGTTTTTGACTATCATGATGAGGAATCGGCACCTCAGATGCGTTTATCTGTCTTTACCGAAACAGGCAGCGATGCCCGTCGTGCTGCCCGGATCAGGATTGTTTCAAAGTCTGATGAATACGAATGGACGACTGACGAACCTCAGCTTATAGGCTCCGACAACAGGCAGTGGGCGGGGTATACGAATTTTGTCGTACCGGATGCAGAGAAAATAACACAGGGAGTGTACGATTTATTTTACACTGACGCAGAAGGCCGGACAGTGCAGAATGTTTTTTCGGTAACGTATCCTGAAAAACTTATCGATTCAAAGTCTTCCGCCGTACAATCCATACTGGGACAGACTGCAAAAGAAATGGTTGCAGCATATATGGAGGATGGGACGCTTGTCTATTACGACGTGAGGAAACCGGAATGGAAGGATACAGCTGCCATATGGAATGCGTTAAAGACGGCATCTTCAATGCGTATATGCTGGACGTCGGCAGACGGCTCTGTTGTCTGTCTTCTGCCGGCACAGGCACGTCCTTCATCACAAAATCAGAATAAATGAGGCAATCAATTTTGGACGAAAAGAAATCAGAAAACGGAAATCAGTTTTTCCGCGATGTAAAGACGTATGTCATACGCATAGGGCGCATGACAGATTCTCAGAAGAAAAATTATGAAACGCTGTCTCCTCTGTGGTGTATTCCTTATACCGGACAGAAAATTAATTATGAAAAATTGTTCGGAAACGGCAATCCCGTAACTATAGAAATAGGATTCGGCATGGGGACTGCCACTGCAGAAATAGCGGCTCAGAATCCTGATAAAAACTATATCGGAATAGAAGTGCACAAACCGGGCGTCGGGAAACTGCTCGGTGAAATACACACGCGGGGACTTACCAATATCCGCATCATTGAATACGACGCACTTGAAGTCCTGAACAGCATGATAGATAATAATTCTGTGTCTGCGTTTCATGTCTTTTTTCCCGACCCGTGGCCTAAGAAACGCCATCACAAGAGACGGCTTGTTCAGCGTCCCCGCACGGATTCTTTTGCATCAAAACTTGCTCCCGGCGGATATTTTTATATGGTGACGGACTGGCCTGAATATGCGGAGTCCGCCCTCAATGAACTGAATGCAACGGAAGGTATCGTTAATAAATACAATGGATTTGCAGAACACCAGTCGTGGCGGCCGGAAACGAAATTTGAGGCACGTGGTATCAGGGACGAGAGACCTATCAACGAACTGTATTTTGTGAAAAAATAGAGGAATGGTATGAGTGATCTTTTTGATGTCAACGAAGCAAAGGCGCAGAGCGAAAAAGCAGAGCGCATACAAGAGCTTGAAAAACTTATACAGAAATATCAGAAATCATATTACGACGGGGAAGGGGAAATAAGCGACGCCGAATTCGACAAATTGTGGGACGAGCTTAAGACACTCAATCCTGCCGATGTACTGTTGCAAAAAGTCGGGCAGGATTCCGGCAATTTTGAGAAAGTTCATCATATAATGCCGATGGGGAGCCAGGAAAAGGCTGCAGATCCGGAACAGTTTCTTGCGTGGGCAGAAAAACACCAGTACGGCGAATACCTTGTGGAATATAAACTTGACGGTGCATCTCTTGAACTTCAGTACAACCACGGAAAACTTATGCATGCAGTAACCCGCGGCGACGGGACTGTCGGTGACGATATAACAGACAACGCATGCAGAATGAACGGGGTCGTACAACTGCTCGGCAGGCAAGACGGCACCACGGTTGACTTTACTGGCGGCGTTCGCGGCGAAGTCATCATGACGCATCATGTGCACGACACTAAGTTCAAGGACAAGGCAAACTGCCGCAACGCCGCAAACGGGCTTATGAAGCGAAAGGACGGCAGTGGCAGCGAATACCTGACGCTTATTACGTACGACGTATGGGTTGCAGATGGAGAGCCTCCGTATAACGATGAGGAAGGAAAAATCGCATGGCTGAAAGCATGCGGTTTTAATACAGTTGAGCTGCATATCTGCCATTCTGCAGAAGAAGTAACGGCATACCGTACGCAGGTGATGGAAATACGGAAAACGCTTGATTATGACATAGACGGCCTTGTTGTAAAGGAACGGCATATCGATTACGAAGATGCCCGCCGCGCACGTCCTGACAGGCAGATTGCGTTTAAATTCAGCCTGGAGGAAGCGGTGACGACGCTGCGTGCCGTTGAATGGAGCCGCAACGGCGGAACGTATACACCCGTTGCATTATTCGATCCAGTAGATCTTGCGGGAACGACTGTCCAGCGTGCAAGCCTTGCAAATCCCGATACCATGCGTGCTCTCGGAATCAGGCTTGGCTGCTCCGTCGTAGTCGTTAAGCGCGGTGAAATTATTCCGAAAATAGAAAGTGTCGTTCCAGATGACAGCAGGAAAACAGCTGCTGTGGAATTTCCTGTTAACTGCGAAACGTGCGGAACGCCCCTTGTAGACGAAGGCACTCGTCTTTTCTGTCCGAATAAATCCTGTCCGAAACGCGTTCTTCATCAGCTTTTAAAGTGGGTGCAGGTAGTTGATATCCGTGATTTCGGCGATACATTGATAAATTCCCTTTTTCAGGCAGGAAAGCTCAAGTCCGTTACCGACATCTATTCCCTGACCGTAGACGGGCTGACACCTTTTTTCCTTAATGAAGAAAGCATTGCCGCAGAAAAGGAATCCCTCGGTGCTGTAAAAGTTGTCAACTCAATAGCAAATCACAGGAATATGAGCCTTGCCGTATTCGTAGCCGGATTTGACATTGAAGGAATCGGTGAAACAACAGCAGAAAAACTTGTGAGCTCAGGATATGACACGCTTGACAAAATGCTTGCCGCAAATGAAGAGCAGTTTGCCGCAGTATACGGATTTGCGGAGATAATGGCTCATACGGCCGTTGAAGGTCTTGCGGAAAATGCCGATGAAATGAGGGCGCTCGTTTCATCCGGAACTATACACATTGCCGCTGCTTCGGCCGGCATTCTTGCGGGAAAGACATTCTGCTTTACAGGGGAACTTGTCACGATGAAGCGTGCCGATGCAGAACAGATTGTTAAGAAAAACGGAGGTTTCTGCAGAACTTCCGTTACGAAAGACCTTTCCTATCTTGTTACGAACGATACTGAAAGCGGTTCTTCAAAAAATAGAAAAGCAGCAAAATTCGGTATACAGATAATAAACGAAGAGGAATTTAAGAAACTTGCAGGCCTATGATAAGACAGTGGACGATTGGAAAATATATTTTTAATATCATATTTGTCTGTTTTCTCATTGTCTTTATCGTTTTTTCCGTCGAATTCGGAGCATGCTTCAGTGCTGCGGAACGAATCCCGAAAATCAGCGACTATCAGGTTATGCGTATTCTGATTTACGGTACAAGCACGACGGAAAATGTTGATACGGTGAGCGCCGTCATTTCCCTGCTTGACACTTCCGGAAACGAATGTGCTGTGCTAGAACGTTCCTGGCGCGGTTCATCTCTTGCAATCGATTTGAGAAGTGCGGAATTTTCAGGGAAAAAAGTGTTTTTCCCCGAAGTTATTTACGGCCGCAAAACAATATACGAACGGCGCGGATTCGGAATGAACACGACAGGAACGCCCCTCTGGCGGTACTACAACGAAAACGGCCAGTGCATGCTGTTCGGTACAAATTCGACCTATGAAAACAGACGGGATTTATACAAACTTGCCCGGTTTGCCTTTAATCCGCTTTCCGTGTTTACTGCAGGGTTTTCAAACAGATACACGCTTGATTTGTCACGATGCAGTACCGGTGTATATTACGACGTCACGATAAACACGAACGGAACAATAAAAATACAGCCTGAACAATAAGTATTGTTAATAATTTTCCGTTGTATATGCGTAATCAGACATAAAGAAGTCGGGAGAGACCGCACACATATTGAGCCGTATTTCCCAATGGAGATGCGGACCCGTTGCAAGCCCTGTCGAACCGGAAAGCCCCAGTTTGTCACCCTGTTTTACGGACTGTCCTTCCTTTACATTGAGTGAGCTCATATGATAATACAAGCTGTACAGTCCAGGTGCGTGTTCTATGACAACGCTCCAGCCTGTAGAGATGCGGTTTTCCGCCATAACGACCCTGCCGTCTCCGCATGCTGATACAACAGTTCCCTCAGGAACTCCGAAATCTATTCCGTAGTGGACTGTTACCGAATTCCTGCCGCTTGTATATGTATATGTCCGCCTGTCCCCGAACTCTGCCGTACGGCGGGTCGACTGGACCGGAGAGATAAACGGCTTTAGTGTGTACACGTCGGATGGTTCCACCGTTTCAAGAATCGTATTGAGCTTTTCGATTTGTGCAGCACGTGCCGGAGATGTGTCTGTTTTGATTGCCGAATTTTTTGCATCAAGATCAAGTGTTTCGTTAGTGAAGTTTTTTTCGGAAAGTTTAAACGGTACGGAGAATTCCTCCACATCGGAACCGAAAGCTGTATAAACGATTTTGAAAGAATACTCTTTATCTGTCGAAAGATACGTAGAAAGCGGAATGAATGCGAGCAGTTCCTGTACATTCAGATGCTTTACCTTTTGATTGACGAAAAAGAACTGGGAAGAATCGATTTTCTTTTTATTTTCATACAATTCAATGACAGCCACTGTATTTTGAGTCGTTTTTTTATGTTCGCGTGATTTGAGCATCATACGGGCTGTAACAGCATCTCCCGGCTGCGCGGAGTCATTGTATATGAGGTTTATGGTGCAGTTCTTGCCTTCAAAAGACAAATGAGCTGCAGAAAAAGCCGGGATAAGGGCAAAACAAAAAGAAGCAAGAAAGACTGTACAGATTTTTTTCTGATTATGCATTATTTTCTCCTGTTTTTTTAATATCTGTAATGATCATCTGCGGAGTAACAGCCCCGTTGAATGTATTGCGGTTTACTGAATAAAGGACATCAAGCTTGTCGCCTGTTTTAAAATCACGGTTAAGGCGGTCGCCTTCGCTCCAGAACATCGCGGGAAATTTGTACCTGCCGCAGTCGAATGTGATTTTCAAATGGCGCGGTTCACCTTTTCCAACTTGAATTGCGTCCACAACGGGAAGCGATTTGGAAAAGAAAACAAGCTCCCGGTTGCCTTCTCCGAACGGCTCAAATTTGTCCACGATGTTGAGAATATCGGGCGTCATATAGGACGGAGGAAGTTCCGCATCTATGTCTATGGTTTCGGACTCGCTTGTAAGATTGACGGCCGGCGCAAGTTCTTTAAGCTTTCCGACAAACGCGCTGAGCTTCGTTTTCGAAAAACTGAATCCTGCCGCATAGTTATGTCCGCCGTGATTAATAAAGAAATTGCCGAAGCTGTCAAGAAAGGCTGTTGCATTAAACCCTCTGCAGCTCCTCATCGAGCCTATTGCAACATCTCCGTCTGTGAACGTGACTGCAAGAGACGGAACGTTGTAGCGGCCCATAAGTTTCGACGCAAGAATGCCGGTGACACCCTTGTTTATCCGCTCGTCGATAACGATGCAGAGCCTGTTTCCGTATTCCGCGTAACTTTCATCAGCCTGCCTGCTTATGAATGCCGTCGCATCCGAAACAAGCTGTTTGCGCTGTTCATTTAGTGCGATGATTTTCTGCGCAAGTGAATCGCGTTCACTGCCGTCTTCAGACAGAAGCATCTCGAGCGCAATGTTCGACTGTCCCATCCGTCCTGCCGCATTCAAAGCCGGAATGACAGACCATGAAAGGTCTGTCGAACTGATTCGTTTACCGGTCATACCAAGCCGTGCAAACAGTTCCGCAAGCCCCGGCCTGATATGGCCGCTGTTCAATGAATTTATTCCCGTGCGCACCAGTATCCTGTTTTCATCCCTGAGCGGCATGATGTCTGCAAGTGCGGCCAGCATGACAAGCTGCAGATCGTTGTTTTCGGCAGAGCACTTTTTTTCGCTTGCTGTCTTTTTTTCCGCAAACGTAACGAACAGGTTGAAGAATCCCTCCATTTCAGTCGACGGTGTGCCGCTGTATTTTGCAATACGCGACATGTCTTTTACGGTAAGCAGGCTTTCATCAGACAGCCGGGGAATGAGTTTTGCAATCTGAGGACGAAAGTCCATCATATTAAACTCCACGCTGCCGCCGAATATGTCGCTGAGTTCTTTTTTTACAATCTGCTCATCCCAGACGAATATCTGCTGTCCAGTGAGAAAGGCGGGAAGTTTCGTATTTGTAATTGAAACTGTCCCCGGAGCGACCCGTTCCGAAATTGATTTCTTTTGTACGAGGTTCCGGATTTTGAGGCAGTCAATGTAATAATCTTCACCTTCTGAAGGCCGTATGTTAAGCAGCGTGATTTCCTGCTTGTACAGTTCCGTACTGCTGAATCGGAGAGCCGTGACAAGCTTATATGCGACAGCAGCGCCGGAAATATCGGGAAAAGGATAACCTGAGTCAGGCAGTTTCGGGTCTATGATTGTATATGCTGCGGGAAGAGTTTCAGGCATATTGTGGTGGTCTGTAACAATTACATCTATGCCCAGTTCATTTGCATGCGCAATTTCCTGTACGTTTGATATACCGCAGTCAACCGTTATTATGAGCGAGCCGTACTGCTTTGCAAAATCGTCGACCGCAGAAACTGACAGGCCGTATGCATCATCGCCGAGCGGAAGGCGCCACTGTACGTCGAATCCCTGTTCCCTGAGAAAATTATACAGGATTGCGGTGCTCGTTACGCCGTCGACATCGCTGTCTCCGAAAACAAGCACTTTTTCTCCTTCTTCCTTTGCGCAGAGAATACGGTCTACGGCATCTTCCATATTAGCGAACAGGAACGGATTGTGAAGGAAACGCAGGTCTGTTTCCTTAAAATAGAGCACATCCTTTCCATCCACAATACCTCTGCGCGCCATAATTGATGCAGAAAGTGTATCAAGATCATATGTATCGCAAAGTGTTTTGAGCACTTCGCGTGAAATATTTTTTTTATTCCAGATTTTCAAAATATATAAATCTTCCTTAGCAGAGATAATTTACTGATGGATTTCTTTGTAAATTAAAGGTTTCTCTTCCGGTTTTTCAGTGGAATAGTCAACAGCCTTTTCAAGGCGTGCACATGCAGAATCAAGACTTGAACTGTTTTTTCCGTACACTTCCATAACAGCGTCTCCGGCTCTTACAAAACTTCCCGTCTTTGCATGCAGGATAAATCCGGCATCGGCACATACAGGATCAGTCGTTTTGCTTCGCCCGACACCAAGATCTACACCTGCAAGCCCTGTCTGATACGCGTCGAGTGTAATGTAGCCGTCCTGCTTTGCCTTGAACGTAATATGGAAGGTGGATCGCCTTTTTCCCTGTTCGGCAAGCAGTTTTTCCGGATTGCCGCCCTGATCTCTCACATTTTCAAGGAATTTCTCAAGTGCTTTTCCGGAGTTTACGGCAGCTTTGCATTTTTCAATGCCTTCTTCCTTTGTTACAGCCTTTCCGCCCAGCATGAGCATTTCAGCTCCCAGTGCGTAAGTTTCTGCCATCACATCTTCAGGTCCGTGTCCCTGCAGGCATTCGAGCGTCTCTTCAATTTCAAGGAAGTTGCCTATTTTCCAGCCTAACGGCGTATCCATATTAGTGATGAGCGCTGCCGCTTTTTTTCCCATTGCTCCTGCGGTCTTTACGAGGAAAGATGCAAGCATTTCTGCGTCCGGAATCGATTTCATGAATGCACCCGATCCGTATTTTACGTCGAATACGAGCGCATCTGCTCCTTCCGCAACTTTTTTTGAGAGAATACTCGCCGTAATAAGCGGTACGGATTCGACAGTACCAGTGACATCGCGCAGTGCGTAAAGCAGGCGGTCCGCCGGAACAATTTCCTTTGTCTGTCCCGTCATTGCAAAACCTGTTTTTGCAATGAACTTGCGGAACGTGTCGGGCGTAAGTCCCACTTTATATCCTTCTATTGATTCAAGTTTGTCGAGCGTCCCGCCAGTGTGGCCGAGTGCCCTTCCGCTCATCATCGGAACCTGTATGCCGCAGCATGCAACTATCGGAGCAAGCGGCAGGGAAATCTTGTCGCCCACACCGCCTGTCGAGTGTTTGTCTACGAAGGGGCCGGTAAGTCCTTCCTTTTCATATCCATGCAGGTCGATTACGTCGCCGGAGTGAAGCATGGTGTCGGTAAGCCATCCAGTTTCCTCAAATGTCATACCGTTGAAATAAACGGCCATAAGCCACGATGATACCTGATAGTCGGGAATCGTTCCCGAAACGTACCCGTCTATAAAGTATTTGATTTCTTCCTGTGTGAGGGAAGTGCTGCTGGTAAGCGTCTGCTTCCCGTCTGAACTGCGGATAAACGTTCCGCGTTTTTTCATTATTATATCTGTTGGTCTCATAATATCCCCATTCCTGTTTCAAGTGTCTTTAATTTAGTTCCTGCTGCCTGTTCAGCAAGAAAAAAAACAAGACGCTTTATATCGCAGAGTGAATCGCAACTTACAGGAAGCGACCGGGCTTCTGCGGGTGACAGTTCCGAAACTGCCTGTAAATAGCACACAGCCTCGCTGCTGAGGAGAAACGGATGTGCGTTTCTATCCTGTTTTGTACAGGAACTGCATACGAAGCCGTTTTCACCTGCATTGTATGATACTTCATATGCCTGTGAATTTCCAGTGATATCTTTTTCACAGGAAATACAGTGCGCCGCGTCGGGACGGATACCAAGCAGCTCAAGGTACCGCCATAAGAAGCGGACAACGCCGGTTTCACACTGCCCTGCAGAAGAAAGTTCAAGTCCGTCAAGAAACCCTGAAACAAGATTCCAGCACTTTTCATTTCCCCCTGCACATTTTGTTTTCATCACAAGTTCAGCTGCAAGAGAAGCCGCATATGTCTTGTAAAGGCTTTCCCTGAAAGAAAGGTGATAGTTCTTTACGTCGAAATCCGTAATTTTTACGCCACGTGAAGTATCGTCCGTTTCCCGGCCGTAAAAATATGCCGTTCCGCTGTTCCACTGGGACACAAGCGACCTGAGCTTACTTTTGGGGCCGCCATAAAGCGTGGCATATACAATACCGCAGTCTTTTGTAAGAAAACAGACGGAGCTGTTGTTTTCTCCGAGCAATTTTACGGAAAATACGATTCCCTGGGAGACATAATTTCGCGGCATGGAAACATGGTACTCTATTTTTCCCTTTTTATCCATATATACAATATCGCTTGAATTGTACGATTTTATGCAGAAGAAAACAAAAATGGAAGTTGCGAATATGAAACATCTCCTGCTTTTTACCTGAAAAAGTACACCCTTTACATAAAGAAGATATTCATCTATACTAATACATAACTTTATGTGAGGTGAGACAGTATGGTATTCCCGCTTGAGGAACTTGTTAAATACAGCAGCAACATTTATGAGATTACAGTTGCTGCAAGCCGCCGTGCCTATCAGCTGGCTAAAATCGAAGACCCTGAAATTGAACAGAACGACGGGAAAGTCGTTTCGCTTGCTGCACGTCAGCTTTTTGATAATAAAGTGACGTTCAAAATTGAACAGCAGTAATCAACATACTGCAAAGATTCCCGTACTGGTGATTTTTGCACCGACTGCTACAGGAAAGACTGCTTTACTGCGGACATTGTTCGCGGAAGGCAGTCCTTCTCGTTTTAAAGGCCTTGCCGAAGTAATCAGTGCCGACTCCATGCAGGTATACCGCGGCATGAATATCGGCACAGCTAAACCTGACGAAAAATTATTGAGGGAACTGCCGCATCATCTTATAGATATCTGTTCTCCCCACAGTCAGTTTTCTGCCGCAGACTTTGTGGAAAAAGCTGACGGGGCATGCAGTTCTATATACAGCAGCGGAAAGATTCCCGTTGTTGCAGGCGGTACGGGGTTTTATATCAGATCATTTCTGCTCGGGCTGCCAAGTACGCCGGAAGCTGATATGACGATCCGCACGGAACTTTCTCAGCGAATGGAACGGGAAGGGGCTGAAAGCCTCTATGCCGAGCTTCAGGCATGCGATCCAGAAAGTGCCGCCGTTATAAACGTACACGACAAATACCGCATACAGCGGGCGCTCGAAGTATTCAGGACGACCGGAAAACCGCGCAGCTTCTTTCATCTGAACCAAACGCTTCGTACCCGGTACACTTTCTGTACGCTCATTCTCACAATGCCCCGGATACTGCTGAACGAACGCATCAACAGGCGTGTTGATATGATGTTTGAAGAAGGTCTTGAAAGGGAAGTCCTTGACCTTAAGAAAAACGGATGCACGGCAGACGATCCGGGAATGAAAGCGATCGGCTACCGCGAATGGTTTTCATCAGGTTCTGTTGAAGATATCAGGGAAAGAATTAAGGCCAACAGCCGGGCGTATGCAAAAAAACAATATACATATATACGTACTATTCCCGGTGCAAGCGTAATTCCGTACGACGGAACGGATTCAACAATACAACTTGCCGGTGAAAAAATAAACGCATGTTTGCACTTGACGTGATGATATTTTTAAGGGATAATTACTAACACTTATCTAAGTGAAAGGAGTGCCATCGTGCCCTGTGGAAAGAAAAGAAAGCGCCAGAAGATGGCGACACATAAGCGAAAGAAGATGCTTAGAAGAAACCGGCATAAGAATAAGTAGCATTTTCTGCTAACTTATCTATGTCAGATAAGACCGCGTAAGTTCATTGTAACTGACGCGGTCTTTTTTGTATTTATTGTATGGAGGTTTTGTACGATTCTTTCCGGAATTCATTCACCATCAGATGTCAAAAAACTCCCGGAAGAAAAACTTCCCGAACTTGCCCGTGAAATACGACGCACTATTATAGAAGTCGTCGGCAGGAACGGCGGTCATCTTTCGAGCAATCTTGGCGTAGTAGAACTGACAATCGCGCTCCACCGCGTGTTTGACAGTCCCCAGGACGCTGTTGTCTGGGACGTAAGCCACCAGTGTTATGCGCATAAAATGCTTACAGGAAGGTATGAAAGGTTCAGTACGCTGCGTAAAAAAGACGGCATCTCAGGATTTACGCGCAAAGATGAAAGTCCTCATGATTTTTTCAATTCAGGACATTCTTCAACTTCCATTTCTTCTGCACTCGGCCTTTTAACGGCGTGGGATATTGAGAAGCGGCCGGGAAAAGTCGTCGCCGTGATAGGCGACGGCGCACTGACGGGCGGAATGGCATTTGAAGCACTTTCGCATGCAGGGCAGCTCAGTAAAAATCTCATAGTCGTACTCAACGACAACCAGATGTCAATTGACCACAACACCGGTTCAATTTCACGCTATCTTTCACGTATCACAATGTCTGCACATTATCAGACGTTCCGTCATAAAGTTGACCGGATGATAGACCGTGTGCCGTATATTAACAAACATCTTGAAAAATTTATTTTCCGTTTCAAGCGTGCAATGAAAGGGCTTCTTCTTACGAACAATCTTTTTGTCGACCTCGGATTTGAATACGTGGGGCCGCTCAACGGCCACGACGAACACGAACTTGAAATGGTGTTCCGCCGTGTTAAAAAACTGCAGCGTCCCGTCGTCGTCCATATAGTAACAAAAAAAGGAAAAGGATACAGCCCCGCGGAAGACAATCCTGAACTTTTTCACGGAATAGGGCCGTTCTGCATAACAGACGGTACCGTGGAGAAATTCGATACGCTCAGTTTTACCGAATCGTTCAGCAGTTCGCTCATAGAGCTTGCTTCAAAAAGAAACGATATTGTTGCTGTAACGGCCGCCATGTCAAAAGGAACGGGACTTGCCTCTTTTGCGCGCCATTTTCCCGACCGTTTCTTTGATGTCGGCATTGCGGAAGAACATGCCGTCACGTTCGGCGGCGGACTTGCGACTGGCGGACTCACGCCTGTCATCTGCATTTACTCGACGTTTATACAGCGTGCAGTGGATCAGATGATTCACGATATTTCGCTCCAGAATGCCCATGCAGTTATTGTTCTTGACCGCGCCGGCGTCGTCCCGAACGACGGAGAAACACATCAGGGATTGTTCGACATAGCGCTGTTCCGTCCTGTGCCCGGTCTGCGCATTATGTGCCCTGCAAGCGCACAGGATCTGAAACTCTGTCTTAATTATGCGGTCGCATCACAGGGAGCAAGCATAATACGGTATCCCAAACTGACGTGTCCTTCAGAGCAGGAAGCGTTTTTCCAGCCTGTCGTTCAGGGACGGGGAACACTTATTACCTGCGGACATTTTGCGCCGTCGCTTGAAGCTGCTTTTGAATCACCCCTTGCAGGTGAAAATGAGCATATCCTTTTTGTATGCACCGGCGGTATGTATTCCGAAGTACTTATTGCAGCGCGTTCGCTTTTGCTGCAGAATGTGTATGCAGACATATATACGCTCCGGTTCATAAAACCTCTTGATGAAGATTATTTTGTTGAAACTGCCTCGAAATATGACGGTATACTTCTTGTTGAAGACGGAGTCTTTCCCGGGGGAATAAGCGAATACCTGGAAAACATCCTGCTCAGGGCTGGCATTACGAATGTCGCAGTGAAAGCTTTCCCTGACAGATTCTACGGGCACGGAACGCGTTCACAGATTTGTGAAGACGCACATATGTCTCCCGGTTACATCGAAAATGCTGCACTCAAACTGGCCGAATCTTCTAAGGATCATACATCTGTTACTGAAATTTCGCTTCACGGTATGACAGGAGAAAAGAATGAAACAGTTAAGACTTGCAGAACGCGTCGTTACGACTGAAAATCCTGCATTTATTATGGGAATCGTAAATGTCACGCCGGATTCATTCTGGCATGGAAGCAGAGGCGGTTCGGATCATGCAAAACAGCTTATCGATGAAGGTGCAGACGTACTTGATATCGGCGGAGAATCGAGCAGGCCTGGCGCCGGATATGTAAGCGCAGAAGATGAAATTAAGCGGATTATTCCGGTTATCCGCGAGATCAGAAATTATTCTTCAGTACCTGTTTCTGTTGATACACGGAAAAAGCCTGTAATGGAAGCTGCTGTTGCCGAAGGCGCCGACATTCTTAACGATATTTCGGCTCTGGAAGACGACGATATGCTCGGTCCGTATGCCGCTTCCGTAAAAATACCTGTCATCCTGATGCACAAACGTGGAATTCCTGCTATAATGCAGAAGAATACAAGTTACGGCAATGTATTTGAGGAAGTGGACAGCTACCTTGAAAAACGTGCAGCGTATGCGGTTTCATGCGGTATATCGGCAGATAAACTTATAGTTGACCCCGGAATAGGGTTCGGAAAAGACCTTGAAGCGAACACCGCTCTTATTAAAAACTGCGGCAGACTCTGCTCTGGAAAGTATCCGGTGCTTATGGCTCTTTCCCGCAAAACATGCATCGGCGAAATGACCGGAAGAAACGTGGAAGACAGACTGTACGGAACTCTTGCGGCTGACATTATCTCAATTCTGAACGGCGCGTTTATGATTCGCGTCCATGATGTTTCTGCAGCCGCTGATACCGTAAAAGTGATGAAATATCTGGAAGGTATGAATAATTGAAAGCATTTGACAGTCTTTCGGCAATTTACGATGTAATCCGTCCTATTATCGATTTAGGTATTCTGACGTTTATATTGTATAAAGCATATGAACTCATAATAAAAACGAACGGAATACAAATCATAAAGGCAGCTCTCATTGTGGCTTTAGCGTATGCAGGAGCCCTTCTTCTGAAACTCGATACATTACGGTGGATTCTTAACGTCATGGGGCCGGGACTGCTCATTGCTTTCGCAATAGTCTTTCAGCCGGAAATGCGCAAGCTTTTTCTCAAAATGGGACAAACCCAGTGGTTTGCTTTCGGGAACCGTTCCCGGCATACGTATGTGGATTCTGTTCTTATAGCCGCAGAAATGCTCTCGAAACAGCGCCGCGGCATGCTCGTCGTTTTTATGCGTCATACGAAAATGGACGACATCATAAATACAGGAACAAAACTCAATGCAGATTTATCGTCGAGCCTTCTTGTGACAATCTTCGGAATGGATACGCCGCTTCACGACGGTGCCTGCTTTGTGCAGGGCGGAAAACTTATTTCCGCAGGATGCTTTCTTCCCCTCAGCGAACAGTACGACATAAAAAAAACATTCGGTACACGCCATCGCGCGGCGCTCGGACTTTCTGAAGTTTCGGACGCAGTAGTACTTGTTGTTTCGGAAGAGACAGGTGCTGTCAGCCTCGCATACGATTCAAAACTGCATTATGATTTAACGATGACGGAATTGACAAAAATACTTGAAAATCTTCTGGACATTACACCGGATGCGTATCAGCTGGAGGACACAATAGATGAAAGCAAACAGGCTAATTGAAAAAATCACAGAAAACTGGCCTGCAAAAGTCATATGCTTTGTCATGGCTTTGTTCCTCTATATATTCCATCAGGTTTCTCTTCTTGACCAAAAAACGTTTACCGTACCGCTTTCCATCGTCGCAGAGGGCGGTATGTATCCCATGAGCGACTATCCGGATTATGTCCGTGTTACAGTCCGCTCTACAACGGAAAATATCGCCGAAGCGCTGCAGGCAGATATTACAGCTTCTCTTGATCTGACAACATATAACGAAGAGGGCAGTTATTCAGTCCCTGTTTCTGTGCATCTTTCTCCAAAACTGCTGCTCATGGATCCGTTTGAAGTAACGGTAAAACCGGAAAGTATAACGCTTCGCATGGAAGAAAAAACACTGAAATATGTATCGGTAACACCCGCTACGTCAGGAGAACCTGCGCACGGATATATAATTAAGGAAATAACAGCAGAACCTGAAACAGTTCAGATTATCGGTCCCCATTCAGCAGTGGACAGTACAAAGCAGGTTTTTACAGATAAAATAGATGTAAACAAATTGACTGCGGACAAAAGCGTTGATGTCGGTCTGCAGAATATAAACTCACTCCTTTCGATACAGTCTGATTCCCAGAAATTCCACGTAACCATTACAGTCGTTCCTGAACCGCTTGTCAGAAATTTTGCGCATGTGCCGGTAAAAGTCATGTTCATTTCTCCCCAGCTTGAGCTGACGGGAAATGTACCTGATATTTCATTTGACATAAACAGCACTGTTCCGCTTCTGGAAGAATATCAGCTCGATGATAATGCCGTGCAGATTGACTGCAGTGCAATAAAAGAGCCGGGAACGTACGAACTCCCCGTAAAATTCCTTTTACCTTCATATTTTACCGCAGATAACAGAAGTGCCGATACTGTAAAAATAACACTTGCGGAAAAGACTTCTGCAGGCGAAAAAATACCCGGCGAAATCAGGAACTGAATATGATTTACGGCATAGGTACAGACATAACAGATGTCCGGCGGTTTGCGAAATGGATTGAGTCTCCTTCTATGATTGAACGTTTTTACAACGAACATGAGATGCAGATGTCAGGCTCCCAGTCATCGTTGTGCCAGCATTATGCGGTACGTTTTGCGGCGAAGGAAGCATTTTCAAAGGCTCTCGGGACGGGAATAAGTGGATTTGAGCTGAAAGATGTGTATATCGAAAAAAACAGTGAAGGCAAACCTCTGCTCAGGACAGAAGGAAGCGCAGCAGCCGCTCTGGAGAGTGCGTGCGGAAAAAATGCACGTGTTCATGTTTCTCTCAGTCATGAAAAAGAAGTTGCAGTTGCATTCGTTGTCATAGAAGTGTAAAATCGGGGATAACAGATATGGTTTACGGTGTAAAAAAGGAATCGGATAAAAAAAAGATAGCTCTCTCATACTGGTCGAAGGAAAAGTGTACATGCCCCGTATGTCACAAGGAATTCGACAAGGAAGTCATGCTCAGCGGACAGGGACGCATGATAGCGGGCGGCCTCACAGACGAACTTCACCGGATATTTGAACCTTCAAAAAAATACGGAAGAATCTATCCGCTTGTGTACGATATAGGAGCTTGTCCCAACTGCTGTACGGCAATGTTCTGGTCAGATTTCAAGGATATGAAGAATAAGGATGCTATGGAAGCGATGTATTCTCATTCTGAAAAACGAAAGAAAGCAGTAAATGCGGTTTTTCCGTATTTTGATTTACACCGGCAGCGCTCACTGTTTGACGGATGCGCAATGTATTATCTTGCACTGCTTACATATGACGATGCGGATCCTGATATACTTCCGACAATAAAAAGGGCTGTTATTGCTCTTCGCCTTGCGTGGCTTACGAAAGAATTGAACGAACGCTGCCCGGGACACAATTATGATTATATTTCGAAAGTTCTGTACAACAAAGCAACTTTTTTCTATGAACAGGCTGTTATAAACGAAACGAACCGTATAGAAAAAAGTTCCACTTTGAATAACAGCGGCCCTGATATGGACAAGAACTACGGATGGGACGGTGTTATTTATCTCTGCGGGCTGCTTGAGTACAAATACGGACAAAAAGAAGACCAGCAGCTCAGGCTTAAAAAGCTTACAGAGGCAAAGACATCAATCGCACGCATCTTCGGACTCGGGAAATCGTCTAAAGCAAAACCCGGGCCGCTTCTTGAAAAGTCGCGTGATTTATACGACAAGCTCTCGCTCGAAGTGAGCGACGACAACATTTAGCGCAGGAGGAATTTCTTGCGCAATATCTTACTGACAATTTCTTACGATGGAACATCTTTCTGCGGATGGCAGCGGCAGGATAAAGCAGATAATGGCGAACCTGTACGTACCGTGCAGGGAGAGATAGAGAATGCTCTTCAAAAGCTGCACGGAGAACATATCACGTTGTATGGTTCCGGAAGAACTGACAGCGGGGTACATGCATCTGCACAGGCTGCTAACTTTCTTTCTCCCATTGATTCAATTCCCGTTGAGCGGTATCCGGCTGCAATTAACTGCAGCCTTCCGCCTGATATCCGCATCATGAAAGCCGAGGCCGTGCCTGAGCAGTTCAGTTCCCGCTTTGATGCAACGAGCAGGGTATACCGTTATTTCATGTATACCGGTGACGTGCCGTCTGCAGTACAGACTAGGTATGTGTGGGCCGTAAAGCACATGCCCGACATAGAAAAGCTTAACAGTATGGCTTCCTGCCTGAAAGGGGAAATTGACTGTGCCACATTTGCGGCTGCAGGAGATGCAAGTCTTTCAACATACCGTTATCTTGAAGGTGCCCGTTTTTTTGAGCAGCCGGCATTTCCGTCGGGAAGGCTTGTTGTGTTTGAAATAGAGGCGAATGCTTTTTTGTGGAAAATGGTGCGCAGCATAACGGGAACGCTTCTGCAGCTTGAGAGAAACGGGGCCGGAGAGGACTCATTCAGGAAGATACTTGAAGCGAAGAACAGAAAACTTGCAGGGATTACAGCTCCTCCGCAGGGATTATTTCTGTGGCAGGTAAAGTTCGATGGTGTCCGCCGCCACGTGTGATATTCTGCGGCATAAATCACAGCAGAGAAACAGGATCCACATCACACTCGATGTAGACAGACTGCGAATGGCTGTATCCGAAAAGAAGCGTCCGTGCCATTTCCTGCAGCGGCTGTATGTACGTCCCCCTCAGCAGAATCTGGTACCGGTAATTCTGAGAAATCTTCAGGATCGGACATTCCGCCGGTCCCATGATTTCGATATCTTCCGCATATTTCGTTTTTTTCTGTGCTGCCTGGAGAATAAGCTGGGCATCGCCTGCGGTGTCGGCAGCTGCTTTACAGTCCGCAGAACGGAATACGAGCCGTATAAGCCTGCTGAAGGGCGGAAAACCGAGCATTTTCCGCTGCTGCAGCTCGTATTCGTAAAATCCTTTTATATTTCCGGCACACGCGTACGCAACCGGTTCTCTCGCAGGGTTATACGTCTGAACGACAACTTTTCCGTCGGGGAAAAAACGGCCCGCACGTCCTGCAACCTGCGTAATAAGCGAGAACGTCCGTTCTGAGGCACGGAAGTCGGGGAGATGAAGCCCCGTGTCGGCAAGTACGACACCGACAAGCTGCAGGTTCGGAAAATTCAGCCCCTTTGCAACCATCTGCGTGCCGAGCAGTATGTCATACTCTCCCCGTCGGAACGAATCGAGTTTTTCTTCGAGTTCGCCCTTTTTTGTCAGCGAATCAGTGTCGATGCGGAGTATGCGTGCGTTGGGAAATTTTGCTGCGGTTTCAGCTTCTATGTATTCCGTACCGAATCCTGAGTAGCCGATGTCGAGCGAACCGCATTTCGGGCACGATTCCGGCGGGACTGCCGACCAGCCGCAGTAGTGGCATCTGAGTCTGTTTTCATTTTTATGGTACGTCATCGGTACGGAGCAGTTTTTGCACGTCATTTCGTAACCGCAGCTTGCACAACGGAAAAAATGCGTGAAACCGCGGCGGTTGAGAAAGAGTATGACCTGTTTTTTGGCAGCCAGCGTCGCCCGTATGTCTTCCGTAAGTTTTTCGGAAATACAGTTGTCGTTCATTGCACATTTCGACAAATCGATACATGAAATCTGCGGCATGGCTCCGCCTGCAAGTCGCTTTGTAACGGTGTGTTCAATGAGCCCATGTGTTTTCATGAGGTGCCACGATTCGACAGACGGAGTCGCGCTTCCCATGACGAGCGGAATGCCCAGCGTCGAACAGCGGTACATGGCTGCCTGCCGTGCATGATAACGCGGAGTCGTGCCGCTTTTATACGATGCGTCGTGCTCTTCATCAATGATGACGAGCCCTAAATCCGGTACCGGCGCGAATACAGCGCTTCTCGCGCCTACGACAACACGCGCCTCCCTGTGTATGATACGGCGCCATTCTGAAAGTTTCTGGCTCGGAGTAAGGCCTGAATGGAGGACTGCTGCCGTATTTCCGAACCGCTGCACGACAGCCTTTATAACCTGTGTCGTCAATCCTATTTCGGGGACAAGATAAATGACACCTTTATTCAGGGAAAGCGTCCTCTCTGCAGCCTGAAGGAATACTTCCGTTTTGCCGCTGCCTGTCGGACCGTACAAATAGTGGAAAAGCGCACGCGGTGAATGAGGCGCGAGTATGCCGTCTACCGCTTTCTGCTGTTCGGGAGAAAGCTCGTGTGCGTTTGTAAATGGAACTTCGCCGTCGAAAGAAAATCCGCCCGCGTGACTTTCCCTTCGCCCGGAAGGGAGCATTGCAGAGACAGCCTCTCCGGGCGTGCATAAATAATAGTCAGCCATCCAGCGTGCAAGCGACAGCAGTTCGCCTGTAAACAGCGGTTCTGCGTCGACAATACGCTTTGCCGGTCTGATTTTAGATGAGTCTACGGGACATGACGGCGGAAGAGTGTCGTGTATTCCGGTAATAAACCCCGTCATGTTCCTGTTGCCGAACCGTACTTCAGCCCGTTTGCCGATTTCCGGCTCGTTTTCTTTTTTGCTGCCGGTACCGCCTGTGTATGAGTAGGTGAACGACTGGTCTACCGGAACATTGAGTATGAGGTCCAGATAGAGCATATCAGCTCCGCTTCGCAAAACCTGCGGCGTAGCCGGGGTCAATTTCTTCAAGTCTTGCCCGGAACATTTTAAGGTCATCCCATGACGGCCGTTTGAGCGATTCATCCCTGAGCAGTGCGCTCGGATGATACGTTACCATAAGGGGAATACCGTTGTAATCGAAGAATTGTCCGCGGAGCCTGCTGAGCGGAGCATCTGTTTTTAAAAGATTCTGTCCGGCAGTCCGCCCGGCTGCAAGAATCATTTTTGGTTTCAGGAGGCGTATCTGCGCTTCAAGAAAAGAAATACATGCATCGGCTTCCTCAGGAAGGGGAGTTCTGTTGTCCGGCGGCCGGCATTTTACAATATTTGCAATATAACAGTTTTGTTCACGATCAAGGCATATTGCGGCAAGCATTTTATCCAGGAGCTTTCCTGCCGGACCCACAAACGGTAATCCCTGCATGTCTTCTTCAGCACCGGGGCCTTCCCCGACAACAAGAACTGCAGGTCTTTCCGCTCCCATGCCGGGAACTGCATTCGTACGCCGCCTGCACAGCTGGCAGCGCGTGCAGGATCCGATTTTCTGCGCAATAGAGGCAAACGTAAGACCTTCGTGCACCGGTTCAGAGAAATGGGATAGGGGTGCAGCCTGTGACGCGGGAGGTGAACCTGCAGACACGGAAGATGCAGATATATCATCATAAAAGACAGGTTCTGGTTCTGAAAACTCGGGTGAGGCATATCCCAGCAGAGAATCAGAAGCCCTTTTGAGCAAAGTATAAACATTTTTTTTATCAGTTGCTAACATAACATCTCTAGAATATCATATTGCTTGCTGTTCATGCAAGAATAAGGTATATTTTAAAATATTTTTGATACATCATGGCTTCTAACAGGAGGAATAATGGCCCATTCAGCGAAATGGAGGAAACACGTATTTTTTGCAGCTCTTGTTCTGATTTGTGTTTCGGCATCATATGGAAGAGGAGGGCAGGAACTGGTTCTCTGCGGGAGCTGGATTTATGATTCACTTACGAAAATAGCGCTGGAGGCGGGGAGAGTTGATTTTACAGATTCAACACCGTTGTCTATTCAGGAAATAAAAACATATCTTTTTGAAATTGATTATGAATCATTGTCCGAGACAGGAAGGCGCGAATACGACAGAATTATATCATACTTTAATGACGATATTCTGTCCCTGAAAAGCGGTATTCTGTCGGCCGGTATTGATCCGTCTATAAATCCGGAAGGATATTATAAGACCAGCAGCAGTGTAGACTGGGTATACGACAGATACAACCGGACTCCTATCCTTGATCTGCCTGTCACCATCGGCGCCAGTGATTTTGTGACGATGTACAGCGACATCTATTTCGGGCAGAACCGCGGTATGATGCAGCTTACCGACAATTATTTTAATCTGCCGCTTTCTGTTTCCCAGATGGACGAGCATTTTCCTTTTGAATCGTATATTTCAACTGGTTCTAAATTTACAGAAAATGTCGGAGTGGGATTTCAGCTCGGTATGGGAAAACAGTGCGTTGGGCGGACTGATACGGGAAGCATTATTTTTTCCGATTATATGACTGGCGCTTCATATGCTGCGTTCGACCTTTATTCTCCTGATATAAAGTACAATATGTCAGTTACGCAGCTTGACGTTGATAAATATACATACCTGCATCGTTTTGATTTCCGTTTTTTCAAAAAAGTATCTTTTTCCGTGCTTGAAGGCATGCTCGTGAATGCACCGCTTGAACTGCGGTATTTAAATCCGATGAGTATATTCCACGGAATGGCTCCGTGGCGTGATTATGAACCCGACAAAGAAGATTCGGAATCGCATACCTGCGCTTATTTTGGATTCAAATTTTCCTATTCGCCTGTGAAATACGTACGGATATACGGATTGTATGCCCAGACACAGCTTCAGAATGTGTTTGAGAAAGCAAACTGGCCCGACAGCCTGACACCTGACGGTTTAGGCGGGCAGCTTGGATCGGAACTGTACATTCCCGTCGGGAGAGGATATCTTCATTCGATTCTGGAAGGATATTATGCGGATCCCTTTCTCTACATAAAAGAAAGCCCTAACTGGTCCATGGTGCGTACCTATCAGGAAAATCTTGGCGACTATGCTACGTTCTATGAGTGGATAGGCTCTCCTTTCGGGCCTGATACAATTGCGGGAACGCTTTCCGTCGGATACGAGATACCTGCGAAATGGTCTGTTTCCGTAAAATATCTTTTTGCCTGCCGCGGACAGAACGCCGACGACAGCATATTTACAAACTGCGGCTGGGGTGGTGAGAAGACGGATATTTCTGATTCCGAGCTGGAAAACAACTGGGTATATCCCACCTCAAGCCATAATTCCGACGGTAAAAACTGGGTTACACCGTCCGGAGAAAATCCGGAATATGTGCACAAACTCAGCATATGCTCAACATGGCAGCCGTATGTATGGTTAACTCTACTGTTACAGCCTTCATATACAGTTGTTATAAATTATGGCCATACGGTCGACAGTGTTGCGCAGGGGTTTGAAATCGCTGTTTCTGCCCGCTTTTATATTTCAAAGATGTTTAAATTATCACATTAAATGAGGAACGGAATGAAAAAATCATATATAGTAATGATAGTGGGTTTTTTACTGCTTACAGTACCAATTTTTGCTCAGGCAAGTGTAGATCCGGAAGATGACTTCTATACATATGCTCTCGGCTGGAAACTGAAGGGGTACATCCTTCAGCTGCCTCAGCTTAAACCGTATCCGCTGAATGTCATCAAGGATATTATTGAGACCGTAATCGAAAAGGGCGACAAACACGATACCGCCGATGCGGAAAAAGAATATGAGCGTATTTTCAGTAAACCGTGGAACGTCGGTATTGCAGTTACGGCATTAGATGATGTTCAAAAATCTTCAAAAAGCAGCGATATAGACAATACGGGGGAAATAACATTCGACCCGCAGATATACGGCGATATTCCGTTCGGTAAACTTGTTTCGTACGGTTATTATTTAGGCATTCACGGTGCGGAGAAAGACACAGATGAAAGCGAATTCCGCCCGTATTACCAGAATTCGGATAACGACACATATGACGATCCCACGACAATTTCTTCGTATGCACTGAATATGGATGCGAATATGATTGCTGCGGTTGGAACAAAGAATCTGTATGTGACAGCAGGTCTTAATAGAACAGGTTTCGGGCCGTTCCTCCACTCGGATGTCATCCTGAATCCTACAGCGTTTCATGCTCCGGGTTTTACGTTCGTGTATGACGGAGATATAATCGATTTTACACAGTATCTGGTTGCTGCAGGCGCCGAAAAGAACAACGGCAGCGACGACTATCTGCCCGATAAATACTTTTCGATGCATTCAATACGCGTTCCGGTTTTTACACCTAAAATCAGCCTGACATACTATGAAATGATGGTATTCGGCAGACGTTTTGATCCTTCCTATCTCATACCCGCTCCGTACATGCTGATTCAGGGAATCAGCAATACCACAGATAATCTGCAGATGGGCCTTCTGTTGGAATATACACCGGTACAATGCCTTGAATGGGCGACGAATCTTATGGTTGACGATATATCTGCGAACGATATCGTAAAACTGAATTTCGACACGAAAATCCGCACGGCAATCCAGACAGGCCTGTTGTATTCGCCTCTTGATTCAACATGTAAAATGGTATCTCTTGATTATACACTGGTTACGCCGTACACCTATGCGCACTGGGATTACAACGACTGGACGGCAAGTTCCGCCTCATTTGATTCCTCAACGTACAACTACCTGAACTATACGAACAGAGGCGTAAGCATGGGAGCATCCATTCCACCGAACTCCGACAAGATAACGTGCAGCATACAGATGCGGCCTGTCACCGGCTTAAAACTTACGACGGAAACATCATTCACCCGCCATGCAAACGAATACGAATCGCTCACTGATGAAGAAAAGAATTCTATTAACAGCGCAAATTATACGTCAAGGCAGAGTGGTGGAGGTGTCATATATTCCACCGACGGCAGCATCTCCACCCAGCAGATGTACGACAGCGACGGAACGCACATAGAGACTGCATGGGAGCATCTCAATTTTCTGACACAGGATCATATCATGTACATTGCACAGGCAGGTATAACTGCAGAATATACGTTTCCCCGGTGTAAAATAGGAACGTTTTCTGCGACGGCAGGTTATACTTTTGAATATATACACAATGTAGGTGTCGACGAACCAATGCTCGACGGCTCTTACGCCTCATGGCAGGAAGCATATGACAACTGGGTTGCAAATCTGCATGATGTGTATAATAATTATCTGAAATTCGGAGTGAAATATTCTTATTAAATGAGTAAGCGAAAATTTCTTTTTCTGTATTTAAATACAGGTGCCGGTCATATATCTGCAGCTAAAGTTCTGGCACAGGCACTCAAGGAACAGGATCCGGATGTCGAGATAGAGATGATTAACGGATTCGATAAAAAAAACATGTTCGGGCATCTTATTTTCGAGAAAGGATACAATTATGCATGTAACTATATACATGGTGTCTTTCCTCTTATATATGATGCAGGCATGCATCGGTGGGGGCAGGAATTATTCGTGCGCCCGCTCCGTTTTCAGACAACAAGATATCTGCGTCATGTATTTATGGAAAAACACCCGACTGATATAGTGTCGTTTCATTTTGCACTTACTCCGTTTGCGAAATCTGCAATCAGGAATATTCCGTGGAATGTAAATCTTACAACAATAGTAACTGACCCTTTTACGGTGCCTCACGCATGGTTTTATGAAAAAGATCAGAAGTATTTCGTGTATTCACAGGAAGCAAAAGATGAAGCAGTTAAAAAATGCGGCGTTCCCCCGGAGAATGTCACTATAGTTCCTTTCCTTATTAATGAAAAATACCGTATGCCTCCTTTTTCTAAGGAAGAAATCAGGGCTATGAAAATAAAATACGGTTTTGATCCCGCCAAAAAAATAGTGCTGCTGGCAGGAGGCGGGGAAGGTTTTCCGGGAGCTGTCGAAATTATTACGGAATGCGTGCTCAACAAGGCACAGTTTGCAGTCGCAATGGTCTGCGGACGCGATAAGGCGTTTAAGGACACGCTTGATATTCTTGCAGCAACATATCCCAAACTTGATCTGCACGTATTCGGATTTATCGATTATCTTGATGAACTTGTAAAAATCTGCGATTGTGCGGTAATAAAAGCGGGACCTGCGACGCTTATGGAAGTGCTTTATTCCCGTAAGCCTGTTATAATAATTAAATATATTCACAATCAGGAACTTGGCAATATGCATTATGCCGTACGGCATAATGTAGGATATTACATCAGGAATCCCCGCAGCGTTTACCGCAAAATAAACGAATTATTGAACGACGAGAATTTCGATATCAAGATGAAGCACAATTTCGACAGTGTCAATCTTGATACCGATGCCGGAAAGATTGCTACTTTGCTGCTTGAAAAGTAAACTGCTTTATTTCGCGCCTGTCGAACGCATCTTTAACAAGCGCGTCGATTTCCATCGATGCATAGATGCGCGCTGCCTCTTCAATTGAAGCATGCAGGACAGGATGTTTTGGTGAAAAGAGCACGCAGCAGTCTTCGTACGGCAGAATGGATATGTCGTATGTTCCTATTTCCTTTGAGGTGTCGACAATCTCTTCCTTGTCCATGCCGATAAGCGGACGGAATACAGGATGCGCTGCAAAGTGTTCCGTTACAGAAAGATTGTCCATCGTCTGGCTTGCAACCTGACCAAGACTTTCTCCAGTGATAATACACTGGGCATTCAGCCTGTCGGCAAGCATGTTCGCAGTCTTCATCATGCAGACCCGCAGCATGAGCGTTGCCCACGCTTCAGGCGCTTTCTCCTTGATGCGCATCTGCACATCGGTGAAGGGAATTATATTAAGATGCGTCTCAAGTCCGTAATCGGCAAGGCGTGCGGCAAGATCCTCAACTTTTTTCTGCGCCTCTTCCGACGTGTACGGATAGGAATGGAAATAGACGCATTCCGTTTTCATACCGCGACGGATCATTCTGTAGCCGGCTACAGGAGAATCGAGTCCGCCCGAAAGCATAAGCAGCCCTTTGCCGCTGCATCCGACGGGAAGGCCTCTGCATCCTTTGTTTACATCTGAAAAGACAAAACAGCGGTCTCTCACTTCAACGTTTATTTTTACGTCGGGACTGTGCACGTCGACGGAAAGAATGTCTGCATCCACCGTTTTATCGGCAGCCTGGCAGCAGATGTCGTATGAAGTAAGCGGAAAGGCTTTGTCCTGTCTTCTTGCCTCGATTTTAAATGTTGCAGCCCCTCCTTTTTTTGCACGGACTGCTTCGTCGTACACTACGCTGCTTATCGCATCTATGTTTTTTTCGCAGGTGACGGTCTTTGCCCATCCGGTAATGCCGATAAGGTGATCCAGCGTAAATTCCACGTCACGGGCGGCATCTTCCGAACAGTCGATATATAATCTGCCTGCACGCATTTTTACATCGACGTTGTGTCCTTTAAGGCATTCCCGCGTGTTGATGACGAGTTGCCTCTCGAATTCTTTTATATTCGCTCCCTTGAGCGTAAGTTCTCCGATTTTTGCTAAATATGTCATGTAGATAGTATACCGGAAAAGAAATTAATTGACAAATAGTTGTATAGTTGTCACAATAATACGTTCATCTGAATGAACAATTGCCTTTGAGAAACGATGAGGGAGACGCATGAAAAAAATTAAGACAATTGAAAAATTTATATCTCTGTTTGATAAAACAAAAGCGGACAAACTGCCTGAGAACATACCGCTTATGCTCCGTTCCCGTGCGCTTGCATATCCCGATTATACGCTTCAAGTCGTAAAGAACGAGATAGGCGAATACGAAAACCACAGCTACAAACGTGTATATAACCGCGTAGTGGAGATGGCATGTGCGCTCAAAAAAACAGGGATTAAGCGCGGAGATTTTGTAGGCTTTATGTCTGACAACCGCCGCGAATGGATGATTCTGGATGAGGGGCTTTTGTCAATCGGCGCCGTTGATGTACCTCGCGGGTGCGATTCGACTGGTACGGAAATGGCATTTATTCTCAATTTCGTAAAATGTGAAGTCTGTATTTTTGAAAATCAGCGTCAGCTGCTTAAGATTATGAACTGCGGGGAAAGTGTTCCGGCGCTGAAGACCGCCATCCTTATAGACTCTCCTGATGAAGATATTGCACAAAAGGGGGCAGCAGCAGGCCTTAAAATCGTGAAATTTGTCGAGCTTGAAGATATGGGGCGCCATGCATCCGATGCGGAGCGCAGGCAGGCTGAAGCGGAGATGGATAAAACCGAAGGCAGCGAACTTGCGACAATCATTTTTACATCGGGAACGACAGGCACACCTAAAGGCGTTATGCTTACACATGACAATTACATTGCGCAGTGCGAAGTTGTAAAACTTGCGCTTCCGAACACGAAGGACGGTGATATCTGGCTTTCTGTTCTGCCTGTGTGGCACAGCTTTGAGCGGGCATTTCAGTATTTTATCATTGCACTCAAGGCCGGTATGGCATATTCAAAACCTGCAGCAGCTACGCTTCTCGGCGATATGGCAAAAGTCCATCCGACATGGATGTGCGGCGTCCCCCGCCTGTGGGAATCGCTTGCACATGGTATATTCCGCCAGATGAAAAAAGAAAACAGCGTAACCCGTTTTTCCTTTAATTTCGCAATAAGAATCGGAAAATCGTTTTCCTGGGCTCGCGACAGAGTGTACGGCCTTGTCTGCCGCTACAACAACGGCTCTCGTTTCTTTGATTTTCTCTGGGGACTTCTTCCTTTCATTCTGTATGCACCGCTGTACGGAATATGCAAACTAGTCGTATTCAAGAAGGTGAAGGCCGTTCTCGGCGGACGCATGGTTGCTGCTATTTCCGGCGGCGGTGCACTTCAGTCTGATGTCGATGCTTTTTATCATGCCATTGGTTTTAATCTGCTCGAAGGCTACGGAATAACGGAGGCGGGGCCGGTTCTTTCTGTCCGCAGTCCGCTCAAGCCCCGTTCGGGATGCGTCGGCGTTGTATATCCTTCTGCAGAAGTAAAAGTCGTTGCAATGAGCGAAAACGGCATATCAGGGACAGAGCCGCTGCCATCCGGAAAAAAAGGTATTATCATGGCCAGAGGCCGCCAGATTATGAAGGGTTACTACAATCGTCCCGACCTTACAGAGCAGGTCATAGACAAAGACGGCTGGCTCAATACCGGCGATATAGGTATGCTTACGCAGGACAATGAGATAAAAATAACCGGCAGGGCAAAAGATACAATAGTACTGCTTGCGGGTGAAAACATTGAACCGGCAGTCATAGAAGCCGCGCTCCTCGACAGCCCGTATATTGAACGTGCAATGATTGTCGGTCAGGATAAGAAGTATATTGCAGCACTTATTGTTCCTGCAAAAGATGTTCTGACCGAGTGGGCCGACAATTCACGCGTTATGTACAGTTCATGGGAATCGCTGCTCGAGTCGAACGAAGTACAGATAATGTTCCGGGAGGAAATAGAAAGCCGGGTAAACGAAAAAACCGGTTTCCGTACCTGCGAAAGAATAAACCGTTTTGTCCTTCTGCCTGACAGTTTTGAGCAGGGCAGGGAAGTAAATGCAAAAGGCGAAATGATGCGTTTTAAGGTCAGAAAACTTTACGACAGGCAGATAAAGAAACTGTTCAGCCAGGACAATACTGTAATTCAATAAAATGATGGATATTTCTCCATCGCATGCCGATAATGGAAAGGTGAAGAACTTTCTGTTACCGGCTTTTTTTATCACCGCAGCGCTTTTTATGTCGCAGCTTTCCGCACAGACAGAACTTGATTCCCGTGCTTCAGCAGCTGCCTACGGGCAGGCTTATGTCCCTGTTCCTGAAAACGGAAAAGTGTCAATTCCCCCCCTTCTGCAGGGTATCTGGCAGGGAAAGGACCGCTATGTGTTTTTTACAGGGGCTTCAACTGAAAATAATGATACATCTGTACCGCAGCCGGATGATATGGCAGTTGTACTTAAAACATATTACGGATGGTTCTACGACAGGGCGGCAGAGCCCGAATCGTACGGAGCTGACTCAACGCGTTTTCTCTGTACTGCAACGACAAAAGAAGCAGAGCATATCACGGTAACATATGAGCCGCTGCAAACCCGCAGCATTCAGTACGATACATCCGGCAATGTCATTCCCTATGACAGCGGTGTATGGGAGCTTGTCATACAGTACGGAAAAAAAGCGCGCAACGTAACAAGAATCCCGGTGGCTGTTATAGGAAATAATCTGTATCTTGATTTTATTATCAGGGGACGTACAAGCGATACTTCTGTATCCCCGTCAGGAAATCCGCTTTTCGGGTATTGGCAGGGAGTGAGCAGGCAGAAGGGGATACGTATATGCCCGCAACCGCTGTGTGAAAATATATTTTCATATTATGTCGTGGACGGCGCAGTCTACAGTCTCCGTTACTGGCTTACAACAATGGAATATACGGATGCGCTCGCTGCGTTTACAGACGGCAGTAATACTTTTCACGTTGCAAAGCATATTGTATCCGACGGGAATGTATTTACATGCGTTACGGGAAGGAGCCTGCAGATACGCAATATAGAAAAAGCATCTGTCCCGCTCAGCGACTATACACTTGATTCAACAGGCACAATATGTGCGTTCGGTGCGCCTTATCTGACTAAAGTCACGGGAAAAGACAATGCGCCTGCTCTTATGGCGGTTGTAGCCGAAGCAAATAAAAGGCGGAAACCTGATCCTCCACCGCTATTTCCGCCTGATGATTTGAACTGGCACTGGGATATAATCAATCTTCTTGAAAAGGACAATGCACAGGTACAGGCTGTAAGGAAAAGGCAGAAAGAATTTGCAGAAACAAACGGCAGGAAAGGCCGTATAGACGCAGTGCAGGCAGCTGCATACAGCACATATACGAAACTGGAAAATGAAGTAACACAGGGAACTGAAAATTCTCCGGCATTGAATTAAGAGTTTATTCATCTATCTAGTATTTTTCCTCACTATATGGCATAATACACGACAGTATTTTATATAGAAAAGAGGTCTTTCCGTGTACAAGACAGTTGATCCAAAAGCAGACTTTCCTAAACAGGAAGAAGAGGTCCTGAAATTCTGGCAGGACAATGATACATTTAAAAAATCAGTATCACAGAGAGAAGGTGCTGAGGAATACGTATTTTACGACGGACCGCCGTTTGCCACAGGTCTTCCGCATTTTGGCCATTTTATTCCATCGACAATTAAAGACATCATTCCGCGCTATCAGACGATGAAAGGAAAAAAAGTTGAACGCCGTTTTGGATGGGACTGCCACGGTCTTCCTGTTGAAAACCTTATTGAAAAAGAGCTTGGAATTAATTCAAAACACGAAATAGAAAAATACGGCATTGCAAAATTCAATGATGCATGTCGTGCAAGCGTACTCCGATATACAGGCGAATGGCGTAAAACAATTACCCGTATGGGACGCTGGGTCGATTTTGACCACGACTATAAGACTATGGATCCCGATTATATGGAATCAATCTGGTGGGTGGTCAAAGCTCTGTGGGATAAAGACATGATTTATGAGGGAAAGTACATACTCCCGTACTGCCCCCGCTGTTCGACAGTTCTTTCCAATCATGAACTGGCTCTCGGTTATAAGGATGTGAACGACCCTGCAATTACGATCCGCTTTAAGATTACACGTGCACCGGAAGGCATAGACGACCCTGACATGACTGATGGAAAAACGTATTTTCTTGCATGGTCAACAACACCCTGGACGCTGCCGTCGAACGAAGGCCTTACGATGGGGCCTGACATCGACTATGCAAAAATTCTTGATGAAGTTTCTGGAGATTATTACATTCTTGCACAAGCCCGTCTTCCCGCGTATTACAAGGATGAGAAAGGTTATAAGATTATTTATACGCGCAAGGGCAGGGATTTTGTCGGTGCAAAATATGAACCGCTTTTTCCGTATTTTGCGGGTCTTGCGGTAAATGAAGACGGAAGTGACGGTGCGTTCCGTGTTTTTAATGCGGATTTTGTTTCTACAGAAGATGGTACCGGCATCGTGCATACAGCTCCCGGATTCGGTGAAGACGACAGTAAGGTGTTTGCGGGAAGCGGTATTCCGTTTGTGGAACCGATTGACGCAGAGTGTAAGTTTACCAGCGAAGTACCCGACTATGAAGGCCGTTTTGTAAAAGACTGCGATAAAGACATCATGGACCGCCTTAAAAAAGAGGGAAAACTTGTAAAACGTGACCAGATACTCCACTCATATCCGCACTGCTGGAGATGCGATTCTCCGCTCATTTACCGCGGAATTGGAAGCTGGTTTGTAAAAGTCGCAGACGAGCACGAACGTCTGCTCAGGGCTAACAGTCAGATTAACTGGCAGCCTGCACATATCAAAGAAGGACGGTTCGGAAAATGGCTTGCAGGAGCGCGCGACTGGGCAATCAGCCGGAACCGTTACTGGGGCAATCCCATTCCTATCTGGAAATGCGATGAATGCGGTGAGACAATTTGTGTCGGAAGCCGGCAGGAATTGAAGGATCTTTCCGGTGTGTATCCGGAAGATATTCATAAACAGTACGTCGATGAAATCACCATCCCGTGCGGCAAATGCGGCGGGACTATGCATCGTATACCCGAAGTTCTCGACTGCTGGTTTGAATCAGGCTCAATGCCGTATGCCCAGAATCACTATCCGTTTGAAAATAAGGAATACTTTGAAAAACATTTTCCGGCTGACTTCATTTCGGAAGGACTCGATCAGACCCGCGGATGGTTCTATACTCTGACAGTTCTTGCAAGTGATCTGCTTGACAGGCCGGCATTCAAAAATTGTATTGTCAGCGGACTTGTCCTTGCTTCCGATGGCCGGAAGATGTCGAAGAGTCTGCGGAATTATACGGATCCCTCTGAAGCAATCGATAAGTTTGGTGCGGATGCAATCCGCCTTTTCCTTATGCATTCGGCTGTCGTCAAAGCGGACGATCTCCGTTACAGCGACGACGGTGTGAAGGATGTACTCAAGAATATAATCATTCCGCTGTGGAACAGTTACAGCTTCTTTGTGCAGTATGCAAATATAGACGGTATTGAACCTACCGGGCACGAGTTTGACAAGACGCTTCCGCAGAATCCTCTTGACAAATGGCTGCTTTCTATTACACAGCAGCTCGTCAAAAATGTGACGATTGCACTTGATTCATACGATCTTTCAGGTGCAATCGATCCGCTCGTTGTGTTTATCGAAGATTTGAACAACTGGTATATACGCCGTTCCCGCAGGCGGTTCTGGAAGAGCGAAAACGACAACGACAAAAAGGAAGCGTATGCTGCGCTTTATATCGCACTCAAAACATTCGCGCTTGTTGCGGCTCCTTTCATTCCCTTCATTACAGAAGAGATATGGCAGAACCTAAAATGCCCGAACGACAGGGAATCGGTGCATCTGGTTGATTATCCTGTTTACAACGAGAACTGGCGTGACGAAGCGCTTGAGTTTAAAATGGATACGGTTCAGAAAGCCGTTTCCATGGGGCGTTCGCTGCGCAATCAGTTCAGCATAAAGAACAGGCAGCCTCTCGAAAGCGTTGCGCTTGTTACTCGCAATCCGGAAGAGAAAAAAGTTCTCGCGGAAATGGAAGATTCCATCAGGGAAGAGCTTAATGTAAAGAAAGTAATTTTTCATGAAAGGGAAGATGAACTTGTCGAATACAAGGCAAAGGCGAATTTCAGGGTGCTCGGCAAAGAGCTTGGGTCTTTTATGAAAATTGCCGCCGCGAAAATAGAAACGCTTGATCAGAATGCAATCCAGAATATACTCGAAGGTTCAAAACTGACAATTGAAGTCGAAGGAACGAGTGTTGATCTTGACAGTACGAAGGTGAATATTGAGCGCTTTGAAAAGGACAATTTGAAAGTTCTTAACGAAGGAACGCTTACCGTCGGACTTGATACGAAAATTACCGATGAGCTTAAAAAGGAAGGATACGTACGAGACCTTATCCGCGGAATACAGAACCTCCGTAAAGATACAGGGCTCGAAGTTACCGACCGTATTACGCTTGTACTCGGGGGAGATGCAGAGCTGAAAGCTGCTTACACGATGTTTGCTGACTTTGTTGCAAACGAAACACTTTCGACATCTGCTTCCTGGGATGAAAGTTTGAAGGGGACTGAAGTTGAAGCAGATGATAAAAAGTGGAGTATTGCAATTGAGAAAGCGTACTGATGCTGAATCAATTACAGCGGTTTTCCTGTGTGTGCTGGCTGTATTCTTTGCTGCGTGCAAGTCAGCACCGCAGGGAGTACCTGTAAAACCTCTGGATCTTATGGAAGCCGGCAGTTCGTTTTACATAAAAATGCCGGCGGAAACAGATCCTGAACTTGTAAAAAGAGTTCTGCAGAGCAGTGTTGAAGGCCTGAACGACGAAGATGCAGGCAAAATTGCAGAACGCATTACTGTTATATATACAGGGCTTGAACGGAAACGAAATGAAACACTTGTACAGGCTGTTGTTTCCGGTAATGTGCCGCAGATTGCTGCAACGAAGTTATTAAAAAAAAGAAAAGACTGGGAAGAGGCCTCTGTATATGCAAAAACCGCTGACGCTTCCCGTGAGTACATCTATTTTACAAAGAGAGACAGCGGCCTGAAAGTCGCTTTTCCATCGAATACACTGGCATGTCTTGGCTGTTCTGTCCCCGTTATGCTTGCAGACTACGACAATCATGCCTTCAATGGTGATGAATCACATCATATTGACGACACTGTGTACGAGTGGCTCAACGGCGGCGGGCAGCAGATTCGGTTTTATGCAGTAAAACCGCAGTCATTTCTGACGATTCTTACAGGTGCAAATCTTAATCTCAAGCTCTCATATGCAAAGGGATTTCTTGTTACGGATAAAGGCCAGAATGATCAGTATCTCATGACTATAGAGTTTGAATTTAACGACGTGCGCATGGTAAAAGCAGGAGCCGGATTGTTGTCGCTCGCATTTGGTCTGACAAATTCGCAGACACAGCTTACAACACCGACGCACATCGTCGTTTCAGATATAATAATTAATAAAAAACAGCTGTATAAGCTGTTTTTGTTATAGGTCATCTCTAAAAACTCACTTTCAGTGACTTTTTAGAGATGACGTCGAGTTTTAAGTCGTTGTAATATCGCGGCTTCAAACATCGCACTTTCAGAGTTACCTCTAAAAACTGAAGTTTTTAGAGGTTTCCTATAATAAAACTTATTGGAGTTATTTTATGGCAGACGACAAAGTAATTCTCAAGGCTGAAGACCTTGACGGATATCTTTCACGACAGGATCTTTTGGATCTCGATGTTCTTGATAAAATGTATAAAGAGACTATGAAATTTTTTGTTCCGGTGAATGAACAGAAAATAATAGATGCATATGACAGAATGGGGCACAAGATGCAGGAAATCTGCGCAGCCCATCCTCAGATCAGGGTCTTTTCTTTTGTCACGGAAGAGGGAGCTCATGCAGAGGCTTCCCGTGTTATAGCAAAGCTCCGCGACGTAAATACTGATCACCAGGAATTTATGTATTACAGCCAGCGCGCTTATGAAATGCTTTTCCGCATGGCTTATACCGATGAACATACTGACAAAAAAAACCATATTATCGTAAAAACGCCTGTTACGAATCCTGTGCAGAATTATGCTGTTCATAAAATACCGGATATCGACAGTAAAATTGAGAATTCAGTCATGTGCGTCATGCTCCGCGGAGCGCTTCTTCCGAGCATGATTATATCAAAGGAAATAGAGGAATATTCCTCTCACGGATATGTAACGCCGTTTGCCCTTTTCAAAATAAACCGCAACGACCAAAAGAGCGAAGCCGATATGGAATATATCCTTGATCTCAAAAAATCATTCTTTAATATTGATGAACTTGACGGAAAGGATCTTATTTTTGCCGATCCGATGAATGCAACGGGAGGTTCTCTCGTGACAGTCGTGAAGTATCTGCAGGGACAGGGAATAAAACCTAAATCAATTAGATTTTTCAACACGATTTCGGCACTCAAGGGAAGCATCAGGGTAACGCGTGCTCTTGAAAACTGCACATGCTATACGTTGTGGCTTGATCCTGCTCTGAATACATCTGCATACATTATGCCCGGACTTGGCGATGCCGGAGACAGGCTGAATGGCTGTGATACAAAAGAGATGCCGCGTAATATCATACAGCTTATTGCAGACTACGGTAACAACATTGCCGGACTGTATCGATCTCAGCTGCACAAAATCGAACAGACTGTTTTGGGGTGATATGAAGGGAAAAATTGCCGGAGTTTTTCTGTCAGCATGTATCATCGCCTCCTGCAGCACGAATACTCATTTCCTCATACCGGGAGGAAATGATGTTACGACGAAAAAAATCAGCATAGAATACCTTGCAATTGCCGATGCATATGCTGATCTTGAAAAATATGATAAAGCTGCGGATTATTATCAACTTGCTATGAAAGATAAAAAGTTGTACTGGTCAGCCTATTATAAACTCGGCCGTACCTATGCACTTGCAAAAAAATGGAGCGATGCAGCAGTTGTCTATGAGAAGCTGCTGGAACGTGATCCGTCTAATGTAAATTTAAAACTTTCACAGGCATATATAGAGGCAATGTCGGGCAACTTGGATGATGCATTGATTATATATAAAAAACTGCTTGAAGAATATCCTGATAATGAAACGATTCCTGTAAATTATATAATCGTGCTGCTTTCACAGGGCAGGGCGGAACTTGCAGAAGAACAGCTGGGAATATTGAAGCAGAAATTTCCCGACAATAAATCAATTCCTGACTTAAGCAAAAGAATTCAGGATGCGCTTCAGGGCGATGGATCCGCACCTTCGCCGTCTGCTGCAGACCCGCCTCCGGTCGATGCTCCTGCTCCGGACTCTGCTCAATAATCAGTTTTTATTTTCAATAAATTTACGGTATTTGTCTGCGTTAGCCCGGAAAGCAATAATCGGAAAATCCGGTTCGCTGAATGCATGCTCAAGAGCTTCGGCGGCTTCCTGAATAAGACGTTTTCCGGGAAGCATCCTGACGGAACGTGATGAAATGCCTATGGCGCATTTCAAATCAGTGTTGCACTCCTTCAGAATTTTCGATACGGCATTATACAACGAATCCGCAAGTGCAACTGCTTCATCGACTGCTGTATTATCTTTTATTACTGCAAATCCGTCTGATTTATATTCAAAAAGCATGTCCGTAACCTGAAACTGTTCAAGAAGGTAACTGCATATTTTTTTTGATGGCTCGTCTTTAAAAGAGAGCGATGGAATCCTTATGATGTAAAGCGAAAGGTCCTGCTCGGAAGATGCAGCGCGTACAAGTTCACTGTCGAGCCTGGGTTCAAGATACTGTTCCCAGCCGAATCCGGTAACGGGGGAAAACAGCCCTTCAGGTTTGTTCCGTGCCTCTGCCCGTATTTGTGCAGCTGCTTCTGGATTGACAAAAGTATCATCATCAGTCGCTCCGTGAATAAAACCTGATGGTGCAGGCATATCATCTTTTACAGGTGAATCTTCGCTTACAATCTGTTCTTCTGCCGGTTCATCTTCATCCGGAGAAGGAATGACTTCGCTGGAATTATCAGCTTCCTTTTCTGTTTTTTCCGAAAGATGAAGGTAAATGATGAGAATAGCGGCGAATGCTGTGGCTGCCAGAATGATAATGAATGAAAAACGTGCATAATAAAAGATTGAAGAGGGCCGCAGAATATACATTGACGAAGTAAGTACGTACGGAATCCCCCCTACGGTGAAACTGCTTACATACACTTTGCAGAAATGTGAAATATTCTGTGCGGATGTGACTGATGAATCAGGATACACGTACAGAAGACTTGAAGAATTCTTTAATGTGATAAAAGCATAATCTTCAAGATTACCGCACGCTTTGTTAAACAGGGAATTGAATTCCTGCGAAGATACATCGCAGGAAGAAAGAGCGGCGGAAGTATCGTGCGCCAGATGATCGAATTGACGTCCGGTTCTCTCTGAACCGTTTACATATTCATGTCCAAGACTGTAACAGAAGAAAAACACAGCTGCTGCAAAAACGAAAGAAATGATGATCGTGTAGATCGTAATACTCTTGCTCTTCATATTGATTCAGTATAACGTAGAATTTCGGAGTATGCAAGATTTGCAAAACCTTTGAGATTATTCACGTCTTCCTGCCCGATATACCGGAATGACGATACGGCGGGCAGCAGTGAAAGAAGAACCGGAGAAAACTGTCCAGGCAGCAGGGTATCAAATTTCAGGGCGGAAAAATCACTCCGGAATTGCTTCAGGAATCCGGTAAAATCAAAAGATTCTGCGGATTGGAAAGCTTCAATTCCCGGTTTTACTTTGCAGAATTTCAAAAAATCAGTTTCACTGACACCGTAGCCGTATTTGCAAATCCACTTTTCAAATGATGCTTCGTAAGATTCAAGGACACCTGTGGTAAACCTGCGGACGTGATTATTATACGGAATAAGCGGCGTCCTGAATAAAAGGCTGTCGTAGAAAGTTTCGCTCGTAGCCGTTCTCCGGCTCCTGCTGTTATACAGCATATCAAGATAGGTGCCTTTCATATACGCTTTTCCGTTAAGATAGGAAAAATCGGCGCCGACTGCAATTATGGAAGAGAATCCTGCTTTTGCTGCAAAATCAACAGCTGCCATAGTGACGGTTCCCGCGCCGGATTCAAGCGGCGGAAAGGGCTTTTTCCCCTTGTGTGCTGAATACGATGATGCATACAGCGAAAGCGGATGTCCTGTTTGTATGAAAATTACCCTGCATCCGTTCTGCCTCGCAGCTCTCACGGCAGCAGGATTGGCGCAAAGGTCGAAAATAAATAATGTATCTGCAGACGGATTACCGCCCATAAAGTGATTGTGCGAAACTTCCTGTCCATCTATTGAAACAACCGCATCGCAGCGTATGTTCCGTTTAACAAGGCTGCCGTATGCGGTGTCAGTGGCTACAACGTAAAGCGACCTCCTGTTTTCCTGTATATGGGAAATTGTAAAATCGAGCGACGGACCGGCTGCTGCTATAAGCGCCGTCTTTTCTACGGGAAAAGAATACTGCGGAGAATCGAGTGCCTGTCTCAGATTCATAATAATATTCCGCTGCCAGATGCGGCCGAAATGAGCCTGCACCGAAAAATCTGCAGAAAGAGCACGTGAGGCTGTTTCTGTTTGTCTTCTGAATTCCGTAATTCCAGATAGATTTTCAACAGCCCAGCTTTTCTGCTCTATAATCTGCATTGAACCGTAAATACTGGGAAGATAATAACGCTGCAGACTTTCCGCAGTTTTTTCGACAGGAAAAATAATAATATGCGGGTCGCTGCATATTTCTGCGAATGTTGGAATGTTTTTCAGGAATTCAATGTCCTCTGCTGAATTTTCCGCGGCAAGAATAGTGCTGCCCGGATATAACATACGAATAATTTTGAGGAGATAGCCGCCTCCGATTCCCGCAATGAGAAAAAAGAGGCATCTGTCTGTTATGGACGATGCTGTCTGTGCTGCCTCCTTTTCAGGATCGTATCGGGAATGCATTGTATGGCCGTTTGCAAACACCGGAACGGGGAGTCCCGTTTTTGCTGTCATAATGGACGTGTAGACGGCATTCATACTAATATCCTTTCAAGGCGGGCTGCCAGCTTATCGTTTTTTTCGAAGAGAATAGTATTTCTGTCTGAAAATCCGGCCCTGCCGGCTGCACGTTCCCGGCTGAGATATTCCGCCGGGAAAATCTCCCGGAGCCATTCACTGCTTGTTTTATTAGTATCAAGAAACAGTCTTTCTCTTGTCAAACGTTCGCTGTGTGACGGCAGTTGTGTATTTATGAAATCCGGAACCTGTACCTGGGAAAGTTCAGCTGAAAAAAAGGAAAAGTTTACGTCGCGGACGGCTCCCAGATTATTATTAAAAATGAAATTATCTGATAACCGGAAAAGACGTTCCGATTTTGTCCGCGGAAGGGATTTGAACCAGTCGCAGTATACCGATAAAGACTGGGAAGAGAAACGGGATGCCGCTGTGCGTGTTTCTTTCGGCTTTATGCGCATGTCGGATGCAGAATTAATAATTTCGAGGCAGTTCGGCTGCGAATGCTGATATCCGGAACTTGAACTTAAATCAAGACCGCAGAGAAATACCGGTCCGCGTGTGATGCTCAATGCAAAATCAGCAGCCGTCCCGCTTACAGTTCCGTTCCTCTCTGCATGCATCGATTGTATACCGCAGCAATTGAGCAGGGACGATCCTGCACCATCTCCGTAAGAAAGAGGAATAATGGTACACTGTCTGAGTATGTTTTTGCTGCATGCACTTTCAGGAGAGAGAGCCAGCGGAACGGAATACATTTTTCCTTCAAGGGGAGCAAGATGCTTTCCTGCATAATGTCCGCCGTCGGTTGAAATACAGATATCGGGAATAATGTCATTATGCAGTAAGACTGAAAAAGAAGAGGAGACTGCTATAAGGTAATATGATTTACGGTATTTCTTCAGGAAGGAAAGCGAGCCTGAAAGGCTTGTGCCCGATGCAGCTATGACTACGGGAAATGAACCAGAATACGGCAGTACGGCTGTTTTGGAAACATGCAGACAGAATGAAAAAGCATTGGAAATCCACCGCTGTGAAAAATAACTTCGAGTACCGAGCACGTCGCGGCTTTTTAGAATCGCCTTTTTAATTTCATTCCATACGCAGGTATCCTGTAAAGGAAAAGCATGCGAAGATGGTACCCATGAACAGAAAAAGGCAGAAAAAATACCTTCTTCTCCAAGCTCGTTAAATAAAATTTCAGAGAACGGCAAAGACTTTTCCTCCGCGCTTAATACTTTGTCCCAAAGCTTATCGCAGAAAGAAAAAGATGAATCATAACGGATTGCATATAATCTGGCATGAGGAAAACGTTCACGCAGAAACGGGGCACAGTATGAAAGTCCCGGTTCCGTAATAACAACAAATGACGGATTAAAACTGCACAGAAGGGCATGTACGAATCGTTCTGCTTCCTGTTCCGGATTGTAGGCAGAATGGAGCATGATATTTCCGCAGGAACATGTTTTTGAATTGTTCCTGGCGGTGGAAAATGTAACGCTTACCATTTCTCTTCAAGCACAAAATTGCAGACATCTTTGTCCGCGGATGTCGTGCCCGCTTTTAATAAAATGACGGAATCCGCAGAAGAACCGAGAACGGAACTGAAACAGCGCATTATATGATACTGAAGAAGCGCATCATCAAAATGTTTCTTTGAAAAAATAATTATTTTCATTTCCCCGTTTTCGCTCCGCATGCAGAAATCCGGAAGGGCTAAATGTTTTTCCAATAATGAAAACAGTTCGGTGTACACGGTTTTAAAAATCGAATCATACAGTGTAGTGTCGGGAATATCGGCGTTTCGTATGGAACTGTTTATTGCGATTTTCACGGAAAGAAGCAGTAAGAAAGCGTCGCAATGAATAAAACCAGTGTTCATATCAGGAAGGGTTTCCTTTTTTGCTGCATCGGACGACAGGAAAAAATTCAGCAGCATATTTTTTAATTCATCTGCCGGAACTGACGGTTCTGCATACTGCTCAATGTCAGCAGCAAGAAAAATACAGTCGCCTGATATGCGGAGAATGTGAAGACCCTTAAGCCTTTCTCTGAAATAGCCGGAGAAAAACTGATAAAAAGCGGAAAGTTTATTGTCCGGTTTTTTATAACTGCAGAATGCGCGGGAACTGCCGATTGTGCCGTCCCAGAAATCACGCGACGAAACAGAAGCCGCCACCGTCCGGGCATCAATTCCATAGCAGTGTGTCATGACAAAGCTACCGTTCACGACAGATAAGAGGGCACAGTGGGAGAACTGATATTTTCTGCCGAAATCCGAAAACGATGAGAAGACCGGTTTTGCGGCAAGTTGCGATGTCTTTGCAAGCAGCCCGGTCTTCTTTGATTCCTCCGCAGAAATATGGCTGAGCAATCCCATCTTAAGACAGTCCCAGATCCGAGAAAAGTTTCTTATATGTTGCGAACTGTTCTGAGTGTGCAAATTCGATGATTTTATCTTCGGGAAGATTTTCAAGAAGCTGATCCATGTAGAGCAGAACTGATTTTACTTCCTGCGTAATATCTCCCGGAATCTCATCGTTCTTTTCACCGGCCGAAACGGAAACCGGCTTCTGCTCCTTTTCCGGTGCAGGAACTGAATTTGTATCTGCATCAGGCTGTGTATTCGTATCCAGCTCTTTTTTTGCCTCTTCATCGGTATTCAGATAATCAATATTATCACTTGTCAGGGTATCTGCAACCGACGCTTCATCCCCGAAAATGTTGTCTGACGTCGTATCAGCAACTTCCGGTTCTTCAAACTGTCCGTCGGAGGACTCTTCAGTACTATTTACGCTCTCTTCTTCTTCCTGAAGAGCCTTTTCGTCAGGAATTATTTCTTCAGTCGAGGCTGAAAGGTCTGTTATTTCCTCTGCGTCGGGCTGCATTATATCGTCTGTCGTATCTTTTACGGAATCCATGAAATCTGTAGGAGATGATTCAACAAGGATATCGTCGACTTTAGGAATTGAAATTTCTTCCGGGAGTTCCTCAGAAACAGATTCTTCGGGTGAATCTGAAGGAAGGCTGTTTAAATCAGGCTCTTCAAGCTTTTCATTGTCGAAATTCATTGTAAGTTCGGAAGATGTTGTTTCATCGAGAGCCGGTGTATCGGGAACCGCGGGTGCAGAATCAATGGCACCGAACAAATCGCTGTCGGAAAGTTCCTCTGCGGGTTCCTGAACAGGTTCTTCACCGGATGTGACTTCCGGTTCAACCGGGACATCGGTTACTTCTTCATACTGTTCAGACGGCTCTGTTTCCGCTGCAGGTTCTTCTGTATCGGGCTCAGTTTCTTCTTCAACTGCGCTTTCCTCTGCCGGACCGGAGGCAGAGTCATCAGGGCTTTCTCCTGCTTCATTTTGAACGGCCTCCGGCTTTTCATTTTCATCGGTGGTCGTAAAATCTGCGGTGTTCATGATATTATCAAGCTCGTCACCCGACAGGGATACCGTTTCGTCCTCATCTTCGTCGGCAAAGAACCCGCCTTCTGCTTTTTTATCGGAGGCTGATGCTGAAAGCAGCTCTTCATGAGCTTTCAGCTCTGCAAAATCTTTTTTGAGACCGGAAATTTCATCTTTCAGACCTGAAAGGTCCGAGACTATCTGCTGAAGGAGCGCGTTATTTATCGGCTCGGATTGCGGTTCAGACACAGTTTTCAGAGGAGGAGCAATCAGCGATTCAGTTTCTTCATCGAAGCTGTCGGGAACGGTATTATCGTTTGCCTTTGATTTTATTTCATTTACAACAGGAGCCGCAGCGACATTCGTATCTTCGGTGACGGAAAGGTCGTAATCGACTGTTGCCTTCGGTTTGTTTTCAGTGACAGTTGACGAAGCGATTGGTGTTTCTTCTGCATTCTCGTCGACTCCGAAATCGGACAACTTGACGGACTCCATCGATGTATCACCGGATGTCCCTTCCTCTGCTGGATTCTCCTCTTCTTCCTCAATGGGAGTGTCAGGAGAGACAAGCGGCGTATCTGTTATGGAATTGAACATATCGTCAAAACTGTCCATTGAAACAGATTCAGTATTTTCAGCAGCCGGATTTTCCCCTTCCACAGATGTATCAAAAGCGGAAACGTCGACACTTTCAGTATCAGCAGAATTGGTATCCTGTACTTCCGGTTCTGCTTCATCTGCCGGAACGTCTTCATTGCTGAACGAAAGGTTTATATCGAGCGGAGCCTCATCCGGCACGTCCTCCTGTTTTGCAGGTTCATTTGAAGTAATATCCGAATCAAAGAAATCATCGAGCGAAACTTCTTCTGATTCGCCGGATACAGCCTGCGGTTCCGTTTTTTCTTCATTACCCGGCTCAGCCGAAGCTTCTTCAGGTTGTTTTGCGGGACCTTCGTCAAAAAAATCTTCAATATCGATATCTTCTGCCCCGCTGCCTGTAAGCTGTTGTATTTCAGAAAAACCGGGAACGGCTGTATCTTCGGAATTGACTGTATCGGTGATATCGGAAAGTTCCTCTGTCGAGAGCGTTGTATCATCCTGCAGCGTGTCACCGCTTTCGGGAAGTATGTCAGACGCGACAGAAGAAGTGTCCAGTTCAGAGAAATCCGGCAGATCCGCATCAAGATTAAAATCATCTGATGAACTTTTCTGATTGTCTGTTTCAGATGCCTCTGGTTGACCGCCGTTAGAAGGTCTTTTTACCCATACGCCGTAGCTGTCAAGTTCGTTTGTATTATCTGTCGAATCAGTCATATCGTTCCTCTCATGTTCAGAAGATAAATAGTATTACCTTTTTAATATCGGCAGAAACTTGTTAAAAGAGTAGTACAATACCGTAAGTTTTTGCCGTTTATCAGTGAAATTATAACACATTTTTTTGATTCAGAAAATAGAAAAGTGAACCGATACATCAAATATGACTCATACAAAATGTCTTATAGCAGTACTGCTCGGGACGCTTGTATATACCTTGCTTTCTCTTATTGCGGGACGGGACGGTATATGGGCATACCGGCAGCTTGCTGAACAAAAACGTGAGATAAGCGCTCATACAGCAGCAATACAAAAAATCAACGATGAACTATCCTTGGAGCAGACTGCACTTGAAAAAGACAGAGATGTTATTGCAGCGTACGCCCGGAAACTCGATTATGTAAACCCTGATGAAAAACTTGTTAAAATTACAGGATTGCGTCCTTACCAGACTACGCTGTATGATACAGGTACAGTCATGAAACGCAGGGCAATGACATATATGTCGGAGAGTGTCTGCAAGGCTGTCGGTGTTGTATTTTTTGCTTTAAGTCTGCTCCTTATGTATATGGCAGGATATGACAAAAACAGAAATGTACACAAACATGCAGCAAAGCGTACTAATACTGATTTTATAAAGGGAGTGCCTGTATATGATGTGCCTCAAGTCTGACAGCGGTTCCGCTGAAACATGTGCTGACTATTTAAAAAATGGAAAAGTACTTATTCTGCCGACGGATACTGTATATGGTTTTTCCGGAATTGTGGAACCTGCAGAAAATACTGTATACGATACGGATGCGCGCATTCGTGCAATAAAGGGAAGGGCAGAGACAAAACCTTTCATACAGCTCATAGCAAGTCCGCTCGATGTTTTTAAGCATACGAATGATATAATTCCCGACAGGCTTCTGGCAGTATGGCCAGGTGCGCTTACAATCATCGTTCATGAAAAGACCGGTGAAAGGACAACAGCATACCGCTGTCCAGGTGATGAATGGATTCGTAAAATAATAGAATTATGCGGATATCCTGTATATTCAACAAGTGTCAACAGAAGCGGAAGCCCTGTTATAGACACGATAGACGGCATCCTGAAGGAATTTGAAGGAGAATGCGATCTCATCGTATCGGATGGAGATAAAAAAGGCGCACTGCCTTCTACAATAGTTTCAGTGCAGGACGGAAATGTGCACGTCCTGCGGCAGGGCAGCGTCAAAATATAAGTACGTTTATTTTGCATTGGATTTTTGAAAAGAAATAAAACAGTGCTGTGCATTTGTAAAAAGAAATGCTCCTGCAGAAAACAATCCGCTTAAGCTCCAACTTCGCTTCGCTCAGGGTCGCACGCGGGCTTGTTTTCTCCTCCGCATTTTTTTTACACACGATAGGCAGAATATTCCATTTTTTAAACGATACAAAATAGTAAGCGACAGTTGTGAAAATAAACGAACGGGGTCCAGTGGTGTCCCCTGGTCATGCTGGGAAAAGTAAGTGGTTTGGAGAGAGAGCACGGACAAAGCAGGTGCGTATGTCCGTGAGCTTTGAAGGTAGAGGGGTTCTCTCTCCAATAAACGTACCTTTCATTTTCGAAGCCAGGTGACGGGGAGCGTACCTGTTTCTGCTGTGTCACCTGATGCAATGAGTGTTGTTTTTGTGCCTGTAAGTGTATTATTGTCTTCCTGCCTGAAATTCCATTGTATCGGAAGAGCTGTCGTTGCAGCCTCCAGCGCGGTTTTTCTCGGGAGTTCAGGAAAAAATGACGCATTTGATTTTCCCGCCTGCGTAATTACAACAGTTTCCGTCTGGGTATTGACGGAAACTGTTATGTTCATTGTTGCACCATTTTTATAGATGATAAATCCACGCCCGCCGCGTAAAATAATGATTTTGTCGATGTAATCTTCGCCGGACCACGTTCCCGCAACGGAATCTGTCGATATCTGCGGCCTTTGAATCGTGTTATTACCCTGATAATTACTTTCAGCCTGTTCCATTGTGTGGCCCGGTTTCAGAAGCTGCTCAAAAACAGACTGCAGGGATAATTTTGATTCCATAAGTATCTTATAGAATGAATCGTATTCTTTTCGGTATGAGTGGATGTCTCCCGTTGCGCTGTCTGCAATATTCAGGGTGCATATCCATTTTCCCTCGTTGTCAGAATTTTTTTCTATAACAGCATAGAAGATAAGAGGGGAAGACGCCTCTGAAAAATCAGGCTTGCCTTCCTGAAAATATTTTTGTGTAAATCCGCTGTTTCTTTTGTCTATGACAGAAAGCCCTGCAATTTCTCCAAGCTGCGTTAGATATAAATTTTCCGTCATTGTTACCATGCTGTTGTCTGCATCTTTTGACACAATGCCGAAAAAGTCGATGTTTCTGCTGTTCTCTGCAGAAACCGGACAAAACAGAAGCACGGCAACTGCGACAGCACATGCAGCATTCCGGAGACGCATATACACTATTCGTTCAACTCCCTGCGGAATTCCCGCTGTGTTTCGCGTTCAATATCCCTGTCCCGTATAGTATTGCGTTTATCGAACTGCTTTTTACCTTTGCATACGCCGAGATTTACTTTGACACGGCCGTTTTTAAGATAGAAGTCGAGAGGAATAAGCGTGTATCCTTTTTCATCAGTCTTTCGTTGCAGCCTTTTGATTTCATCTTTATGCAGCAGCAGCCTTTTTGGTCTGTCGGCATCGGGAGAAAATGCAGAGGAAAATGCATATTCTGTGATATGCAGTCCCCTGACCCATACTTCACCGTTCTGTATTTCGGCAAAACTGTCAGGAAAGGAAAGATTTCCCGCTTTTATTGATTTTACCTCCGATCCCTGAAGCTCAATACCGCATTCAATGGAGTCTTCAATGAAATAGTTGAAGCGTGCTTTTTTGTTTTCTGCAATAATCTTTTTTCCTTCGGCCATATAATCCTCAATTATATTATATCGACTCAAACCTGACAAGCCGCGATATTTTTCTGTTGTAAACCGCGAATGTTTGTGTTATTGTAAAAAACATGAATAAAGAATTGTACAAACTCTCATATACTCTCAAAAAACAACGCCAACACAAAATTGTTACCATTGTACTTTTTGCGCTTACTATATTTACCTGCATTATGCTTGTCAGGACATTTTTCCTTTTTGCTGTACGGCAGCGTTCCGTATCAATGCAGCCTGATATTCCGTACGAATCGAATATTCTCTTTACACCGATTATAGGCACCCCCGAACGCGGCAGCGTCGTACTGCTAAAATCCCGTTCGGAAGGAACTTCTTCACTTTTATTACGGGCGGCAGATACCGTGATAAATTTTTTTTCTGCACAGCAGCTGTCGTTTTTTGACAGAGGCAGTCTTATGGGCTCGTCTCCGCAGATAAGACGCATTATCGGGCTTCCCGGCGACACAATTTATATGCGCGGTTATGTCGTATTCGTGCAGCCTGCAGGGCAGAAGCATTTCCTTACTGAATTCGAATGTGTAAAAAATGCGTACGATGTTAATATAGTTGCCGCTCCGTCCGGTTGGGACAGCACAATCGGTGTAAGCGGCAGTTTTGAAAAGATAAATCTTGGCAGGGACGAATATTTTGTACTTGGTGACAACCGCTGCAGCTGCGTTGATTCGCGCTTATGGGGACCTGTCAATATAAAAAATATAAAGGCGAAAGGCCTTGCCGTCAGTTTTCCTTTTTCAAAACTCCGCCTCTTGTAAATACTTTCTGTGGAAAACGCCGTATCCCTGTATGTCCATATTCCGTTCTGCCTCTCAAAATGCACGTACTGTGACTTTTACAGTGTCCCGTGCGGAGCCGTTCCTGATTCCTATATTGATGCACTGCTGAATGAGGCTGCGTTCCGCGCAGAAAAAAACAACTGCACGGAATGGAAAACGGTCTATGTCGGAGGCGGTACTCCAAGCCTTCTGACAGAAAAACAGATAACAGCTTTGTTCGGGGGACTTAAGAAAATTTCCGGCGGAAAACTGCCTGATGAAGTGACGATGGAGTTCAACCCCTGCGACATATCTGCACAAAAACTTGATGTGGCATTCCGTGCCGGCGTGACGCGCATATCGTGCGGTATCCAGTCGTTCAACGAAGCTGTACTAAAAGAAGTCCAGCGGAGGAGCAGCAGAAAGGACATAGATACTGCGCTTTCCTGCATAAAGTACAACTGGAAAGGAATATTTTCCGCAGACATGATATCCGCACTCCCTGGAGAAAGTTCAGAGTCGTTTGCTTCAGGGCTTGAAATGCTTGCCGGTTATATGCCCGATCATATTTCACTATATGCGCTTACTGTTGAAGACGGCACACTTCTCGGAAATGCCTGTCGTTCAGGCGCTGTTCCGTACGATTATGACAAAGCAGATGCAATGTGGATTTCCGGCCGCGACTATTTAGTCAGGAATGGGTACGTACAATATGAAATTTCAAATTTTTGTCTGAGAGGAAAAGAGTGTGTTCATAACAAAGCGTACTGGGATCAGCAGAACTATATTGGCTGTGGTGCTGGTGCGACAGGAACTATATACGGAATAAGGGATGGTGTCACTGTACGTCAGACTAATACGCGCAATATACCGGAATATACGGGTTTCTGGCTGCATAGCAGCATACTGGAACAGAATATTCCTGCGGAAACTGAATATATCAGCCCGGAAACGGCTGCTTTTGAATTTTTCATGATGGGACTGCGCACCGCTTCCGGAGTGTGCAGTGAAATATACGAAACAAAATTCGGCACCGCTTTTCCCCTGACAACTGAAGAGCTGTTTAAAAAATGGAAAGCAGAAGGGAAGTGCACCATAACAGAACGGAGAGGCTTCCATTACTATGCACTTACACCCGAAGGCCTGCTTTTTCTCAACGAATTTCTTGAATCACTTTGATTTTTCATCATTTTTTTTCGGAATGGTAATAGTAAATGTCGTTCCTTTTCCCAGCTCAGAGTTTACGACAATATCCCATCCGTGTGTGTCGATAATACTTTTTACGACAGTGAGTCCTATGCCCATGCCTTCTTCCCGCCTGGAATTTGTACCGCGGTAGAACATATCAAAAATATGCTCTTTATCTTTTTCTGCAATTCCTATTCCCGTGTCGCTTATGCTTACAATGCATGAATCAGCTGTTTCCGTTCCGGTAATCGTTATGGAATCGCCTTCCCTTGAATAACGGATTGCATTTCCGAACAAATTTTCAAACGCACGGGAAAAAAGCTGTTTATCCATGGGAATTTTCAAATCGGGAGAAACATTTACAGAATAAGTGACTTTGCGCTTGAAGACAGTTCCCGTCATAACGGCACCTTCCGCAAACTCTTCAACAACAGCACGTATGTTTTCCGGAATAAGTTTCTGCCTCCAGTCAGCGCTGTCGAGTTTTACAAAACTGATAAGCGTATCAATCATTCCTTCAAGCTGATTTGTTTTTGTCGTTATTATTTCAAGCGATTTTTTGATTTCCTCAGGATCTGTGACCACATCATCAGAAATGGCTTCCGTATATCCCTTTATGACAGCAACAGGCGTTCTCAAATCGTGGCTTATGCCCATAATAAAACGCGTCCGGCGTTCCTGTGAATCGAGCAGGGATCTGCGCATTTTATCAAGATTTTCCGTCAGAGAAATAATTTCATTACTTTCCTGTTTTGCTTTTTTAGAGTCGTCCACAAGTGAAAGGCTCAAATCTCCGTCCGCAATTTTCTGCGTCTTTTGTTCAAGAATGGTGATTGAAGAAAAAATTGTATGAGAAATATGAGCAATGGCGAACAGGGTAATTCCGGCAAAGCTGAGAAGAATGAACACAAGATAATAGACGATGTTCAGGTTTTTTCTCCGGTGTTTGTCATCCCTGTTAGCCCTGCTTATGATAAGATATGATGACGAGTCATCACTAAAATTGGGACCCATAAACTGATAAAAATATTTATTACTTGTCGTGCTGATGAGGTGCCAGAGCTCGAATTGTGTAATTTCAGAACCGACTTTTAATTCAGAAATACTGGAGAGGAGAACATTTGCCTTGTCTGTAAAAGAAATAAGCGCAACTTCCATATCGGGTGGAAGGCGGCGTATTTGTGCATATAATTCTTTCCAGTCGCTTTCCGACAGCTGAAGCTCATCTGTTTTACGCATTTCCCTGTAGCTGTGAATAAGAATGCGCTCAGGAGACGTGAAATAATGATATGCAGGTATAAATGCAGCACAAAGAAGAGGTATGACGATTATCGCTGCAAGCAGAAAATGAAATTGTTTCTTTATTGTCATTCGTTTTTCTCTGAAGAGGCTTTATCAGAGGATATTGTTTCCTTTGCAAAACAGTATCCTAGTCCGAACACAGTCTTTATATAGGCAGGGTTTGCCGGATCCTTTTCTATCTTTTTCCGCAGCCTTTGAATATAGACAGCAACCGCTGTAATGTCGCCGTACTGGGCTTTCCACACATCTGCATATATTTTTTCGGGAGACAGTGATTCTCCTGCATGCTTTACCATGTATTCAAGAACAGAATATTCTTTTGTTGACAGCGGAATTTTTACAGCTCCCTGCTTGAGCACACAGCTGTTGAGCAGCAGAACATAATCGCCGAATGCAATTGTTTCTTCGGCAGCCGCTTCCGTTACGGCCTGGCGCCTCAGGTTTGCCTGCACCCTGGCAACGAGTACACGGGGAGAAAAAGGTTTAGTAACAAACTCATCTGCACCAAAGCCCAGTCCTTTTATGATATCTTCATCAGCATCGCGGGCCGACACGATGACGACAGGTACTGTCGATTTATAATCCGTACGGAATTTTTCAAGAAAATCAAAACCGCTTATCCCGGGAAGATTAAGGTCAAGAATGATAAGATCAGGAAGTTGAGTTGTTTTGAGTGCCTCGAGTGCATCTTCGGCTGTTCCAAATGTTTTTGCATCCATATTTGCCTTGGACAAATATATAGCTATAAGATTTGCAATTTCCGGCACGTCTTCTATAACAAAAATCTGCGGATTCATAGCTTCATTCCTTAAATTTATTCATATACGAGTATATCTTATTATACAAAAAACACAACCGACCCGGATGTGCAGTTGCTGTGAATAACGTAAATTTATCAGCATAAAAACAGAAAATTATTTTATAAATAACCGTTTCGCAGATTCCGATACTAAAGGAGAATGCGTCGAGCGGCGTTTGGTACTTGACGTAAATGAAGCAAGCGGAGCATTATAAAGAAAATGATAGAAGTTATGCGTCTTAACGGGAAAAAATACTGGATTAATCCGCACATGATAGAGAGTATGGAACAAAATCCTGATCTTACACTTTCGATGCTTTCCGGCAGAAAAATTATTGTAAAAAATACGCCGGAGGATATAATAGAAAAAATTATAGCATATCGGCAAAAAATCGGTATAAATACACAAGAGATATGATAAAAATGCTTCAGGGATTTTTATCATTGCAGTTGTTCCTGCGTTGCTTTTTACAACTGCAATCCGCGCCTTCCCTGGCGCGCGATTCCCGGTAAGGTTTTAGAGGAGATAAGAGACTATGGATATTGCAACAATAATCGGCATAATCGGTGGTGGAGCTTGTATTATAATGTCGGTTCTTACATCAGGAGGTACAATCGGAGGCATTATCGACGTACCTTCTCTGTTTATGACAATCGGCGGTTCTTTTTTCTCCCTGTTTATATGTGCTCCTCTTTCTACGTGTCTCGGTATGTTCAAAGTCATGGGCCGTACAATGAAGGTTTTTGATTTCGGTGAAAAACAGATAATACAGAACATGGTCGCCCTCTCAGAAAAGGCTCGCCGTGAAGGTATTCTGGCCCTTGAAGACGGACTTGACGACGTTGAAGACCCGTTCATGCGCAGCGGACTGCGGCTTGTAGTCGACGGCACAGACGGGCAGGTAATACGCACAATTATGGAAAATGAAATGAATCAGTGCGAAGCACGCCATATGAACTGGATAAACATAATCACCCAGTGGGCCGGTTTCGCACCTGGATTCGGAATGATGGGTACTGTCGTCGGTCTTATCGGTATGCTTCGCAATATGGAAGATAAATCGTCTATCGGTCCTAATATGGCAGTTGCCCTTATTACAACATTGTACGGTTCCATGATGGCAAACTGGCTGCTCGGACCTGCCGCGCAGAAACTCATTGCGCAGAATGCTTCGGAGATGAAAACAAAAGAGATGATTATAGAAGGTGTTCTTGCTATTCAGGCAGGTGAAAACCCGCGTATTATGGCACAGAAACTGCTTACCTATCTTGATCCGGTCGCCCGCAAAGCTATTGAAGCAGACGTTCTGAAGGACTAGGCAGTATGGGAAGAAAATCAAAGCAACCGGAAAAACCTTCATCAGCCTGGCAGGGAACATACGGAGACATGATTACGCTCATGCTCTGCTTTTTCGTTATGTTGTACAATCCGTCGGAAGTTGATGTAACGCAGCTTGCCACAATTACACAGTCCCTACAGATGAACGAAACAGAGACAACATCGGGCGGTATGTCTCTTTCTGCCGGAAGACTTGCCGATCTAGGGAATAATATAAATTCGCTGCCCGCTTCGGAGAAAGGCAAATCACTCGGAAATGCAAAAAAGAAAGCTGTCAGTCTTTTTGCACCTGATGTAAAATCGAATAAAATTACTATTACAAGCGACGAAAGAGGTCTTGTCATTACGCTTGCGTCAGACAGCTTCTTTGAAGAAGGAAGTGCCGACCTCAATATGGACGAATCCCGAGACACGCTGCTCCGACTGTCCCAGTTTTTTGAGGATCCTGAACTTAAAAACCGCCGGTTCCGCATAGAAGGTCATACTGATAATACTCCCGTTGCAGATACTGCAAAGTTTGCAAGCAACTGGGAACTTTCGGCAGCACGGGCAATGAACGTGCTGCATTATCTTTCCGATTACGGCGTAAATGAGAAACAGTTTTCAATCGCCGGTTATGCAGATACAAGACCTATGTTTTCAAACGATACACCGGAAGGAAGGGCATATAACAGGCGGGTCGATATAATTATTCTGGACGAAGGTCATTTTTAATGATAAACTATACAAAAGTTGCTGTCACCAGAAGTATAAAATGTGTGGAGGGGTATAATGGCAGAAGATAATGCAGATATACTTGATGAGAATGCAGGAGAGAGTGCAGCACCTTCAAAGGGAAAGGGTAAACTCGGCGGTCTTATCCCCGGTATGCTTAAATGGATACTTATTGCTGTTGGCGCCGTCATACTTATTGTAGTTGTTGTTTTTGTGACAATGAAACTCGTAAATAACAACAGCTCGGCTCAGCCGACAGTACAGATGAGTGAAGAATATCAGGCTCAGCGTGAAATTCTTGACTGGTATACATCTCTCGGTGTTATCAGGACAAAAACAAGCGATGATATTCCGGCCAGCGTCGTTGTAAACATTGCACTCGGCTATAAAAAAGACGATAAGGCAACTGCCACTGAAATTACTGAAAGAAAAATTGAACTTATAGACTTTCTGCGTCGATACTTTACAGAGAAAACCATTGCTGAATTGAAACCTCAGAATGAACAGAAACTGAAGATTGAACTGCGCAACGCTATAAACGATGAAATACTGAGCAATTCAAAAATCAGGGATGTCTCGTTTCAACAGCTGGACGTTGTTGAACAGTAAAGACTGCATGATTTACAAGGTGGAAGGTGCATGAACGAAGTTCTGTCACAGGATGAAATAGATCAGCTGCTCACGGCAATCAGTTCGGGTGATCCTGATACTGATGATTTTAAGCCTGTCAGCGACACAAGAAAGATAAAAATATATGATTTCAAGCGTCCTGACAAATTCTCAAAGGAACAGCTGCGAACTGTTTCAAATATGCATGAAACGTTCGCACGTCTGACAACGACAAGCCTTTCAGCCCAACTGCGGAGCCTCGTCCATGTACATGTCGCATCGGTAGATCAGCTTACATATGAAGAATTCATCCGTTCAATTCCGACTCCTACGACACTGGCCGTTGTCAATATGGATCCTCTTAAGGGAAATGCGGTCCTTGAAATAGATCCGACTATTACATTTTGTATGATAGACCGCCTGTTCGGCGGGCGGGGTACGACTACCGGAAATAAGAACAGGGATCTTACCGATATAGAACAGTCCGTTATGGAAGGAATAATCGTACGTATTCTGGCAAATATGCGAGAAGCCTGGACTCAGGTAATAGATCTTCGTCCGCGGCTCGGTCAGATAGAGACGAATCCGCAGTTTGCGCAGATTGTTCCGCCTTCGGAAATGGTTGTTCTTGTAACGCTTGAAACGAAAGTAGGCGATGAAGAGGGCATGATGAACTTCTGCATTCCTTACCTCACAATCGAACCTATCATTTCAAAACTTTCATCCCAGTTCTGGTTCAGTTCCGTCCGCAGGAGTTCAACGACCCAGTATCTTGGCACTTTAAAAGAGAAACTTTCATCAGTTGATATGGATGTTGTTGCCGAAGTTGGTTCAATAGACCTGCCTATACGCGATGTACTTTCGCTGCGCGTAGGCGACGTAATCCGTCTTACCAATATTCGTGTTGGAGATCCGCTGACGCTCAGCGTCGGGAATAAAAAGAAATTCTATTGTCAGCCGGGTGTCGTAGGTAAAAAGATGGCCGTTCAGATAACAGGCAAAATAGAGGATATAGCAGCGGATGATTTTGAAGAGCTTTCCGTAGAAGGAGATGACACATATGAGTGATGGTGCAATATCGCAGGATGAAATTGACGCGCTGCTTTCAGGCGTATCTGTTGACGGACTTAATCCGTCCGGTCAGGTAGGCGGAGCTCCTGTGGTACACATAGATACTGCAGTTCTGCAGAAATTTGCAGACGAACTGAAAACACCGCTTGTAGAAAATCTCAACAAAATGACGGGAGCTTCATTCTCTTCCGATACCCCTGTTGTGGAAGCGCTTGACAGGGACAGACTGCTTGCAAAACTGCCGGAAGTCGTCGTAGATGTCCTCGCAGATTTTTCAAAAGGACTTTCAGGAGATCATCTGTATATTCTTGCTCCTGAATTTGCCCAGAAAATCGTAAGCCTTATGAATAAAGAAGAAAATGCTGATATGGACGATATGGCGCTTTCCGTTATCTCCGAAGCAGTTTCGACACATACGAACGATGAAATCCAGGCACTTGAAAAGACAGGGAAACTTTCCGGCATTGAATGCAACGTGCCGACTGCACGCAACGATCCAAAGGCTATGATACGTATTCCTCAGAATACTTTTGCACTCTTCAACTATCCTGTAACGCTCGATGGACAGGGATATACGCTTTGGGAAGCTGTCGGAGGGGAGGCTGCAGAACAGATTAGCAGAGCTCTCGGCGGAAATGACCAGCAGGCTGGGACTCTCAGTGCTGCAGATATGGATGCGGTTGGCAATATGGTGGGTAATATGCCCCAGGCAGGCGGTATGCAGCAGAATATGGGTATGGGACAGATGGGCGGCATGTCACAAATGAATATGGGTATGCAGCAGGCTGGAATGCCTCAGATGAATATGGGTATGGGACAAATGGGCGGTATGCCTCAGATGAATATGGGTATGCAGCAGAATATGGGACAAAACATGGGTGTAAACGTACCGAACGTACAGGCACTCCAGTACCCGATCCTTCAGGGAAATACATCCGGCGGCGAGCAGGGGAATATCGGTCTTATCATGGACGTCTACATGGAAATGACCGTAGAACTTGGCCGTACGAAGAAGCAGATTAAAGACATCCTTGGAATGGGTGAAGGTACGATTATAGAACTGGATAAACTTGCCGGTGAACCTGTCGATATTCTCGTCAATCATAAACCAATAGCAAAAGGTGAAGTTGTAGTTATAGATGAAAACTTCGGTGTCCGTGTCACGGAGATTTTGTCTTCACTGGAGAGGGTGACGGAACTGCATTAAAAAGTTTTAGTGGGTGGGGGAAAAAGTGAATTACTCAAAGAGACTTTGTACACTATGTATGGTACTTCTTTTAAGTATTGCATGTATGTATGCGCAGAACTCTGCTCCAATAACGGAAAAAACAAAAGTTCAGCAGACACAGCAGAATGATACTCATGTAGATGAATCTTCTCTTCCGATTAATACAACGGAAGCACCTGCGCCGGTAACGACGAAAGGCGCTACGGCATGGGTATTCATACGCATGATTCTTGTCCTTGCGCTCGTCATTGTATGCATCTACGGAGTTATCTGGCTCATGAAGCGCAACATGAACAAGGGAAATAATACCGATCAGTTTCTTCGTGTCGTTTCCTCTGTGACTTTGTCCCCGGGAAAATCCGTTCAGATAGTATCTCTCCTCGATGAAAAGGCTTACATTATCGGCGTTACTGACAATTCGGTAAATCTCATAGGCGAAGTTACTGATAAGGAAACTATAGATGCCATGAATCTGTACGCGGACAGACAGACGAATACGAAAAAGCCGCGCAATTTCAACGATATACTTTCTATTTTTATGCCCAACGGTCCGAAAGAGAAAGGTGGAAACGCATTCGGTGGAGCCGGTGATAAAGCCGCTGATTTACTCAAAAAACAGCGCGACAGATTGAATCCGGGGAACTGATATGAAACATATAAGCAGAATGAAAAAATACGGACTGTTCGTCATCTTTTGTACAGTTATAGGCTTTATGTGTGCCATGCCTGTTTCAGCACAGCAGAATAATTTTCCTGCAGGATCTACCCGCGGTTCCACTGAAATGAACAACACAATACGAAATGCGACTGTGCCGAATATTGATATAAACATTACACAACCGACGACAGGCAGGCAGGTAGCGTTTTCAGTACAGCTTCTCCTGCTGCTTACGGTACTTACCCTTGCACCGAGTCTGCTCATCCTGATGACGTGTTTCCTGCGTTTTTCAATCGTACTTGATTTCGTAAAGCGTGCACTGTCTCTTCAGCAGGTACCACCGACATCAGTTTTGAACGGGATTGCATTTTTCATGACAGTATTCGTCATGTGGCCGACATTCACACAGATATACAACAACTCGTTCAAACCGCTTTCCGACGGAAAAATCAGCATAGATGAAGCGTACCAGCAGGCTGAGGCTCCCATGAGAATTTTCATGTACAGCCAGATGTCTGAGGATACAAGCTATATTTCCATGTTTATGGCAATGGGAAAAATGGAAAAACCCCGTACGCTTGCCGATGTTCCGACGCATGTCCTTATTCCTGCATATATCCTGCATGAACTTACCGTCGCATTTAAAATAGGTGTACTGCTGTATATTCCTTTTATAATAATTGATATGGTTGTGGCAAGCATACTCATGTCTATGGGTATGATGATGCTTCCACCTGTTCAGATTTCCATGCCGTTCAAGCTTATGCTGTTTGTGCTTGTTGACGGCTGGGGACTGCTTACGCAGCAGCTGTTCAATTCTGTGATAAAATAAGAGGTGAAATATGTCGATTGGCCAGATTGTTTCTTTAATGCAGGGTAGTATTTTTGAAATATTCATACTTGCAGCACCCATTCTCAGTGTAGCACTTATAGTCGGTCTGATTGTTGCTATTTTTCAGGCGACGACGTCAATTCAGGAGCAGACGCTCACATTTCTTCCTAAAATGCTTGCCATGCTTTCAGTCCTTGCGCTGCTCGGCGGCTGGATGTTTTCGCATCTGAGCGGCTATACAATCAATTTGTTCAAACTTATTCCGTCGATTGCAAAATAGGATAACGGCAATGCTTGACCGGATAGTAGCACAGGCGCCTGTATTTCTTCTCATTGCTGTCAGATGCTTTGCCTTCCTTATGACCCTTCCGCTTTTTTCCATGCGGTCGGTACCGCGTGTTGCAAAAATTGCACTTGCAGGATATATGGCGTATCTGATTATGCCGTATGCAAGCTTTTCCGTATACACACCGTATATTTCAAAGAACGGTTCGTTTGATTTGACGTATATCATGCTGCTTATAGGGGAAGGTATGATAGGCGTTATAATGGGATTTTACGTTACGATAATTTTCGCAGCGTTCAGTACAGCCGGTCAGTTTTTTGCGTTTCAGATGGGACTGAGTGCGTCTGAAGTGTATGACTCTTTATCTCAGGTGGAAAATCCTCTTATGGGGCAGTACCTGAATCTTGTTGCAATGCTCATTTTTCTTCAGAACCGCTGGTTCCAGAAGATTTTTTTAAAAGGACTTGCCGGAAGTTTTACTACGATGAACGTGTTCAAACTTCTTGATGCGCGGGAAAAAATTGTTAAATTTCTTGCAGGCGGACTCACGCAGCTTTTTGCAGATGCACTTGTCATTTCGCTTCCTATTTTGGGCACGCTCATGCTTCTTACCGTGTGCATGGCAATTCTTTCACGCGCTGCACCTCAGATGAATCTTCTGTCTGAAGGTTTTTCCCTGATGCTGCTTGTTGCATTCTTTGTCATAACTGTACTCATGCCCTCCCTCTGCGATTTCTTTGAACGCTCGTTCAACGCAGGTATTACGGGTCTTATAGAGCTTTTTGCTGCGACAGGCGGTATCGGTTCATGACGTACACAATGATTGACCTTCAGTGGTTTGCTGCCGAAGACGAAGGACGGACAGAGGAACCGTCGGAGTTCAAGCTTGAAAAAGCCCGCAAAGAGGGACGTGTCGCAAAAAGCCAGGAGCTTAACAGTTCGCTCGTTATGCTTCTGACTGTAATAGTACTTATATTCCTGGGCCCTTCCATGTTTCGTGATTGTACTGACATATTCCGGTTTTTTTTTACACGGTGTACAGAACTGCAGGTAAATGATCCGAATATTGCCGTTGCATTTTTTAATTTTTTTCTTAAGCTTATACTTCCTGTCGGGATTGTCGGCATTGTGGGTGCAATAGCAGGCAATATAATCCAGAACAGGGGTTTTATTTTTACGACAAAAACAATAGAGCCGAATTTTAAAAAAATAATTCCGAATTTCGGCGAGTATTTTAAAAATACGCTGTTCTCATTCCGGGGATTTTTTAACATTGTAAAGTCGATCGGAAAAGTTATCGTAATAGCTGCCGTGTCGTATACGCTTATAAAGAGGGATGTTCCCGTCCTTCTGCTCGAAATACAGAACGGGAATGTAGGCGAGGCTACAGAATATATTGCTAAAATGGCGGCTCAGCTTCTTGTGGTCGCCGCCGTTGTGTTTCTCATTATAGCTATTCCTGACTACCTGGTGCAGCGCCGTCAATTTATGGAAGAGATGAAAATGACGAAACAGGAAGTCAAAGAGGAGTATAAGGAAATGGAAGGCGACCCTGAGGTAAAGAATCACCTGCAGCAGGAACAACACCGTCTTCTTCAGCAGAACATACCTAAGGCTGTAAAGGAATCAGACGTAGTTATTACAAACCCTACTCATTTTGCAGTTGCACTAAAATACGACAGAACAAAAGATGACAGAGCGCCGGAAGTAACTGCAAAGGGTTCGGACGAAACAGCTTTTACAATAAAACGCATTGCACAGGAAAACAACGTGCCGATTGTAGAGAACAGACCGCTTGCACGCGGACTCTATACAGATACAAACGTTGGTGATATAATACCTGAACAGTATATAAGAGCAATAGTTCTTGTGTATACACATATAAAATACAACTCTAAGAAATAAACCGTAGTATGCCGGGTGGGGACTAATGGCAAACGAAGCGAGAAAGGTTTCAAATGAAGCCGTTCTGAATTTTTTACAGCGAAATATAGTTGGCGTCGCAGTTGTCGTTGTGGCGCTTTTTCTTGTCATACCTATGCCTCGGATTCTTATAGACCTCTCGATGGCACTCAATCTTGCACTGTCGATTGTCATATTGCTTACGGTTATGTATACTCCCCGCGCTACTGATTTTACGACATTTCCAAGAATTATTCTTTTTGCAACATTGTACGGACTGGGCATAAACATATCGTCTACGAGACTGATTCTCACGCAGCCGGTGAGCTTCCGCGGTGTTTCTGCCAGCCAGAGCGCCATGGTGCAGGCTTTTTCTAATATCGTGACGGGCGGCGGAGATGGAGCAACCCCCGTCATTATCGGTATGGTTATATTTATCATAATTATAGTCGTTCAGGTTGTCGTTATTACGAAAGGTGCCACACGTGTTTCTGAAGTAGCTGCGCGTTTTTCCCTCGATTCCATGAATTCCAAAATGTTCGACATTGAGTCCCAGTTGAACAGCGGGTCAATCACGGACGAAGAGGCAAAAGCGCAGAAAGCCGCCGTAAGAAGAGAAAGTGATTTTTATTCTACGATGGATGGTGCTTCAAAATTCGTGTCGGGAAACGTAAAGGCCGGCATTTTCATCACAGTCATAAATCTCGTCGGCGGATTTATCGTCGGTATGGTCATTCACGGCCTGTCTGCTTCAGAATCAATACTGTCGTATGCAAAACTCACGATCGGCGACGGCCTCATGTCCCAGATTCCGTCGCTTATGCTGTCGTTCGCGACAGGTCTTATTGTTACAGGCAGCAGCAGTACAGTACCGTTCGGTGAACAGCTGAAGCACGAATTTACCGTTTCCGGCTATATCTATGAGATTGTCGGTGCGGCGCTTGCCCTTATGGGAATATCGTTTGTAAAGAACGGAGCAGGAGCAACAGTCCTGCTTGTCGTTCTTGGTGCAGCGTTCTTCTATATCGGTTTCCGTATTGCCGGGTCCCAGAAAAAGGAAAAAGTACAGGCCGAAACAGCTGCGGCGGCGGCAAAAGCAAAAACTCAGAAAGGCGGCGGTTCTTCTGACCTTGATTCAATTGCACCACTGGATACGCTCTCACTTGAACTCGGATATGCACTCATACCGCTTGTGGATAAGGAAAAAGGTGCAGAACTTCTTGAACGCATTACGCGTATCCGGCATGAAGCGGCGCTCGACATGGGGCTTATTGTCCCTCCGATACGAATCGTAGACAACATGACGCTTGACCCGAATGAATACAGCTTCAAAATCCGCGGCATTGAAGCAGGAAACAGCAAAATCAGGCTCGGCTATTATATGTGCATGAATACCGGAAACGTGGTGGAAGAACTTGACGGCGAAAAAACGAAAGATCCTGCATTCGGTATGCCTGCAATCTGGCTGCCTGAAGATAAACGTTCGGAAGCTGAACGGAGCGGATATACAGTTGTTGATCCTCCGACTATTATTGCGACTCATCTTACAGAAATTATAAAAGCACACGCTGCGGAAATCCTCGGCCGCCAGGAAGTTTCCACCATTGTTAATCGCGTAAAAGAGACTAATCCCGTCGTCGTTGACGAGGTTCTTAACGGTGATAAGAAATTTACATACGGTGAAATTGAAAAAATTCTCCGCGCACTGCTGCAGGAGCGCGTTTCAATACGCAATATAGTCGTCATTCTCGAGACGCTTGCAAATTACGGTCCCATCACACACAACACGTGGGATCTTACGGAAAAAGTGCGTGAAGCGCTCGGCCTCCAGATTTGCAAACAGTATGTTGATGAGGACAATACGCTGCGCATTATGAGCCTTTCGCAGGATCTTTCGCAGATGCTGCTTGATCACGTTGTAAGACTGCAGGACGGTTCCGAACCGTATTCGGCGCTTGATCCGGTCGACTCGCGCAAATGGGAAAAAGCGATGCACGACGCATATAACGGGATGCGCAGCAAAGGATTCCTTCCTGTCGTTATGAGCGCTTCAATCGTGCGCCGGCTTGTATGGAATTCGACAGAGCGCGAAATGCCCGATATTATAGTAATCTCGGACCGGGAAATTGTTTCGGCAGGAAAAGACATAAAAGTCGAAGTCCTTGGAGAAATCGAGGAAGATAAAGGGGTAAATATACAAAATGTATAATGGAGAGCAGGACGTACCGGTACAGAAAATATCAGCAGGCTCGCTTGCCGAATGCAAGGAAAAGCTGTTCAAGATGTTCGGACATGAATATACTATCCGCGGAAAGAGGCAGATCCTGCACGGAGGCTTTCTCGGGCTTGGTCAGAAAGAATGGGTCGAAGTAACGTATTCAGTAAACAATGGGAATGATAATCATCAGTATGCCGCTGCCCAGCCGCAGAAAACTCCGGAAGATGAAATTGCAGCCTTTAAGAAAAACAGAGACGATTTTCTAAAAGCTGCCGCTGTTTCAAACCAGATGACAACGCTCGACACGAAATTCAGTGAACTGCAGACGAACCTCACAAAGCAGATACAGAGCATTGCAGTATCTGCGGATAAACATCCGACAATCAAAAAAATTGAAGAACTTCTTGCAGAGAATGAATTTACCTATTCATTCATTTCTACTATTTCGGACAGAATAAAATCATCCTTTTCCCTTGAGGCGCTTGACGATTTTAAGAAAGTAGAGCGGACTGTTGTAGACTGGATAGGTGAATCTATTTCTATTATTCCTGAACGGGCTGTCCGGCCGCCGCATGTTGTGGTCATCGTCGGACCGACGGGGGTGGGTAAGACAACAACAATTACGAAATTCGCCGTAAAGATGGTTATGGATGCAAAGAAGGCGCACTATGCACTTCCTGAATTATGTATAGTTACAATAGACAGCATGCGTGTCGGCGCGTACGAGCAGATTTCAAAATACGGGGAAATAATCGGAACGCAGGTCCAGAAAGCAGAATCTGTTGACGATATGAAAAAGATTTACGAAGAAAAGAAAGACTGTGCCGATGCCATTTTTATAGACACGAGCGGATACAGCCCGAACGATTCCGTGCATATAGGCGAAATGAAATCATTGCTGCAGATTGAAGGTCTTAATCCTGACGTGTATCTGTCTGTAGCCGCTTCAACTAAAGCACGAGATCTTGAAAATATAATGGAAAATTACGAACCGTTCCATTACAATTCCGTCATAGTAACAAAATGTGATGAATCGCATCAGTACGGCAATATAATAAGCGTGCTGAACACAAAGCATAAGAGTATGTCGTACATAACGGACGGTCAGTATGTGACAAGAAATCTTCGTCGTGCACATGTAATAGATTTCCTTATCAACCTGTCAGGATTTGATGTAGACCGCGTTCATATTGAAGACCTATTTGGAGAAAAATAAAAAATGGAAGAGCAGGCAGAAGAATTAAGAGAGCTGATGAAAGATGATGTCGTTGCAAAAAAAACGTCAGAAACGGAAAGAGGCGGACATAAAACACGCATCATAGCCATAACGAGCGGAAAGGGCGGAGTCGGAAAAACAAATGTCGCTGTAAACATGGCAATTGCATACGCACAAATAGGCAGAAAAGTCATTCTGATAGACGGAGATCTCGGTATGGCTAACGTCAACGTTCTTCTTAATGTTGTTCCCACATACAATCTTATGCACGTCATTAACAAAAAAAAGACGATGAAGGAAATTATTCTCGATACGGAATTCGGCATAAAGTTTATTGCAGGTGCAAATGGTTTTTCAAAAATAGCAAACCTGTCGGTTGAAGAACTCGGCGATTTTGCAAAACAGTTCAGTTCCCTCGAAACGGCTGATATCATCATAATAGATACTGGCGCCGGTATTGCCAATAACGTTCTCCAGTTTGTTGCTGCCGCCGACGAAGTATATGTCGTCACTACGCCGGAGCCGACAGCTATAACGGATGCATACGGAATAATAAAAATAATCACGACCGAAATCGTTGACCATCAGGTAAACCTGAAACTGCTTGTAAACAGAGTTCATTCTGCGGATGAAGGAAAACGTATTTCGGAACGCATAATAACAATCGTAGGGCAGTTTCTCGGTTATAAAGTCGACTATATAGGTTTCGTATACGATGATCCTGTCGTACAGGCTTCCGTTATCAGGCAGAAGCCGTTTCTCGTCGTCAATCCTACGTCAAAACCTGCGATGTGCATAAAACATATCGTCGGCCGTATAGAAAAAACGGAACCGGCAGAGAATGAAGGCGTTTCAAACTTCCTGAGAAAATTTCTCGGGAAAAAGAAGTAAAGTAAATGAGCTGTATTTTTATCCATAAATGTAATATAATATATGAATAATGATAATTGAATGATTACTAAAAGGGAGGTCCATATGAAAGATATAAAATTCATCACAATTTTTGCAGCATGCGGCTTCCTTTTGTCTTTTGCGGCAGGTCTTTTTTCGCACAGCGGGTTCGGCCATATCATACTGATGGCAGTCATCTTTGCGGCTGTGTTCGGCGGTCTTGCCTTTCTCATACAATTTCTTATGGAAGGCATTCTCCGCGTTGACGCACAGACTTCTCCCGTTACACCGGAGGGCGAACCGGAATTATCATCGAAGAAAGGTGGGCTTGTCGATATCGTCGTAAAAGATGAAGAGCTGCCTTCGGAAGAAAATTCGCCGCAGTTTTTTGTGGGATCAAATCATCAGATGCTTAACAAAAGTGATTATTTACCGGCAGACAGAACGCCGGAAAAAACTGCGGAAAAAATAGACACGATTAATGAACCTGATATTGTTCCGCCTCCGGTTGTAAAAAAAGAGTCTGAAGATGAGTATGACGACGGTTCCAATGACGGATTCGTTCCTGTTCCGCTTCAGGAAACTGCGGAAAATATATCAGGCAGAGAAGCAGGAACAGCGGAACAGCAGCAGCCTGGCACAGTTTATTCAAACGATGACCTGGAACATCTTGAGGATGATTCGCTCGATGAGCTTCCGGAACTGCAGGATTTGAAAACGGCGGAGTCCGACGATAATGTTATAAAAGATTCTGATTTTTCAAAAGCGGGCAATAAAAAAGAATCGAAAAGCGATTCGACAGTACAGGATGCACAGCTTATGGCAAGGGCAATAAGTACTGTGCTGGCTAAAGATAAAGATAATTAATAAGGGTGAGTATATAATGGCAGATCAGGTCAACGACGAAAAAGATGAAGATAATCTCTGGGCAGAATACAGGAAAGCAAAATCGCCGGCACTGCGTGACAAATTTATACAGCAGTATATGCCTCTTGTAAAATACGTTGCCGGTAAAATTTCTGTTGGTATGCCGAACAGTGTTGAATTTGATGATCTCGTCGGTTTCGGGCAGTTCGGGCTGCTCGATGCTATAGAAAAATATGACCCGGCAAAAAATGTTAAATTTAAGACATATGCTGTTACGCGTATCCGCGGTGCAATTTTCGATGAACTTCGTCAGATAGACTGGGTTCCCCGTTCAGTGCGTCAGAAATCGCGTGAAATAGAGGATACAATAAACAACCTTGAAGCAAAACTCGGACGCACTGCAGGCGATGCGGAAATCGCGGATGCACTGGGTATGAGTGAAGATGATTATCACCGTACAATTATGAAAGTGTCGGGTACCAGTGTTCTGTCGCTCAACGACGTCTGGTATAACGGCGATGATGCCGGAAATATGTCGATAGGGGACAGCATTGAATCTCCGTCAAGCATGAATCCCGACTCAATTGTAGAACGTGAAGAGATAAAGAAAGTCATAGTACAGGCCATAAATGAATTGCCGGAAAAGGAAAAAATGGTAATCGTATTGTATTATCATGAGGACCTTACATTCAAAGAAATAGGTCAGGTTCTGAATGTGAGTGAATCGCGTATTTCACAGCTTCACACGAAAGCCAATCTTCGTCTCCGTGCAAAATTGACAAATCTTCGTAAAGGAATTATGTAAGCACATGGTATCGCTGGAAAAGATTCGTGAAGACATGAAGGACTTCCTCGAACGCGACAATACGATGCACAATGTCGATGTAAACGCCGATTCCGTTGAAGAAGCCCTCGCGGACGCATCGGTTCAACTTGATACACGGACAGCGAATCTTCAGTATGAAGTCGTAGAGCGGGGAAGCGAAGGTTTCCTTGGCATCGGTAAGAAGCCGTGGAAGCTGCGCATCTACCAGAATCCCGATACCATCAAGCTGTCAAAAAAATCAGCTGCCGACGATTTATTCGGCAGCGAAAATGAATCGGAAGTGCAGAAGATTGCCGACCGCGACGGAATGTATTATATCAGGCATTTCGGTTCTCAGATTATGTTAAAAGTACTGCTTCCTTCCGGACAGGGAAAACCTGTTGACGAAAAGGAAGTCGTGCAGCAGCTTAAACGTCCCGATACAACAAAAATAGAAGATGATCTCGTAAAAAAATATCTGAAGCAGGGAACTGATTGTGAGTATGAACCTGTCGGTGAGTACAAACATATTCCTGCAGGCGATGCGATTATTGCCATAGATGTTTCAAAAGATGAAATGAAGGCAACTGTTACTGCAACTGCGCCTGCTATGAGCGGCTCGGATATAAGCTATTCAATGATTGAGCGGGCTCTGAAGACCCAGGGTGTGGCAGCCGGCATAAGCGAAGATAAAATTACGGAGTTTGTTGATAATCCTGTTTACAACGTGCCGTATGTAGTTGCGGAAGGTATTCCGCCCGTCGACGGACGTGATGCATATATTGCATACGATTTTGAAACTGACCCGACGAAGCTGCATGCTAAAGAATCTGCAAACGGTCAGGTTGACTTTAAGGAACTCAATCTTATTCAGAATGTCATAAAAGGCGGACGCCTTGCACAGAAAATTCCTGCAGAGCGCGGCAAAAGCGGAAAGACTCTGTTCGGCCGGTATCTGGAGGCAAAGAATGGAAAGGACATACCGATTCCGCTCGGGCAGAATGTGAAGCTTGATTCTGACGGTGTTACTGTTGTTGCAGAAGAAGACGGCCAGGTTATGCTTATAGCCGGTAAGATTACGGTAGAACCCCTTCTGCAGCTCGACGGCGTCAATATAAAAACGGGAAATATTAAATTTCTGGGAACTATTATTATAAAGGGAAACGTAGAAGACGGCTTTAATGTTGACGCTTCCGGAAATGTCGAGGTGAGCGGTACCGTCGGCAGATGCAGGGTTAATGCGGGCGGAGACATTATCGTCCAGCAGGGAATATTCGGCAAAGATGAAGGATGCATTACAGGTAAAAAATCGCTGTGGGCAAAATTTATTCAGGCTGCAAAAGTTGAAGTGGAAGATTCCGTTATTGTTACTGACAGCATCATGAATTCCGAAGTGACCGCAATGAAAAATATCATCCTTAACGGAAAAAAGGCGCAGATTACCGGCGGACACCTTTTTGCAACGGAAGAAATCGCTGCAAAAAATATCGGTTCTCCCGGAGGCGGTGCGGAAACGATTCTTGAAGTTGGTTTTGATCCGCGTGCCAAACAGCGTCTTGATGAGCTTCAGGATAAACAGGGCGATCTTGTGAAAGAGCTTGAGAACATCGATCTTGATATTTCCACGCTTGAAAATCAGAAAAAGATCCGCCGTATGCTTCCTAAAGACAAAGAAGACAACCTTACAAAACTCAGGGAACGCAGAGATCAGATTAATGCCGAGTCGTCGGAGATGTCTGCCGAAATAGAAAAACTCCAGAGACATCTGAGGGAACTAAAGGTTGTTGGAAAAGTAAAGGCTTCCGGTACTGTATATGCCGGTGTGAAAATATATGTGAGGGATGTTCTCGATGAAGTTCATACGGAAGTTACAAGTGTTACGTTTTATTACGAGAACAGTTTTGTAAAACGCGGTAAATATGAACCGCCTGCAGCTGAGATAAAGGAACCAGATGGCTATTCAACCAATTGACCTTCAGACAATGTATGCTCAAATGGCTACTGTTGCACAGACTGTAGCACATGCTCAGGAAGGGCCTGCGCTCACAGAGGCGATGCAGCAACAGAACATTGTAAAGAAGAACAAGGAACTGGCCGAAAAAGTACAGCGTTCAGCTGATAATGAAGCGAAATCGTCTGCAATAAAGGATGAAGGGCAGAGTGGAACGCAGGGTGGGGCAGCTGACGGAAAGACACAGAAAAAAAAGCAGACAGAAGAGGAACAGGAAGATAAAGCTGCAGATGAAGGTTTCCGGGAATCTTATCTGGGACAGCATATTAACATAACGAGGTAAAATTGCACAATACGAGGTAGAATGACAGCTTTTGTAGTTACTATAGGCATACTTACTATTGTTCTCTGGATAGTATTCCTTATTAAATTTAAAAAATTGTTTTCAACAGACGATATAATCTCAAAAACCCGTTCGGAAATGAACAACATGATAATGGACATAAACAGAAATACTGAACGGAATATTAATCTTATTGACGACAGAATTCAGAAATTAAAACTTGTTATTGCAGAGGCGGACAAACGCATTGCCCTTGTCCGTGCGGAAGAAGAAAGAAGCGCATCAGTGTCCACGCTTAATAAAGCTGTAAACAGGATACCGGCCGCTGCAAAGCGGGCTGAAGAGACATATAAACATACTGCGGGTGGAACAAAACCGAAACCGGAAGCATCATATGAGGTGACGGATACGGGAATAATGGCCGCAGGTATGCAGCCGCCTCTTTTTTCGGATAGCGGTGCGAAGATTGTAAATACGGAAGCTAAAGTTACGGTACAGAGCGATGGAACTGCATACGCGGAAGTTCCTGTCATCACACCGAAGGTATATTTTTCAGAAACACCAATCGCACCGAAGAAAGATTTCAATCATCACGTAACGGAATTGGCAGCAACTGGTTTTACAGTTGAGCAGATAGCAAAACAGCTGTCGTGTTCGCTGTCGGAAGTCCAGATGGTGCTTGATATGAATAGTTAAGGAGTTGCAATATGAAAATTACAAAGCAGCGTTTCGGCATGCTGTCGGACGGGACAAAAGTATCTCTGTATACAGTTCAGAACAAACGTATGTCGTTTTCGGTCACGGATTACGGATGTACGATTACGAGTATCGTTCTTACAGATTCAGAGGGAAAGTGTACGGATGTGGCGCTCGGTTATTCGACACTTGACGGATATATCAACGGAAACTGTTTTTTCGGCGCATTTATAGGCCGCTTTGCAAACAGAATAGGTAAAGCATCTTTTACTATCGATGGCACGAAGTATCAGCTTGATAAGAATGACGGTACGAATACGCTGCACGGAGGCTTTACAGGCTGGGACAAAAAGGTGTGGCATGCAAAGGCTGTAAGCACAAAAACGCAGTCAGGCATGAAATTTACGTACCTTTCGCGGGATGGGGATCAGGGCTTTCCCGGCAGCATGAAAGCGGAAGTGACATATCTGCTCGACGACAGGAATAACCTCACGTGCAGATATACTGCCGTAACAGACAAAGCCACTCCCGTAAATTTTACGAATCATTCGTATTTTAATCTTGCCGGCGGCGGGACTATCGAAAATCATCTGCTCAAGCTGAACTGCGAGTCTACGCTCGATATAGACGCAAAACTTATTCCCAACGGAAAAATGCTGAGTGTAAAGGATACTCCGTTCGACTTTACAAGCGAGAAAAGAATTGGAAAAGATATAAAGCTTGTGGGAAACGGATATGACCATTGTTATGTGACTGCTGCATATAAACCTGAAGATCCGCACTGCGGTGCGCCTTTAACTGATTCTGGACTTGTCCGTATCGCAGAAGTAACGGAGCCTTCGTCCGGAAGATGTATGACTGTCGATTCCAATATGGAAGGCATGCAGTTGTATACCGCAAACTGGATCGGCGGTATTCAGGGAAAAAACGGGCGCATATACGAAAAACACGGAGCTGTCTGTCTTGAGACACAATGTTTCCCGAATTCGCCGAATATGAGCGATTTTCCTTCCTGCATTCTTCAACCGGGAGAAAAATACAAGGCTGTAACAGTGTACGGATTTAATTTTTAGTATTGGTAAATAAAAGTAAACCGATATTATTGAAATAATGAAGTTTAATCATTATGATTATAGAGAGTACTATTTTACGAGGGTTTTAGAGAGGTTTTTAATGGATGTCCAATTACAGGAACTGATCGACAGGATCAAGAAAGACGGTGTTGCGAGTGCAGAAAAATCTGCAGAAAAGATAATCGCTGATGCCGAAAAGAAAGCTGCAGATATAATTTCTGAAGCAGAAGAAAAAGCCGAAAGCATTATCAGAAATGCAAAAACCGAAACAACACGCATGGAAAAAGCCAGTGAAGATGCGATAACGCAGGCAGGACGAAATATGATTCTGTCTTTCCGTGATGCGCTTGTCGCCGAGCTTGACAGACTTGTTCAGTCAGAGACCGAGAAGGCTTATTCAAAGGATATGCTTGCAAAACTTATTCCTGAAACCGTAAAAGCATGGACTAAGAATACTGATGCGGAAGAACTTTCTGTACTGCTTGGCGAAAAAGACCTGAAGGAGCTTCAGGCGGGACTTACAGCTGCTCTGAAATCTGAGATTGCAAAGGGGCTTGAAATAAAACCCGATAAAACGCTTTTAAAAGGTTTCCGTATCGGTATAAAGGACGGCACTGCGTTCTACGATTATTCGGCAGAATCCCTTGCGGAACTTTTTTCATCGTATCTTAATCCACGTACAGCAGATATTATGAAAGGGGCACTGTCTGATTCCGGTACAGCGGAAGGAATCAAATAGTGAACAGCAGGCACTATTATCTTATCGCGCAGCTGCCTGACATTTCTTCATCAGGAGAAAAAGCAGCAATGCCGATAACGGAAAAATATTATCGTGATCTCTGTTCGCGTTTCCTTTCTGCGGAAGAAATGAAAGTTTTAAATACACTTTCCCTTGTTCCACCCAGAAAAGAATCGGAGACGGGGTCTCAGTTCCTCAATACGTGGTATGAAAAGGAACGGAACCTCCGTTTTGCACTTGCACAGATACGTGCACAGAGAATGAAAAAGGATTTTGATCAGGTGCCCGGTTCCTGTACCGCTGATATACTTCAGGCCGCGAGGACTGCAGTCGGAATGGACAGCCCGCTTTCTGCCGAACAGTTTCTCTACGGGTACCGCCTGAGCGTTCTTAACAATATCCGTTCATATGATATATTTTCCATTGATGCTGTTTATGAATACGGAATACGGCTTATGCTCATGCTTCGTATGAAGAAATTCAACAGGGAAACGGGTACGGCTTCCTATCATAAAATTTACGATTCTATACTTGGAGAAAAAATATGACGGATACAAAAGCGAAAGTAGTCGGCGTCAACGGCAATATGATTTCCATCAGTTTTGACGGAAATATAGCCATGAACGAAGTCGGCTACGTAAAAGTCGACGATAAAGAACTCAAGGGAGAGGTCATCCGTATCAGAGGCAGCGTCGCCCAGATGCAGATTTACGAAATGACAAACGGCATAAAGGCCGGCGACACTGTTGTGTTTACAGGCGACCTCCTCAGTGCACAGCTTGGACCGGGATTACTCGGACAGATTTACGATGGTCTTCAGAATCCGCTGCCCCTTGTTGCAGAAAAAGCCGGATTTTTCCTTGAAAGAGGTGTGTATGTGAATTCTCTTTCAAAGGAACTAAAATGGGATTTTACACCGACAGCAAAACCCGGCGATACTGTTTACCGGGGAGATGCAATCGGTTCTGTTCCCGAAGGCCCGTTTACGCATAAAATCCTTGTTCCCTTTGATATGTACGGTACGTATACCGTAAAGGAAATTACGCCTGCCGGTTCTTATACAATTGAAGATACGATGGCTGTCCTGGAAGATGAGAAGGGCAGAACGCATAAAATTACGATGACGTTCAAATGGCCGGTAAAGCGCGCAGTCGACTGCTATGCGGAACGGCTTGCACCGACAGAGACGATGGTTACAAAGACCCGTCTTATCGATACGTTTTTCCCTGTCGCAAAAGGCGGAACATATTGTATTCCGGGACCGTTCGGCGCAGGTAAGACTGTCATTCAGCATACGACAAGCCGCAACGCCGATGTCGACATCGTAATTATCGCAGCGTGCGGTGAACGTGCAGGCGAAGTCGTTGAAACAATCAAAGAGTTCCCTAAACTTCAGGACCCGCGTACAGGCGAATCGCTTATGAAACGCACGGTGATCATCTGCAACACTTCGTCAATGCCAGTTGCTTCCCGCGAAGCTTCCGTATATACAAGCGTTACACTCGCAGAATACTACCGACAGATGGGGCTTAACGTCCTTCTTCTTGCGGATTCCACGTCCCGCTGGGCACAGGCTCTCCGCGAAATGAGCGGACGACTCGAAGAGATTCCGGGAGAGGAAGCCTTCCCTGCATACCTTGAATCTTATATTGCAGCGTTTTACGAACGAGCCGGTATCGTACGGCTCCGCGACGGATCAAAAGGTTCCGTCACAATCGGCGGTACAGTCTCTCCTGCAGGCGGCAACTTTGAAGAACCTGTCACGCAGGCGACACTGAAAGTTGTAGGTGCATTCCACGGACTTACCCGCGAGCGTTCAGATGCACGCAAATATCCTGCTATTGACCCGATAAACTCCTGGTCGAAATACAACAGCGTCATCAGAAAAGACTGGGTTGATTTTGCACGCACCGCGTTCAAATACGGTGTTGAAGTAAACCAGATGATGAAAGTTATAGGCGAAGAAGGGACAACGACAGAGGATTATATTGATTACCTCAAGAGTGAATTCCTTGATTCCGTCTATTTCCAGCAGAACTCATTCGATGAAATTGATGCGGCTGTTACCGTTGAGCGCCAGAAGTATACGTTCAAAAAAGTACTTACCGTACTCGGTTCGGATTTCGAGCTTTCCGACAAAGATGATGCGCGCTCGTATTTCAATTCGCTGCGTCAGGTGTTCATTGACTGGAATTATTCTTTGTGGATGAGCGGCGTATTTGCTGAAAATGAAAAGAAGATAGATTCGTTATATGCACAGAAGAACGGAAAAATCCGTTCCGATGTAGAAAAAATGCTCAAGGACGGTGAATAAGTATGAACAAAGTATACTCAAGAATCGAATCAATCACCGGAAGTGTTATAACAGTAAAAGCAGACAACGTCCGGTATAATGAACTCGCCGAAATTGAGACACGTTTCGGAAAATCTCTTGCCGAAGTTAATAAGATTGACGGTGACACGGTCTCTCTCCAGGTATTTGCAGGCGGACGCGGTGTTTCTACCGGCGACCACATAAAATTTCTGGGACACCAGATGGAAGTCAGTTTCAGCGATAACCTGCTCGGCCGCATTTTCAACGGTTCGGCCGAACCCCGTGACAACGGTCCGGCTCTTGCAGACAATCTTGTTACAATCGGCGGGCCGTCTGTCAACCCTTCTAAACGTATTCTGGCCAACCGCATGATACGGACCGGTATCCCGATGATAGATATGTTCAATACGCTTGTCGTTTCGCAGAAACTGCCTATATTCAGTATCTCCGGCGAGCCGTACAACCAGCTGCTTGCACGCATAGCCATGCAGGCGGAAGTCGATGTCATCGTTCTAGGCGGCATGGGACTGAAATATGACGACTATCTGTACTTTAAGAACACACTTGAAAACGGCGGCGCACTGAGCCGCACCGTCATGTTCATCCATACGGCTGCAGATCCTACCGTTGAATGTATGAAGGTGCCGGACCTGAGCCTTGCAGTTGCCGAACAGTTTGCGCTTCAGGGAAAGGACGTTCTTGTTCTTTTGACCGATATGACGAACTTTGCGGACTCTCTCAAGGAAATCGCGATTACACAGGAACAGGTTCCGTCGAACCGCGGTTATCCTGGTGATTTGTACAGTCAGCTGGCTTCTCGTTATGAAAAGGCTGTTGACTTTGAAAGCGCCGGTTCCGTAACAATTCTTGCCGTTACCACGATGCCGGGCGACGATGTTACGCACCCTGTTCCAGATAACACCGGTTACATTACAGAAGGCCAGTATTACCTGAAAGGCGGACGTATTGAGCCGTTCGGAAGTCTTTCCCGTCTTAAGCAGAACGTCAACAAGGATACCAGGGATGACCACCGTTCGCTCATGGACGGTATGATCCGTCTGTATGCATCCTACAAAGACACGCTTGAGAAAAAATCCATGGGCTTTATGATGAGTACATGGGATGAAAAACTTATGAAATACGGGAAAAAATTCGAGTCGGAAATGATGGATCTTTCAAAAAATATCCCGCTTGAAGACGCCCTTGATCTCGGCTGGAAAATTCTTGCCGACTGCTTTGACAAGGAAGAGACGGGACTTAAGTCGGAGCTCATTGAGAAACACTGGCCTGAGAAAGACTAGGGGGCGCGCTTCATGGCAAAAATAAAGCTGACAAAAAATGAGCTGAAGACGCAGAAAGACGCGCTGAAGATGTTCAGGCGGTATCTGCCGACTCTGACGCTTAAAAAACAACAGCTTCAGACAGAGATACGCATCATAGATGCAAAGGCAAGGAAAGTCCGCGCGGAACGCGAAGCGCTCGTAAAGGAATTTGATGAATGGATTTCCGTTTTCGGCGAAGAAGATGCATTTAAACCGGGCATGGTGACAGTACGGAACATTCGTAAAGGAACCGGAAATATTGCAGGCGTCAAGATTCCTGTATATGAAGGAGCAGACTTTTCACGCGGTGACTACGATTTGTACGAAAGTCCGTTGTGGATAGATATGGCTGCTGACCGCATGGAAAAAGCCCTTTCTCTTGACCTTGAGGCTGAAGTTCTGGACGAACAGGTACAGCTTCTTTCAAAAGAATTACGCATAACGACACAGCGTGTAAATCTTTTTGAAAAAGTGAAGATACCTGAAACAAGAAGAAATATTAAGAAAATTACTGTTTTCCTCGGCGACGAACAGGTTGCCGCTGTTGTACGCAGTAAAATTTCCAAGAAAAAACTGGAGGCTGCAGCAAGATGATAATTCCAATGAAAAAGGTCTCCATAGTCATTCTGGAACGGGAAAGGCTGGAGGCTCTTACACAGCTCCGCAGACTCGGCGTTGTCCATCTGGACCGCATAGAAGGTGCCGGAGAAAAACTTGCAGCGCTGAAACAGAATGCTGCGAATGCTGTGCAGACAGAGTCGATTCTTTCGGAAATAAAACTTCCAAAAGAATTTAAACCTGCAGAACCTGTCTCGCTTAACGATAAAAAGCTCGTTGAAAAATGTGCAGCTGTTATCAGTCTTACCGAACAGAAAAAATCGCTGTTCGACAGGATTGCATCGGATGCGGTAGAGCTTGAACGTTTTGCAAACTGGGGAAGTGTAAACCCTGCAGATTTTGCATACCTGGCAGGAAAAGGAATCCCTCTTGTTATGTATGAAATTCCGGCGGAAAAATACACCACAATAGATGAATCTATTGACACTATTCTTGTTAGTTCCGGAAAAAAGGACATACGTTTTCTTCTTCTTTCTTCCGGCAGTGAACGGCCGGAAGGTCTGCCGCCTGAGGCATTTGCAGTACCTGTGCCCGTGTGCTCGACTGATGAACTTGAGGTGGAAATAGAGAAAGACAAGAAGCTTATAAACGATATAGACAAGGAACTTGCGGAAAATACCGTCTATATAAAACAGATAAGCAGGTTTAAAGCACGTCTTGAAAAAGATATAGAGTTTGAAAATGTATATTCAGGTATGAACAAAGAGAATTCCGAAGAGAATACTGCGCTTGCCTGGATTTCAGGTTACGTTCCGGTAGACAGTTTCGACAACCTTAGTGCTGCTGCAAAAAAGAACGGTTGGGCTGTTGTTTCTTCCGATCCTGAGCCTGAAGACGATCCACCGACGAAGCTGAAGAACAATAAGCTTGTAAGCCTTATTTATCCACTTACAAATTTTCTGGGAACAGTCCCGGGATACCGCGAATTCGATATTTCCGGCTGGTTCCTGCTGTTTTTTACTATATTCTTCGGAATGATTTTCGGCGACGGCGGTTACGGTCTTCTGATTGTGGCCGGTACGTTTGCGCTTATCATGAAGACAAGGAAGGAGGGCAAACCGCTTAATCCCGGACTGGGACTGCTTATGCTCCTCGGACTTGCTACTGTGGCATGGGGTACCGTGACATGTACGTGGTTTGGTCTTTCAATGGATCAGATTCCGGCATGGCTCAAGGCAGTATCCGTTCCGCCGCTTTCAGGTGCGTATACTCAGAATTACGACGGTGTACATAGTCTGCTTACAACAGACCAGAACCTGCAGATATTCTGCTTTACACTTGCGCTAGTGCAGCTGTCTGTTGCACACATAAAATGCATTGTCAGGGACATCAAGTCGCTTAAAAGCATTGGCGATCTTGGTTCGCTTTTCATGCTGTGGGGTATGTTCTACGTCGTACTCATGCTTGTCGTAAGCGGTACGATTTTCAGCCTTGATAAAGTAGCGTACGGTATTCCTGTCGGAACACTGGCAATACTGCTTGTCGGAGGCGGTTTTGTGATGAACTTCGTGTTTTCCAATTACGAGGACAGCATCGGAAAGTCGATACTTGACAGCTGCAAGAACATTATCTCCGTCATACTGGGTGTTGTGAATGTATTTTCGGATATCGTTTCATACATCCGTCTATGGGCGGTTGCTCTTGCAGGAAGTGCAATAGCAAATACGGTAAATGAAATGGCGGGATCGATGTGGGGGCATGCAGTGCTGTTCCTTGCGTTCGTTGTACTGCTTGTATTCGGACACGGCCTTAACATCATACTGAATATACTTTCGGTTATTGTTCACGGCGTGCGTCTCAATACGCTGGAATTCTCCAGCCATCTTGGTATGGCCTGGTCAGGATATAAATACGAGCCGTTCAGCGAAACGGCAAATAATTAGTACCGCAGAAGCGGAATATAGGAGATAATTATGAATTTTGGAATGCTTGGTGCAGGTGTAGTTATGGGGCTTGCCGCTATCGGCTCGGCCTTTGGTCTTGGTATTGCAGGACAGGGCGCAATCGGTGCCTGGAAACGCTGCTATGTAAATAATAAACCGGCTCCGTTCATCCTCACTGTTTTTGCCGGTGCTCCGCTTACGCAGACAATCTACGGCTTTCTTCTTATGCAGAGAATGATTACATCCACGAAAGATTCGTGGTTTCTTCTTGGACTTGGTATTGCTTCCGGTCTTGCAATGGGTGCTTCTGCTATTGCGCAGGGACAGGCTGGCGCAGCAGGCTCAGATGCACTTGGAGAGACAGGAAAAGGATTTGCTCAGTATATTATGGTAGTTGGTCTGTGCGAAACAGTTGCTTTGTTCACCATGGTCTTCTCTATGATAGTTTGCTAAAGAAAAATGCCGTCATGGCATTTTTCTTTACGGGAACTGTTCCGGTTTGCAGAATCTCACCGGTGTTCCCGTTTTGCCGGTGCACATCCTGTGCGCCGCTTGTTCTATGATTAACTTGCTGTATAAACTCCATTACTTTGTAGTGGAGTTTTTTTGTAAAACGATTAAGGAAAATTATGACCAGAAAGATATATATCGGGGGAGAGGGAATAACAAAGCGAATAGCTGTCGGAGGTGATTCCCCTGTTACTATTCAGACTATGTGGAAAGAGCCCATTGCAGGACTCGACACCGATGAAAAAAAACGTACGGAGCTTCTTAAAAAAATAAACTCACTGGAGCTGCTCGGATGCGACATACTTCGTTTTGCCGTTCCTGATATGGAAAGTGCGCACGCGTTCAACAGTATAGCCGCAGAAACGCCAATGCCTCTTGTTGCTGACATTCATTTTGATTATCGTCTGGCGCTCGAATGTCTAAAAGGATCTGTTGCCGCTATACGCATAAATCCCGGCAATATAGGTAAGCGTGAAAATGTTGAAGCTGTTGTAAACGGGTGCAGAGCTCACGGCGTAGCAATCAGAATCGGCGTGAATACCGGCAGCCTGCCTAAGGATCTGGAGGCACAGGTTGAAGCGGGGAATCTTACCCGGGCAGCCGCTCTCTCAGAGACGGCTG
>WSSedB1CaDRAFT_10000012_pt1 | contig 101678 bp, 66 predicted proteins | sample WetSurSB1Cattail_FD_9460 | JGI IMG/M metagenome (IMG submission 9460)
GGTTATACCCGTTCCCATTCCGAACACGGAAGTCAAGCTCTCTTACGCCGATGATACTGCCTTTTGGCGGGAAAGTAGGTTGCTGCCGGGCTTTTTTTGTTTAAAATCCACATTCTCTTTTCAAAGAATGCTGATGAACGTATGCGACGTTTTTAGGATTAATAAAAATTAGTTTTTAAGAGCCTGGAGTTCCAGCGCTATTTCTTCCATTTCGCGATCTGTTGCGGCAATGGTTTCTGCGCACCTGAATAATTCCTTACGGATGGTGTCAGGAACATGTGCCGTTGTTTTGTAGTGAAGTTCGTGTTCAAGACTTGCCCAGAAATCCATTGCAATCGTACGCAGTTGAATTTCTACCCGCATGATATGTTTTGTTTCGGAAAGGTATACCGGTGTCTCTACGACTATATGCAGGCTTCTGTAGCCTGATTCTTTTGGTTCCTTTATATAATCATTCTCGAGAACGAGCTTTATATCAGGCTGTCTGAGAAGAATGTCGTGAATTGTATAAATGTCGGAGATATACGGACAGATTACCCTTACGCCGGCAATATCATTAAGATTTTTCGTCATTGATTCAAAAGTAACAGGAAAACCCTTTTTTTCAAGTTTTGCAGCGATACTGTCTGCTGATTTTATCCTTGATTTGATTGTTTCTATTGGATTTCGGCGGCCTGACACTTTGTATTCTTTATTGAGAATTTCAAGCTTTGTTACTATCTGTTTAATGGCACTGTCATAAAGCATCATTATCTGCTGAAATTCGAATGCCATTTTGTAGAAATCCTGCGGGGATTGTACGTCTTTATAAATTACATTAGGTAAGGAGGAAACTGTTTGTGCGTTCGTAATTTCATCTGTTGAAATCGATTCCATGAAAGTACTTCCTGATGTTGTGTTGTTTAAAGAATAATAAAAAAATCAGCCGGACGGCAAATAATAAACGGTTATATGCAAAAAAATCCCGAAAAAGTTAATTCCGGGATTTTTGCAGGATATGCCTATTTTCTATTCTTTCATGAGTTCGCTGTATTTCTTTGCAAGACGTCGTGATTTTTCTGCTGCAAGTCCTCTGTATCGGGCAGGATTTTCAAAAAATGTTTCAGCATCTGCAACACCAAGCTTTTTAAGCTGTGCAGTTATTTTTGTAAACACTTCTGTGTGGCGTTTCAGAACTGTGAAGAATGTATCTCCAGTCTGCTCGCATTCAAGCGTAATTTTGCGGATGACTTCATGTCCGTCGTTGACACCTGCTTCTCCAAGCAGAATGTATGCTGGTTCAGCAAGAACTCCGCCTTTTACCTTTCCACCTGCATTTTCGAGCGTGTGCATCATACTGTCTTTATCAGCCTGCAGCCCGGAAACAACCTTTTTCATACGGTCGACAGCCATTGTAAAACCAGTTAAATAGTCTGCTATGAACCGCTGGCTTGCACTGTTCGTTAAATCCCTCTGATGCTCGGAAATCTGATCCATATAAAAAGTAATAACCCTGGGGCACATTGCTTTCCACAAAGACTTGACATGTTCGCTGTTCCACGGATTCCGTTTCTGCGGCATAGTGCTTGAGCCAACCTGTGTCGCGCTGAAATATTCGAAAACTTCACCGATTTCAGAACGCTGCAGGTTACGGAGATCGTCTGCAAGATTTGCAATAATGCCGAAAGCTACATTGAACTCAAGCAGAAGACGAAGTAAGTATTCCGGTTCAACGAGCTGATTTGAATATTCGCTTGGTTCAAGTCCCAGAAATGCAAGATATCTGCGTTCAAGGTCTTCAGGATCCTTTACAATCATGCTTGGACCGTTATATGCACCCACAGGGCCTGCCAGTTTTCCTTTAAGCTGCTTTGAAAGTTCTTCAATCCGGAGAATTGATTTCCCGAGCCTGCTTACAAACTCTGCAATTGACCAGCCGAATGTAATCGGTACCGCATGCTGTCCGTGTGTGCGTCCTACCTGCGGCGTTTCAGCTTCCCTGTCAGCTATTGCGCACAGTGCAGTCTCTAATGCTTTTAGTTCGGGAAGCACTACGTTCCGGGTAACGTCGCGCATACGCATCGAGAGAGCCGTATCGAGGATATCGACGCTTGTAGCACCAAGGTGAACAAGGGGGGCAACTTCCGCCGGAACTTTTGTTTTCATAACGTTGACGAGTGCGCGGATGTTATGCTGGGTCTTTTCCTCTTCATTATATACTTCCTGGGGATCTATATTTGCCGCAGCATCGTCCAATGTTTTTTCGAGCTGTGGGGTAAGCTGATTACGTACGGAAAGATGTGCTTTTATGAGCGCAGATTCTGCTTTTGCACAGGAACGTATGCTTGCTTCTTCCGATATATATTGTGCAAGATTGCTATATACTTCTTTTTCAGAAAGTGAATACCGATGGTCCAGTGGGGACAAGTTCTCGAATATGTTACGTGTTTCCATGAAGAAAGTATGAACTAAATAGTAAAAAAAAGCAATAAATTCGGGGTAAAACTATTTATTCTTAGGTGCGATTGTGATATTATCCCCCTTATCGTTGAAAAACGGCTTTTGCCGATGCAACAAGACGGATCAGACTGTTGATCCGGGATTCTTAATCTATAAGGTGGTACACGATTTTGTTTAATCGCGAAGACTACGTTTCAGACACAGAATGGAGGCGTTTCAAAGAATTTTCGAAAGACTTTGAAACACCAAATATCGTCATTAATCTGCGGACGGTAAAGAGCAACTTTACAAAGTTGAGAGATTCTTTTCCGTATGCATGTATTTTTTACGCCATGAAGGCGAATCCCGGCGATCCGGTGCTTAAAATGCTTATTGAAATGGGGTCCAATTTCGATATAGCATCAAGATACGAACTTGATAAAATTCTTGGACTAGGCGTTTCCCCTGACAGACTTTCCTACGGAAATACCATAAAAAAAGCCAAAGATATTAAATATTTTTATGATAAGGGTGTCAGAATGTTTGCGACAGACTGCAAGGACGACCTCAAGAACATTGCGGAGCTGGCTCCGGGTTCCCGTGTGTATGTCCGCATTCTTGTTGAGAACTCTGCTACGGCAGATTGGCCCCTTTCACGCAAATTCGGCTGTCATCCCGATATGGCGTATGATTTGCTCGTTCTGGCACGCGATCTCGGACTTACGCCGTACGGAATCAGCTTTCATGTAGGAAGCCAGCAGCGTGATATAGGTCAGTGGAACGATGCAATTGCAAAAACGAAGTATCTGTTTACGTCGCTGGAAGAAGAAGAGAATATAAAACTTACAATGATAAATATGGGCGGCGGTTTTCCTGCTTCTTATATTGAACCGACAAACAGTCTGCAGGAATATGCTTCTGAAATAACCCGGTATCTGCATGACGACTTTGGTGATGACATTCCGGAGATTATACTGGAACCAGGCCGTTCTCTTGTTGGTGATTCGGGAATCCTGACAAGCGAAGTTGTTATGACATCCCGTAAAAACAATACAGCACTTACCCGCTGGGTGTATGTTGATGCAGGAAAATTCAATGGTCTCATTGAAACTCTGGACGAATCGATAAAATATCCTGTTGTTGTCGAGGGGTACGATAAGGATGCAAAAGAGGGAGAAGTAATTATTGCCGGTCCCACATGTGACAGTATGGATATAATGTATGAGAATTCAAAATACAGACTGCCAGTGGGATTGAAATCGGGTGATAAACTGTACTGGCTTTCGACTGGTGCATACACATCTACTTACGCATCAGTCAGCTTTAATGGCTTTCCGGCCTTAAAAACTTATTTTATGGAGTAAATCAGTTGCGGCGGCTGACATTTATGTTGCCGCTTGTTGTTTTTATTTTTATGGCTGTGGTCCCGTCTTTATATGTGTCGGTACCCCGGCCTTTTGTTTTTGTATTGGTGAATGCATCTGTCAGGAGTCCGCTTAAAACTTCATAGTCGAGACTGTATCCTTTGTTTTCCGGTATATCCAGATTGATTGAACCGGATGTACTGGAAAAAGAACATTCATCCCCCGGCATTATGTTTGACGCAAAGTGAATATACCCCGATACTGTTTCTGCTTCAATTTTTTTGCAGCTGCCGGTAAAATCGATATTGCCGCTTATGCAATCTGCTGCTGCAGAACCTGACTGTATGTCTGTGCATATGATGGCGCCTGACGTTGAGTTGAGCTTCAGACCGGAAGAAAAGCTGCTGTTTTCAAGAATGATGCGGCCGCTTATCGTACCTGCGCTGAATGACGTGCAGTGCAGTTCCTGGACTTTTACAGCGCCGCTTGTTGTGTTAAGCATGATGGAAAAACCGGCGTTTTCTTCTGTAAGATACCGCGGTATTTTTATATCGATCGAAGTCTTATCAGATGAAAAATCCCGGCGTTCTGAAAAATCTTCTTTGATGAAAATTGTATTACCTTCGAGCTGTGCATACGGTCTGTCTGACTGCTTACGGTTTGAGTCTATAGTAAGTTCAAGCCTTGATTCATCCCAGACAGAAATTTTTAAATTGCACGAAGACAGATCTGCATTTACTTCCGAAATCCTGTCAGACTGAAAAAAAACAGTCTGGGAATCAATATCCGCACGAGATGTTTTTGATTCTTCCGGCTCAGGTTTTCCCGGATGTGTGATTGCAATTATCTCTCCTGCAACAGCCATCAGGAGGATGGCGATAGAAGCAAGTACTGTTTTTGTCTGGGTTTTCATTATACCTCTTTTGCCGCTCAGCAGTCTTCATTGCCGGAACGGCGCAGAAGTTCCATGCAGCATCTTGCGTTATGATATGCTGTCTTCCAGTTGCCGCCCTTTGGCTGCGTTAAATCCGGAACACCGTTTTCGTCCACTGCCCAGAACCAGTCACCGTTTTTCGTGTCCGACTGGTGTTCTTTAATCCATTTCCAGACAAGTTGAAATGCTTCCTTAAAATTATCACCGCCCGTTAGTTCCCATGCAGTATAAAAACCGTTTACAGCCTCGGCCTGATTCCACCAGATACGGGTTTTGTTCTGCATTCCGTTGATAAACGTATTTTCAAATCCGCCTGTCGCTTTGTCAAAACCTTCTTCAAGTTCAATCATAGCCATTCTGATTGAAACAGGACGTATCTCTGACATAAGTTTTTCGTCTGCAAGTTCGTTTGCAGCTTCCCAAAGAAGCCAGCTCGCCTCAATATCGTGTCCATAGGAAATTTCATTATCAATACGCGACCAGTCTTTGTTAAAATAGACGCCTAAATGGCCGTTTTTCTGCAGAATTTTCGTTGCTGTAACGCGGACCAGCGCTTCAAGCGCTTTACCGATGAGCTGCTTTGTGCCGGTTTGCTCCGGGTATACGATTGCTACATTCCGGTAAAGATTTGTATAGGCTTCCATAACGTGCAGGTTCGTGTTCATGGATTTGCCGCAGTCTATATCCTTATCTGAAAGTCTGAGATCTGCCGTAGGTTTCCAGTTTTCTGCACAGGCTTCGACGTAACCTCCATATTCCAGATCGCGGGCATATCTTTCTATCAGTGAAAACATTGCAAGTGCTTTGTCGATAACCGCGAACGGCTGTAGTGTCTCTTTCTTTACTTCGACAAGGGCTGCTGCATATTCGCTCAGCGCGTATGTTGCGAATGCTTCTCCATATATCTGTTTTTTTAAAACACACGGAGTTCCGTCAGGATTTACCGACCAGAAAAAACCGCCGTTCTCTTTGTCGAAGAACTGATGCATCATAGCGGTGAATGCGTATTCTGCCATATCAAGATACGACGTCTCTTTGAACAGGCGTGCTGCTGCACTATACGCCCACAGGAACCGTGAGGTCATGACGATAGTGCGGCTCTCATTTTTATCCTGTATATTATTGTTGTCGATATTGCCGAAGAATCCGCCCGTGGCCGTATCTTTTGCGTATTTTTCCCAATAAGGAAGAATATGCTGCGTAAGCTCTTCTTTTACTGATTTATAAAAATATGCATCCATAAGTGATGTGTCCTTTAGTATTGAGACGATTCTATCAGTATTGTATTATAAAAACATGAAAAAGACAAATGCTATGCGGATTCTTGAGAGTGCACATATTCCATACGAGACTTCGTCATATGAGGATGACGGTGAGCATGAACTTGAGCGCGGTGCGGCTGAACTGCTTGCGGGCAAATTGGGAATAGATCCCCGCGTTGTCTTTAAGACAATCGTCATGCGGACAGAAACAAAGGAAATTTGTGTATTTTGCCAGAGCTCGGTTTGTGAAATAAATTTGAAGAAAGCCCGTGCTGCTGCCGGTGCCAAAGAAATTAATCCTGTAAGACCCGAGGAACTTCTTGCTCTTACAGGGTATGTGCGAGGCGGTTGTTCTCCGCTTGGTATGAAAAGACAGCTCCGTACGTTTATTGACAGCCAGGTGCTAAAATATGACAAGGTATATATAAGTGCAGGTATGAGAGGAGTACAGATTATTATTGCTCCAGAGGAGCTGATAAAAGCTGTAAAAGCAACTGTTTGTGATTTGATTCTCGAGGAAAGTTGAAAAAAAAGGTTTACTGGAGTATAATCCTACAACGTTGGAGTAAAAATTGATTACCCTCAAAGATATTGCAAAAGAGTGTGGAGTATCATTCTCTACAGTAAGTAAAGCGCTGAAAAGCAGTCCGGAGATTGGTGCAGACACTATTAAAATTGTGCAGAATAAGGCACAGGAAATGGGGTATCATCCTAACCTTGCAGCCCGGACGCTGCGTACAAACCGTACATACGACATAGGTGTCATATTTGAGGACCAGACGGGAAGCGGTCTGCAGCACCAGTATTTTGCAACTATTTTCAGCAGTCTGCAGCTGGCTGCAATGTCAAAAGGGTTTGAAATTACGTTTATGGGCAGTGCAAATTCCTCGAAGTTTGATTACTATGCCCACTGCAAATACCGCGGTTTTGACGGTGTTGCAATTCTTGCAACAAAATTCAACCGCCCGGACATACAAAAACTGATAAAAAGCGACATTCCGACAGTCACGCTTGATTTCATCACGGACAACAGTCATTCCGCTGTGATGAGCGACAACAACGCAGGAATAGAGTCTCTTCTTGAATATATCATTTCCATGGGGCACAGAAAAATCGCCATGATTCATGGAGAGAAAACGCTTGTAACTGAAGAGCGTGTGGAAGCATTCGGGAAAATTACGAAACGATACGGACTGAATATTCCTGATTCATTCATACTCAGCGGAATTTACCATGACCCTGTAACAAGCAGTGAGGCAACTGAAATTCTGCTGGGGCTGCCATCACCTCCGACCTGCATTATGTATCCTGACGATTTTGCGGCACTCGGCGGAATCCGCGTTCTGAATAAACACAATATGATAATCGGCAGGGATATCAGCATTACCGGTTATGACGGCATCATGCTTACATCCATGCTCACCCCGCCTCTTACAACATACAGGCAGGATGGTGAACTTATAGGGAAACTCCTCGCCGAACATCTTATAGGCGAAATCGAAAATGGCGAATCTTTCCAGCCCCGGCACAGTTCTGTGTGCGGAAAGCTTATCAGAGGAGCTTCTGTCGCCAGCATCCAGAGAAACTAGTTTTTTTATTTATTGACAAATAAATGTGTGTGTGTATAATTGTAACTACAACGTTGTAGTAAAACAGCGTTTTTGGGAGAATCTTATGAAATTTGGTTTTTTTGATGACACACACCGTGAGTATGTAATTACCACACCGCAGACACCTTATCCCTGGATTAACTATCTGGGCAGCGAAAAGTTTTTTTCGCTTATTTCAAATACTTCCGGCGGTTATGCATTCTATACAGATGCCCGCCTGCGCCGTATTACCCGCTACCGCTATAATGATATTCCACTTGATTCAAACGGCCGTTATTTCTATATAAAAGACGGCGATACACTCTGGAATCCGGGATGGCAGCCGGTAAAGACTCAGCTCGACAAATACGAATGTCGGCATGGTTTCGGCTATACGAAAATCAATTCGGAAAAGAACGGTCTTTCCTCAGAAGTGTTGTACATGGTACCAAACGGAGAAAATGCAGAAGTTCAGATGATTACGCTGAAGAACACGACGAAGAAGGAAAAACATGTTTCGCTTGTTTCTTTCGTCGAGTGGTGTCTGTACAATGCCCAGGATGACTGTACGAACTTCCAGCGCAATTTTTCGACAGGTGAAGTCGAAATTGAGGGAAGCGTTATTTATCATAAGACTGAATACAGGGAGCGGCGGAATCATTTTGCTTTTTACAGCTGTAACGAACCGGTTCAGGGATTTGATTCAGACAGGGAGACGTTCCTTGGACTGTATAACAGTCTTGACAATCCTCAGACTGTTGCCGAAGGAAAGAGCGGGAATTCAATTGCAGACGGCTGGTCTCCGATTGCAAGCCATCGTCTTGAAGTAACGCTCTCTTCAGGAGAAGAGAAGACCTATATTTTCATACTTGGCTATATTGAAAACGACGAAGATAAAAAATGGGCGGAAACTCCTGCACAGGGAGCGGAAAGCAAAAATCTGCTTCGGACAAATACTGCAAGCGGTATAATCAACAAGGAAAAAGTATATGTGTTGCAGAAGAAATTTTCAACTCCTGAGCAGGTGAACACTGCGTTTGCAGCTCTCAAGGCGTACTGGGATGAGATTCTTTCTCATTTTGAGCTTAAGACCGGAGATGAAAAACTTGACCGCATGGCACAGTGGAACCAGTATCAGTGTGTTGTTACGTACAACTTTGCACGATCTGCAAGCTATTTTGAAAGCGGCATCGGACGCGGTATCGGTTTCCGCGATACAAGCCAGGATATGCTCGGAGCTGTCCATCAGCTGCCCGCAGCCCGCATACGCGAACGCCTTTTTGATGTTGCCGCAACACAGTTTGAAGACGGAAGCGCATATCATCAGTTCCAGCCGCTTACGAAGCGAGGTAATGCTGATATCGGTTCACAGTTCAACGATGATCCGCTGTGGCTCGTTCTCGGCGTCGGCGGCTATATCAGGGAAACGGGAGATGTGTCATTCCTTGCACAGCAGGTTCCGTTTGACAACAATGAAAAAAATACAGCAACATTGTATGAACATCTGAAACGCTCATACCGATATACAACGACTCATATTGGCCCGCACGGTCTCCCGCTCATCGGGCGCGCAGACTGGAACGACTGCCTGAACCTTAACTGCTTCAGTACGAATCCGAACGATTCTTTCCAGACGAGTACAAATAAAGACGGAAAAAATGCAGAGTCGGTTATGATTGCGCAAATGTTTGTGTTCGTTACCCCCGATTATGCGGCTATGTGCCGTCTGCAGGGCGATGAGGCTGAAGCGGAATTCGCCGAGGACGCAGCAAAGAAAATGGAAGACCAGATTTGCAGGACAGGATGGGACGGCGACTGGTATATACGCGCATACGACGATTCCGGTGCTAAAATCGGTTCGAATGAATGTGAAGATGGAAAGATTTTCATTGAAACGCAGGGATTCGGCACAATGGCTCAGATTGGTGCGGATAAAGGCTATCCGTGCAAATCTCTCGATAGTGTGAAAAAATATCTTGATACAAAGTACGGAATCGTGATTCTTTCACCGGCGTACAAGCAGTATCATGTTGAACTCGGAGAGATATCTTCATATCCGCCGGGATATAAAGAGAACGGCGGTATTTTCTGTCACAATAATCCGTGGATTATTATAGGTGAAGTATGTTCCGGACGTCCTCAGGATGCATTTGATCATTACAAGAAAATCGCACCGGCATATCTTGAGGATATAAGCGATATCCACCGTACAGAACCGTATGTGTACTCGCAGATGATTGCCGGCAAGGAAGCGTGCCGGTTCGGAGAGGCCAAAAACAGCTGGCTTACCGGAACCGCAGCATGGAATTTTGTGGCATTGTCGCAGTATATCTGCGGCCTTCGTCCGTCATACGACGGGCTCGTTGTTGAACCGCGTCTGCCGTCCCATGTGAAGACAGCCGAAATTACGCGTAAGTTCAGGGGCGTTACGTATCATATTTCTGTAGAAAATAAAAAGAATGACGGAAAAGTAACACTGACTGTGAAAGCCGGCGGAAAGGCAGAGGGGACGTTGTTAAAAGCTGATGCCGGCGTGAAAGATGTATATGTTGTCGCGGAAATAGACTGATTTAAAAAAACGCTGAAATAAGGAGGAGGGGCTGCCTGTGATAAAAATCAAAGGCAGCCCTTTTTTTGTTCAGAATCCGGATTTGTTTTACACAAGATGTGTTCGGTATCCCGGATTGCTGCTTCAGATTGTTTGCGACAGTAGGCCGGAAATGCTGAATGCGCGGTCGCCTATTTTTTCTATCTGGCGGACAAGATCGATGTAAAGCAGCTCTGCTTTTACATCGGCGCCGCTTTCAAGACGTTTTCTCGCAGTCTTTTTAAGATTCTTGCGGAACAAGTCGATCTGGCTTTCAAGCTCGTTTGCCATTTTAAGTTTATCAGGATCAAGATGCCTGTTAATATTGATTCTGATAAACTGCAGGAATTCGCGTGCGAGTTCTACATAGGGGATAAGCCTGTCCATATCTTCCTGCGGAAATTTCATTTTCTTTTCTACGCTCCGCTGGAGCAGCAGCCCGATGCTCAGGCAGTCGTCTGTCATGAGTTCAAGTTCGTCTACAACCTGGAGCATAATTGACAGATTGTTGAGCTGTTTTTCATTTATAGGAAGGTGTTCACATTGTATGATGTAACGCGAAAGCTGGATATGCATCTGGTCTGCATAATCTTCTGCAGCCGAAAGTGGTTCAATATGTTCATTTACGAATGCCTGGGAGCGGTTCGAAAATCCTATCTGGATGCGGTCGAACATTCCGGTGACGACGTCCGTCATGTCGGCAATTTCTTTTTCCGCCCGGATGATTCCTGCCGCTGCGTTTTCCTTGACTGTCGATGTCATGAGTTCAAGATGATATTCCTGTTCCGTTTCGTTTGCTTTTGGTTTTATAATTCTTTCCGTGAGTGCGGCAATTTGTTTTACAAAAGGAATAAAGATTAAAGATGTCATAATATTGAACATTGTATGCAGCATGGCAATATGATAGGTAATGTTGCTTTCTACCGGCCCCGGGATAATAAAGTCGACAAGTTTCAGCAGCGGGTGGAAGAACAGCAGCGCCAGGATTACGCCCGAAACATTGAACATTACATGTACAAGGCAGGCCCTCCTGGCATTCACTTTTGTTCCGATTGCAGCAAGTACGGAATCAATCGTCGAACCGATATTGCTGCCCAGAACCATCGCACAGGAAAATTCCCATGTAAGAAGTCCGTTGTACGCCATCGTAAGAATAATGGCGGTTAGTGCACTGGATGAATGAATCAGTGCCGTAAGCACGATACCTGTAAAGACCCCTACGGCTATTGCGAGTGCTCCGCTGTTCTGGAACCGGGTCAGGAACATAAGGCTTGTTGCATTTTTTATCGTAATTGTTTTTGACAGCATGCTTAAACCTACAAACAGAAGGCCGAACCCCATGATAGCTTCACCGAGGCTTTCCTTGTGGAGTGATTTGAACATTGTGAGCAGAAAACCGAATCCTACAAGCGGAACTGCAAATGACGCTATGTTGAAATTGAAGCCGAACAGCGCAACAATCCAGGCAGTAACGGTCGTTCCTATATTCGCACCAAATATGATACCAATCGATTGCGTCAAGGTTATAAGACCTGCATTGACGAACGAAACAACCATTACAGTCGTAGCTCCGGACGACTGAATAATCATTGTAATGACAAGTCCTGTAAGCATGGCAACAAATCTGTTGCCTGTCATAAAATTAAGCGCCCGCTGAAGCTTTTCTCCGGCGCTTTTCTGAATCCCATCGCTCATCAGTTTCATTCCGTAGAGAAGGAATCCAAGGCTGCCGATAAGCTGCAAAATAGTGTTTACGATATTCACTCTGTTATTGTACCGGAAAACATATATCCTTTTCAAGAAAGAGGAAAAACGATAGAATAAGAAACGTGAAAAATTTGAAGAAAGATGCAAAAATTATACTGTCTGCGCTTTTTGCAGCTGCGTGTTGTATGTTTTTATCGTGTACAGGAAAAAATACCGGTATCGACGATGAAATTTCTCACTCCGCATTATCTGTAAAGCCTGCCGGAGAAGATTCTGCGGATTTAAAAATTCCGACTCAGACATGGCATGTTTCAAATGACCGTATCTGTATTTTGTTTGGTTACGGATACAATGATGAAGCTTTTGTAAAAAGTATGACGAAGGAACTGTATCAAAAATACGGAGCTGCCGAAGACGGAGGTTTGATTCTTCCGCTCGTTTTTCCATCAGATTTCAAGCATGGTACAAAATCTATTGCCGCGGAACTTCCTTTGTATCTGGACGGCAAAGAGATACGAGGTCTTATTCTGCTTGGTGCGCCGGAGAATACGAATTTCGGCGTTGCCCATCTGCTGGACAGTTACGACGGGCAGCCTGTATTTCCGGTTTTTTCCTTCTTTCCTCAGGATGACGTCCTTGGCATGGAAGGGACTGCGGATTTTGTTCTTGATAAGGCGCAGGAAGCCGACATTAACGGTGTTGTGGAAAATGAATCGGAACAGTCGTTTGTAAAGGATGTCCCTGATATAATCAGAAGGTCGGTGAAGTATATTCTTGCACTTGATGCACCTCTTTCAAAAGATAAAAATCTGTATGCACATCTGAAAAATATTACCGGCAGTATAAAGATAAACCGCTATGTTGATCCTGAATCCGGTTTGCAGTCGGTGAACCATTTCGTAATGAACTGAATAAAAAATGATAATTCTGAAACAGTCAGAGCATAATCTGCTTGGCTCAAAAAAAGATATTGCCGCGCTTGCGGCAAAAGAAGGTGTACGTATACTTGTTATTTCTGACTCTCACGGGAGCAGGGAGTTGTTCCGTCTTATTGTTGAACGTAACGGACCTTCCTGTGGCGCGCTTGTGTTCTGCGGCGACGGAGCCGGCGACTTTGTTTCATGTATGGATGATGCAGCGGCGGACAGTGAATTTGCGGAGTGTGTACCGCCTGTTGCAGCTTTTGCCGAGGGAAACGGCGATTCCGACAGGTTCCCGGCGCGGTTCAATCCGGGAAAAAAGCAGGATGATGAGGTATTTCATGAACTGACAATACCCCATCGCCAGATTCTTGCGGCTGCCGGACACACAATGTACATTGTTCATGGCCATGAGCAGGGGGTGTATTACGGAACTGAATCGCTTGAGGAAGAAGCAAAAGCGGTAGGGGCAGATATTGCCCTGTACGGCCATTCGCATATTACCGATGAAACAAGAGGTGATGTGTATAAAATGAATCCGGGGAGTATTGCTTATCCGAGGGGCGGAACACCCCCGTCATTTGCGATACTTGAACTCGAGGGGAGAAATATAAACACTGTTTTTTTCCGTATCGATATGACTTTGAAGGGAATACAGTTTGTCCCGTTTTCTCCAGAGAAAGTCAGCCTCTGGATTTGATATTTTCGTCAAAGCCCGTCGCTGAGCAGAAATCCGTAATAATCGTGTCCCGGATATACGGTCGTATCTGGCGGTAGTATTTTTTTCAGCAGAGCAAGACTGTGAATCATTTCGTTTTCGTTCCCGCCCAGATCGGTACGGCCGTAGCTTCTGTAAAAAAAAGTATCTCCTGAAATAAGTTTCTTTTGTCCGGCATTATAGAGACAGCAGGAACCCTTTGAATGGCCGGGCGTGTGGATTATTTTCCATTCAGAAAGGGCCGCCCTTGTCTTTTCATCATATCCGCCTGTATATATCATGTCGAGCGTTTCGCCGCCTTGAAAAACGATATCGGCAGCAGGAACGTCCTGCAGTGCCGTCTCGATTCCTTCCAGTCCCAGCGCAGGAAGAAATGAAATCTGAGACGGTACAGAATTACTGCCGAGCGCCTGTGCATCGTCGGTATGTATGGCAACGGGACACGAAGGATATGCTCTTTTCAATGCCCCGAGGCCGGTGATATGGTCGAAATGGCCATGTGTGACAAATATTCCCGCAGGGCGCCTGCCGTGCTCACGGAGCCAGCCGGTGATTTTGTCTTCATCTCCGGTGAATGAACATGCAGCAGGATCTACAATGAGCACTGTGTCTTCTGCAAGCGGAAGGATGTACGTATTTACGCTGAGCGGTCCCGTGTGCAGTATTGTCAATTCTTCCATAACATCTCCATAAAAAGGTATAAAAAAGGCTGTCCCCTATAGTGAAGACAGCCTTTTGCATAATCGTATTGGGCTGTCAGACGAGAAAGCCGTTGCTGCCATTGCCGGCAGAAGGTGCTGCATCACTGGAAGAAATGTGCATCGGAGCCGTAAACGGTTCTTTGTATGCAGCAGCTTTCTCTGCTGCTGCATATGCTTTTGCGTCTTCATCAACAGTCTGCCTGCTGCCGGATGGAGAAGGTGAAACGGCTGCATTTGAACTTGGCATATCAGCCATATCTTCAGGAAGTTCATCGTCTTTCTGACGTGAATAACTGACAGCAAGCTTTCGTCCCCGGTAATCATACCCATTGAGGGCTGTAATAGCCTTTTCCGTGTCATCCTTGAACAGCTGGACGAATGAATAGTTCGCAAGTACGCGGATGTCGCCGATTCTGTCCCTGTCAAGACCGCCAACGCTTACGAGCAGTCCTACTAGATCGCGCGGATAAACACGTCTGTTGCGTCCTATACTGATAAAAATCGTTGCTGCAAGAGATTCGTCTATTTGAACACGGGGACGGGCTGAATGTTCTTCGTTGCGGGCGTCGTTCGGAATGTCTTCTATGCGGACTTCCTTCGGCGGCTTAACCTCGCGCGGCCGTTCATTTCTGGTATCACGGACAACGCTGCGGTCTTTGCGTCCGCTGTCGCGGGAAGGCCGTTCGCTGCGGCTGCTTACCTGATGTCCGCGGTTACGATTCTGTAATTCCTTAACAAGATAAGCCGCAACATACATGCGCTTTGAAAAAGGAATGGATTTTTTGAATACTTTTTTCAGGTCATTCAGAAGATCAGGATTTTCTTCTGTCATTACTTTGTTTAAAGCTTCCTTAAGAAAAGAAGCAGCCTGATCAAAATCAACTTCTGACTCATGATTGAATGCCATACACATTACTCCTATCAAAAAAAATCATGAAAGTTTTGCTGCATACCCTGAACCTGTTTTTTGAAAACCCGTCCGTTCAAGCAGAGGGATAATGGTATCAGGTATAATTGTATTTGCAGTCAAAACATACTGCTTACCGCGTTTTTGAAGGTCGGAGAGACACATGGAAAAGAGCTCGCTCCCTATACCCAGCCCCCGGTAAGCTTCAGGCACGAAAAAACTTGTTAAAATGACTGTTTTTTCGGCATGGGACAAAAATGGTGCCGCCGTTATGCATCCGGCAAAATCACCGTTCAATGCACGGCATACAAAACCGCTCTGGCTGACAGAATTGCCGTATTCAAACAGATGCTCCCATAATTGGGAAACAGCATCTTTGATTTCCTGCGGCCAATTGCAGTCGGAATCAAGCACCCCTGCGGAATTTAGAATGATATCCCTGTCCTTAACAGGATCATATTCCTGAAATGTGAAGTCGTTGTGTACAAGATCTTCGCTCTCTTCGGGCGTCCGATCAAGCCTTTCAAGTCCCCAGATTTCACGCAGACTGTTGTACCATCCGTCGATATATGAATGCATTTCCCGTCTGCGGAATAAATGCCATAACTTTTCGACTTCAGGAAATTCTTTCAAAACACTTTTGAAATTTCTGAACACCCCCCTTCCGGAATGAAGCACATTCTGCAGTTCGTCATGCGCCAGCGGCGAGTGAAGGCCGTTTACAAATTCCTCTCGCAATTTGAATCCGGCAGCAGAATCCCATTCGGGCAAAGCATAATAATTTTCTTCATCATCTCTGACCGCAGATGCATCAGTAAGAGTATTGTCCGCCGCCCTGATCAGGAACTTTTGTTCCTGATTTTCGAGCGCGGACAGAATTGCATCTGCAAGTTCATCGGTCAGATTGAATGTCATATACTTTTATCAGGCGAGTTCGGCGCGCCTGTTGATTACGGAACTGATAAGGCCGTATTCTTTTGCCTCGTCCGCATCGAGCCAGTGATCCCTGTCGGTATCTTTTGCTACTTGGTCTACGGGTTTTCCTGTCTCGTCTGCAATAATCTGATTAAGTTTTGTGTGAGTTTTTGCGAGTTCCTTTGCGTGAATTTCAATATCCGTTGCGACACCTTTCATTCCGCTCATCGGCTGGTGGATGAGGTAGTGGCTGTTCGGCAGGCCGACCCTGCGTTCTTTTGGAACCGCAAGCAGAACAAGAGCTGCTGCACTTGCAATAAGTCCCATTCCAATAAGTATTACCGGCGCTTTGATGAAACGGATCATGTCAAAAATGGCAAAACCCGCGTCGACATCACCACCGGGGGAGTCTATGTACATGTAGATAGTTTTGCTGTCGCTGTCGGCTTCAAGTACAAGCAGCTGACGTACAATTTTATCTGCAAGGTCTTTATTGATTTCTCCGGAAAGAATTATCTGACGTGTTTTAAGGAATTTCTCAGTGAGAGGATCCGGCATTTCCGGCATTTTTTTCTTTTCATCCTCTTCATCATCGCAGCAAGGTGATTGATACATGTTTTTCATTTATACTCCATAAAAAAATGACAATACTATACTATATAATACTAAAAGAAAGGCTGCTTAGCAAGGCGAAATCATGCGGACAGCCTACAGCCCTTTTTCCTTTGCTTCGTTCCAGAGCAGCTCTTCTTCAGTAAGGTGATTTTTGTCCATCGGAACACCTTTATCGTTCATGTGCTGCTCAACATAGGTAAAACGGCGGTAAAATTTACGGTTCACGCGGTCCATTGCAGTTTCCGGATCGATTCCGAGGTGGCGCATATAGTTGATGACTGCAAACAACAAGTCACCGAACTCTTCCTCAAGATGGAGCTGGGCTGTATCAGCTTCTGCGGATGAATGCTCCGACAGCGGCGCGGCAGGAACGGATTCTGCTGTGTGCACAGCCTGACCGTGAAGTATGGCATTAAGGTCATCTTCTGCCTGCTCGGTTTCGTGCAGCTCCTCATACACTGCAGCCCTCACCGGTTCCATTGTCTGCCAGTCAAAGCCGAGTTTTGCAGCTTTCTTCTGCATTTTATATGCACGGAGCAGCGGCGGAAATCCTCCCGGAACTTCGTCAAGAATCGTTTTTTCTGATTTACGACCTTCTATTGTTTCTTTTATGGTATCCCATTGATTGATTACCTGCCCGCTTGTTTTTACTTCACCTTTCATACAGGAGCTGCCGTCGCTTTGTGGAAACACATGGGGGTGCCTGCGGATGAGTTTATCGGAAAGGTCGTTGAGTACGTCGGCGACGGTGAAGTCACCGTTCTGCTCGAACATATATGCTATCAGCGACGCATTGAGCATAACGTCACCAAGTTCCTCTTTTGCATGGGGAGGATCGGACGTCGTAATTGCATCGACTGCTTCAAACGTTTCTTCGATTAAATCCCGGCGCATGGAAAGCGGTGTCTGTTCCCTGTCCCACGGACATCCGCCCGGAGCTCTGAGTGTTCCGATTATTTCGTAGAGCCGTCTGTACGCATCGACTGTTTCTGTTGTATTCATCTGCCTGTTATCCTTTATACGATGCATTGCCGGGTTTGCAGCCTGTCGATGCAAAAATTTTACAGCTGCTGCTTAATCTGCGGACAGTTTCTTTTTTCCCCATTCGGGAATAAGCCTTGCCGGATCTTGTAAAATCAGAACCTTTGCAAGAAGCTGTGCCGTCTGCGGAAAAACCTGACTCATCGTAATTTTTTCGTCCTGCGTGAAAGGGGCAAGAACGTAATCCGCAATCTCGCTGTTATCCGGGCGTCCGATACCGAAGCGCAGACGCCAGAAATCGGCGGTATTGAGTACCGTTTTCGTTGAGCGCAGCCCGTTATGGCCGCCAAGACCGCCTGACCATTTCAGGCTTACCGTTCCGAGCGGGAGTTCAAGTTCATCGTGCACGACCAGGATATTTTCCGGTTTCAGCTTGTAAAAATTGACAAGTTCAATGATACTGTCGCCCGACAGATTCATATATGTTTCCGGTCTCAGAAAGAAAAATTTATCCGGTGCAGTTTTGGGGAGCTGTATGACGGCTCTGTCTTTTGCTGTATACAGATTATATGCATGAACCCACTCTGCGAACTGCTCTGCTGCAACTGCAGCGAACTTTCCCTTGAACTTAGACTGCCATGAAAATTTTTCAGCAAAGGGCAGCGAGTCTGAAAACTGCCAGGCGGTATTGTGCCTGGTCTGTTCGTATTCACGTCCGTAATTACCAAGAAAAACGACAAGCTGAATCATGTAAAAAAGTATACCACAAAAATAAGGATTTATACACTTATTCCGGGAGTTTTTATGTATGAGTTTATGCTGCCGGAATAAGTATTACTTTCTCGTAAAACGAAAATCACAGATTGTTCCGTTTTCTGCTTTGAGACCTTATCGCATTTTCTTTTTCCAGCCTCTTATATTTTTGGGAAAAGAACCTGCTTCCTACTATATGCAGTATCCATCCGGGATATTGCTGTAATTCATGTTTTATCGAATCATCAATCATTCTGCCGATTTCATTTGTTGTTCTTCCTCTCTCTTTTTGAACTTTATAAAATGCCAGTACCATTGCAGCGTTTTCGATGTCTTCTGTTCTGGGATTTTCATCTCCACCGATATATGGAATGGCAGGTATAAGGAGATCGAATTGTGCACTTGTTTCAGCGATGATTTGCTGTATTTCGGTATCCTGATAATACTTTCGCAATGCAGGTTTAAATATATCCTCTTTTTTTGAAAGCTCTTTTTTCAATAACTTTTCTTTCTGTACATAATATGCAGGGGTAAGCAGTTTTTTTCCGCACCCGCTGCATTCTGCACATATACCGCTGCATGCGTTTTTCTTTTTTGCGGAATTAATAATCAACAGGGTAATACCGGCGATGATTGTGGCGGAGACAGCAGATGTAATAATAATGTTCTTTTTCATATGGTTATTCTGTTCTGAGAGAATCCTTTATATATACTAAGGACTTCAATTATGCATCACGAACGATGTGTGATTGAAGTCCTGAATCTAAGAGCGCATTAAAGTGCAGGTATAGCTGAATTTATTTTTCTGTCTGCTTCTTGAGTTTTTCTGCCTGTGCAATTTCATAATTGATATTGTTCAATGCCGTCATAGCATCTTTTTCGCCGAAAGTATTTACAAGAGTTTCCATTAAGTCTCTTGCGTCATATAATTTTCCCTGCGCCTGCATGAGTTTTGCAGCATTATATCCGGCAACAAAAGAATTTTTCTCTTTATAAATCGACAGGAATTTAGCTTCGCTTTGTACAATCAATCCATTTTTTGTCATTTCATCGGCGATTTTCATATCAGGATCTTTTGTTTTGTCAGATTTCAGGGCAATATACACGCGTTCTTCATACGGTTGCAGTTCCCTCAGAATCTGTTCGCTTAACAGTTCAATATCTGTACGGATGACGTCGAAGTCTTTCGGCAGTCTGTAAGTATCTTTCATTTCCTGTGAAAGATTTCTCAGATTAGTCGATTTATATGCAATGACCTGATTCGTTTTTGAATCGATTATCTGATAGGTAATAGAGACTCTGACTGATTTCTGGTAATAATATATCGTATACTTATTTCCGTCGGAATCTGTTTCACTTCTTCTTGTTGATTCTAAGCTTGAGCTGAAATCTGTAATTTTTCCTGTTAAATATACATCTGCAGGAACCTGAGTTCCGTTTTTTAAAGCCGCCTGCACCGCCGAAGCATTGACGAGCTGGAAGTACGGTGACGTTGAAAGTCTCTGTGCCAGCTGGTCGGTCAGATAATTTGCCGTTCTGATTTCTTCCGGATTATCACTTGGCCGCATATCGAAAAAACGATTAATATCGATGATTATGGTAGTTCCGCCATTGCTGTTTCCTGTATCCTCTTTTGCTGTGGAAATACGGAAAGGAAGCACAGAAATTGATTTTGCGCCGTGCAGGTCGAGTTCTGCAGGACGTGTTACCGTAACGGGAACAGTTGTTGCACAACCAGCCACCAGAATCAAAAGCAGCGGGAGCGAAAGAAATAAAAATAGTTTCTTCATAAAATCTCCTTTATATTAATTTAAATACTAATATATTTACTGCTTTCTGTAAACAGGAGCAAAAAACGGTTTTACGGTAATGCTTTTGCCCTTAAGGAGATGCATGATATTTGATGTATATCGCTCCGCCCGCTATTCCAGCGCCTGCTTCAGGTCTCCGATTATATCGTCTATATATTCCGTTCCGATTGACAGCCTGATTGTATTCGGCTTTATGCCTGACTGGTTCAGCTCTTCAGGGGTCATCTGTGAATGGGTTGTCGAGCCGGGATGGATTGCGAGTGATTTTACATCGGCAACGTTTGCAAGCAGTGAAAAGAGTCTTAGTTTGTCTACGACTTCACGGGCACGTTTGTCGTCACCCTTTACTTCAAACGTAAAGATTGAACCTGCTCCGTCGGGAAAATATCGTTTATAAAGTGAATGGCTCGGATTGGCCGGCAGTGACGGGTGGTTTACGTGTTCGACTCCGGGATGATGCGCAAGAAAATCCACAACTTTGAGGGCATTCGACACATGCCGTTCGACACGGAGGGAGAGAGTCTCCAGCCCCTGCAGGAAAAGAAAACTGTTTACGGGACTTAAGGCCGCGCCTGTGTCCCGGAGCAGGGTTGTACGTATTTTGATGATATACGCTGATTTTCCGGCAGCTTTCGTAAATACAAGCCCATGATATGCAGGATTCGGCTTTGCCAATCCCGGAAATTTATCTGCATACGCATCCCACGGAAACGTGCCGCCGTCTACAATAAGGCCTCCTATAGAAGTGCCGTGCCCGCCGATGAACTTTGTTGCGGAATGAACGACTATGTCGGCTCCATGTTCGACAGGGCGGAGCAGGTACGGAGTTGCGAACGTGTTGTCTATAATGACAGGAATGCCGTGTTTATGCGCAATTGCAGATACAGCTTCAATATCTATAATCGATGAGTCGGGATTACCAAGCGTTTCAAAATAGACAGCTTTTGTATTTGGTTGAATTGCCTTTTCAAAGTTCTCAGGATTACTGCCGTCTACAAATGTCGTTTCGACACCGAAATTTTTCAGTGTATTGGAAAAAAATTCGAACGTGCCCCCGTACAGCGTCGATGCGGAAACAATATGATCGCCTGCCGCTGTGATGTTCTGGACTGCATAGGCAACAGCCGCAGCTCCTGATGAAACAGCGAGCGCTCCCGCTCCGCCTTCCAGCGCATTAATGCGTGCTTCAAGCACATCGTTCGTGGGATTGCCAAGGCGTGAATAAATCTGTCCGCCCTCCGCCAGTCCGAAACGGGCTGCAGCCTGTGCGCTGTCCTTGAATACGTACGATGATGTCTGGTAAATCGGAACTGCGCGTGCGCCTGTCGCTGAGTCGGGAATTTCCTGTCCTGCATGAACCTGCAGTGTTTCAAAATGATATTTTGCTGCCATAGAGTGACCTCCGTAAGCGGGATGTATAATTACTTAGTGTTTTAGTAAGTAATATAGAATGTATACGTTAAATAAACTACTAAGTCAATAGGTTTTTAGTAATTTCTGCATAAAAAAACAGGTCCGTTTTGGGACCTGTCTGATATGGAGAAATGCTTTTTTACAACGTTTTTTTTCTGTACAGCATTATGCGCATGGCATTTGCCACAGCAAGAAGCGCGACTCCTGTGTCACCGAATACCGCAGCCCACATATCTGCAATTCCGAGCGCACCTAAAACCATGATGCCGAGTTTTATCGCAAGTGAGAAAAAGATATTCTGCTTTACAATTCGTATCGTGCGGCGTGAAATTCTGATGGCATCTGCTATCTTTGCAGGTTCATCAGTCATAATGACGACGTCTGCCGACTCTATTGCAGCATCGGAACCGAGGCCACCCATTGCAATTCCCGTGTCAGCACGTGCAAGAACCGGCGCGTCGTTTATGCCGTCGCCTGCGAAAAGAAGTGTCCCTCGTTTTTTGGAAGTGGTGTCTCCGCCGAGTTCGGAAATAAGCACTTCTACTTTATCCACTTTGCCGCCTGGCAGCAGCTGTGCGAACACCGTATCAATACCGATTTGCCGGGCCACACCGTCTGCTGTCTCTTTATTATCACCTGTAAGCATGACAAGCTTTTTGACGCCGAGAGAACGCAGCTGCGACATAGCTTCGGCTGCATGTTCTTTTGTCTGATCCGCTATGACGATATGGCCTGCGTAAACACCGTCGACTGCGACGTGTATGATTGTACCGGAATCGTTTTCCGGGCAGGGCGTATATCCTTCGATATTGTTTGATTCCATAAGCTTCATGTTGCCTGCAAGTATGTTCCGGCTGTTAAGATTGACGCGGATTCCCTGTCCGCTTATCTCTTCCGCGTCTGTTACTTTCGCAAGGCTGCAGCAGGGGCCTGAATGCACAGCCCTGATTGAGCGGGATATCGGGTGGTTTGAATATGTTTCCGCATGAGCTGCTATTGCAATAAGCTCGTCCGCCGGAATCCGGGATTCATCTGCCGGATGGACGGCCGTGACGACGAAAACGCCTTTTGTCAGTGTACCTGTTTTGTCGAATACCGCAGTCTTTGTTCGTGCAAGTGTTTCGATGCTTTCGCTGCCTTTAATAAGTATGCCGTTCCTGCCTGCTGTCCCGATACCGCTGAAGAAGCTGAGTGGGACGGAGATAACAAGAGCGCAGGGACATGATACGACAAGGAATATGAGCGCACGGTATACCCATGTATGCGGGTCATGTGTTATAAGCGACGGCACAACAGCCAGAAGAATGGCTGCGGCGCATACTGCGGGCGTATAAAAACGCGAAAAGCGTGTAATGAACTTTTCCGATTTAGCCTTTTTTTCTGACGCATTTTCTACAAGCGCAATGATGCGCGCTGCTGCCGATTCGCCGGCAATTTTTGTTGTCTGTATTTCGATGACGCTGTCGGTATTGATTGAACCTGCCATAACGCTGCTGCCGGTAAAGACTTTAACCGGAACAGATTCTCCTGTAAGCGCCGAGGTGTCCAGAAATGTTTTTCCTGATGTGACTATACCGTCAACAGGAATGCGTTCACCCGGTTTTACGACTATCGTCTCGCCAATCTGCACTGAAGCAGGATTGACTTCCGTTGTTTTTCCGTCGCGCTTTACATATGCTTTGTCGGGCCTTATTTCCATGAGCGCCTTTATTGATTTGCGCGATTTGCCGACTGCTTTGTCCTCGAAGTATTCTCCAATCTGATAGAGAAGCATAACTGCGACAGCCTCGGGATACTGCCCGACGGCGACAGCACCAAGCGATGCGATTGTCATGAGAAAAGTTTCGTCGAATACTTTACCTTTGAGCAGGTTGCGGACAGCTCCGATTACAACGTTTTTTCCGCATATAATATACGAAAAAAGATAGAGCAGCATGGGGAGCAGTTCATCAGCCTTTGCGAAGTTCCCGAGCGATATGCCTGCTCTTGAAAAAATATGCAGATGTTCAGCTGCCTCTGCCACGGCAAACAGTACAGCTGCAATAATAATCTGTCTGATACCTGTTTCGTTTTCCTCTTCTTCTGTTTCCTGTGCGCAGCATTCGCATGCGACTTTTTCGTTTTCCATAAAGTACCTCATGTATGTGTAAAATAGTATGCAGGGCAAGCCTAATCAGCCAGATGATCGAGCCCCTGACTTAGTATCGTGTTGACATGCGTATCAGACAGTGAGTAGATGACCGATTTTCCTTCCCGTCTGTATTTAACAAGCCTGTTTGCTTTCAGAATCCGCAGTTGATGGCTTATAGCCGACTGCGTCATGTGGAGAACGGTTGAAATGTCGTTTACAGACAGTTCCGATTCAAGCAGCGCAAAAAGAATTTTTATCCGCGTTGAATCCCCGAATATTTTGAACAGTTCTGCAAGGTCGAACAGTGCGTCCTCATCCGGCAGCTCATCAAAGAGTCTTTTTAATGTGTTCTCGTCTTTTTCTGCATAGGCAGCTTTATCCGGCAAGTTTTCCTCCTGTTTTCAGTGTTTTATAGTTGTTGAATATACTATCATATGAACATGTGTTCATATGATAGCTGACATGATTTTTCCTGTCAATATGCACTCATTAAAAAGTTGTATACTATGCTCATTCGTTGACGACTTCAGGAGGCAGAAACATGTTATGGGACATAAAAAAACAGGGAGCAAGACGCTCCCTGTTCAAAATTACTATAAAAGCTGTACCTGTTTATTTTTTGAAATCTTCTGCCTTTTTCATATACTTACCGGCTGCATATGAACTCAACTCAAATTTATACGGACTCTCACTGCAGGTACCGTAATATTTGACATCCTTATCTTTTCCGGTTTTGTATACCGTGAGCGCGATTTTCTTTGTACCCGCTGTAATGACCGTGACTGATTCTGGTTTTTCCGGCAGAACAAAACTGTCGTCAAGCCATGCATCCGCACTCACTGAATAGAGCGAGTCTGCCCAGCTGCTTGCTTTTTCGCTGTCTACTGCAGGTGTACCGTCTGCTGCACCCCATGATGCAGGATCTCCCGACTTGGAAACAGCAAGCGTTATACCGTCCATCGTTTCTTCTATTTTTGTGAGTTCTTCCTTCTTAGCTTCGTAAACGATTTTGCTGCGCAGATCGTCGACAGATTTTCCGAACGTTTCGTGCATGTTGCCGGAAACAAGACAGATATCCTTTCCGCCGTCTATCGTAATATAAGACTGAGAACCTGTCGACGATGCCTTTCCTACAGTAAGCGTACGAAGCGTCTTTCCTCCTGCTGAAACTGTGACGGTGATTGCTTTGCCCTTGTTGATTTCGTACCGCTCTTCAACAGCCTCATTGCCCGTCCTGCCGACAGTATTAAGAACGTTAATATCCTTTACAGCATTAACAATTTCATCTATGCTGCTTTGCTTTGCAGGATATTTCTTTTCGCCAATTATCCAGCCGGTACCGGTTTTTGAAAGAGAAACAGAACTGCTGCCGTTCTCAATAGTGACGGCATCAAAATCGGCACTAAGGCTGATTTTTTTTACCGGACTGCGTAAAGAGGATACAAGCTGGAATACATAGATGCAGAGAAGAACTCCGCATGCTGAAAGAAGTACTATTTTTCGTTTACTCATACTTATTTACCTTCCTTCGCTTTTTTTGTAATGGTTCGCGTATCATCAGGATTGTATGTATCGTGAATTCTCTTTCTGCGGTTTTCGCGCATGCGCCAGATTATTAATCCTGCCAGTGCAACAAGAACGGTAAGTCCGAACTCGTTGAAGTATTTTGCCAGATAAGCAAGCAGGGTGTCTGTGTTCTTAAGCGTATTAAGCGAGAGGCCTTTCGTTCGCATCGTGCAGAGTTCTGCATTTCCGTTCATATAGTCGACGATATTGCGTGTGAACATTGCGACAGGTTCAGACCCGTTTTCATCAATGAGCTGCGAACTTGTAATCTGCGATGTCCCGGCCACGAAAATCCTTCCGCTTTGCGTACTTTGAGAAAGATGCGATTGTGCAGTAAGATTTCCTTCCTTGTTTTTGTCGGGAGCAGGATCTGACGAAAATGCGCTCTTAAATTTTCCTTCAAGCAGCACTGCAAGGTCTTCCGGTTTTTCATTTGATTTGTCGGAAGGCGGTGTCGTCATGAGCGGATTCAGCATAATGTTTTTTTCCATGAGCCATGACTTCGGAGACGATTCTGCAAGAACGGTGACTTTTACGTCTTTATCATTCCGTGCAGCAGTCGCATCGACAGAACCAGCCTGCAGGAAAATTACGTATCCGAGATTCTTTGTGATAACGCTTTTTTGAGCAAGCTGGCTGTTCTGGAGCATGGGCGCCCAATAGAGGGACACGTTTCCGTAACTTTGTGAACGCTGTTTGTAACAGCTTTCGTCGAGTACGTAATTTTTCCCAAGCTGTACTCCATACGTGTTCAGCAGTTTTTCGAGTTTTGTTTCATTCGGAGCATATGTCGGCGATTGATAGTATCCCTGGTTTTCTTCATTGAAAGGATCGACGTAGAACATGACATTTCCGCCGCGCATGATAAACTGATCTACTTTGTACAGTTCTTCGTCGGAGAATTCTGTTTTCGGCCCGTTGATTACTATTGTTGTGATGTTTGCGGGAATAGCATCCTTCTTCAAATCGATTTCAGAGAATTCATACATGTCCGAGATAAGTGAAGAAAAACGGGACTGCCCGTTCTGATTGTACAGGTTTTCCTCATTGTGGCCGGTAATGTATCCGATCTGCGTAGCCTTTGAAAACAGGCTCTGCAGGCTGTCGCTGATTGATTTGTCAATGTTGTCGAGTCCGTCTATTGCATATCCGAACAGGGATCGCTGCATCGAAAGCGGGATGAGTCGGAAGTTGTCTCCATGCTCAATAACGAGGCCAATAACGCCTGTTCCCTGCGAACCGTCTTTGTTTTTCCAGTTGATAAGCTGAAGGCCGTACTTGTCTGCGAGCAGCTGCATATCAGAAGATGCCGGATCGATTTTTTCATAATCTATGCGGTCCAGATTTTTTTTGTTAATGTTGTCGTATGCTTTCTGTACCGTCTTTTCGATGGTGTCAAACCCTGTAATCTGAAATTCTTTAAGTTTGTCAGTGACATACAGCGTCATTTTTATGCGGTCGTTTGCACCAAGTCCTGCAAGTGTATCGGACGTTGATATCATCTTGCTGATTTTTGTAGTAAGTTTGTACTCGAATCCGTCGGAACTGGTGATACCGTCAAGCGTTTCTATCGAGTCTGCATACGAAACTACAATCCCCATGTAAGCCTGTTTAAAACCTACTTCGCTGTTTTTTACTTCCTGAATCTGTACCTGATTCAAACCGTAGTTGGAAGCAAGTGTCTGGTTTTCCTTGTTGTTCATGTCCATGAACGAGTAGGAAAAATTCCTGTTCGCTGCACCCTTGTATTCGACAAGAATATCGCGGACGTATTGAGCCGTGTTGCTGTACGGAGACGGCAGATTGTCGCTGAAGAATACTTTGACGGAAAGAGGTTCGTTGAGCGTCTTCATCAGCTGTTTGCTTGCAGGCGACAGTGAATAGGATTGCGGCTGTGTCAGGTCAAAACGCAGAAAGGCTCTGTGCCCGACCAGGTTTGCAAGAATTAATAATATGACGAGCAATGCAAAATCGCTTGCGGGGCTTTTGAGCCAGTTAATAAATTTTTTCATATCCTGTTATCTCCTTTCATCCTGCTGTGTAATCACAGTGAGGTAGAAGAAAAACGCCGTGATTGAAATGAAATACAGCAGGTCGCGTGTATCTATGATGCCGCGCGAAATGGAAGTAAAGTGTGCATTCGCCGAAATGTACGAGAGAACAGTGACAATACCGGCGGGCAGGAAGACGAGAAACTGGTCGATCATGGTGAGTGCGATGCAGATTATGAATGCGGTAAAAAACGCAATAATCTGGTTTTTAGTAATTGACGATGCAAAAACGCCGATTGCAGAAAACGCGGCGCACAGGAAGAGCGCACCCAGGAAACCTCCGATAATCGGCCCGGCGTCGGGATTTCCGAAAATTACTACCGGAATAATATAGAGGACTGTGGGTGCTATCATCACTGCAGAACTCAGAAAGGCTGCAAGAAATTTACCGGTGACGACATCAGTTTCCGTAACAGGCAGTGTCATCAGCGTTTCGATGGAACCGCTCCGTTTTTCCTCGGCGAATATACGCATTGTAAGCGCCGGAATGAAAAATGAAAGCAGTATCGGCAGCAGGCTGAAATAATTGCGCAGTTCCGCACGGTTCTGCAGGAAAAATACTGCAAAGAACAGGATTCCTGCGATGATGAGAAAGAGCCCTGTAACGATATAAGCGACAGGGCTTGTAAAGTATACGCCCAGTTCGCGTTTCATAATGACAACAGCAGGTGACTGCTTTTTTCCAGATGTGCTGCTCATTTTTCTGCCTCTTTATCTGATGTGGTTAGTTCGTGGAAGACTTCTTCAAGACTGTTGCGCTGGATTGCCAGCTCATAGAGATAGCCGCCTTTTGATGCAACTGCCTTGAACAGTTCCGGCCGTACTTCTGCGGTTCCTGTAACGGAGACAATCAGCGTAAATGTGCTGTCGTCGCCCGGTATTGATTCGCCTGGCGAAACGGCAACGCCGGCAACCCCGTCTGCTGTTTTAATTGCTGTTGCAAGTTCATGTTCATCGCATCCGCCCGCGGTAAGCCTGACAGATGCTTTGTGGCCGTAGCGCTCACGCAGCAAATCAGTCGGACTGTCTGCAACGAGTTTTCCGCCCGAAATGATGATGACACGGCTGCAGAGCATTTCAACTTCGCCAAGAATGTGAGTGGAAATGATGACGGTCCTTGTTTTGCCTATTTCTTTGATAAGGCTGCGGACTTCACCGATCTGGTTAGGATCAAGGCCGCTTGTAGGTTCGTCAAGAATCAGGATTTCAGGATCGTTCATCAGTGCATGAGCCAAACCTACCCGCTGGCGGTATCCGCGGGAGAGCTCGCTGATATTTTTGTGCATGACTTCCTTTAATCCGCATTCGTTGCAGAGTTTCGGAATCTTTTCATCAGGATTTTCGTCCTGCATTTCGGCGATATAGCGGAGATAGTCTTCAACTATCATATCGCTGTAAAGCGGTGCGGCTTCCGGCATATAGCCTATTTTCCGCTTTGACTCGACGGCAGCATCGGCAATGTCGACGTTGTCAATTCTGATTGTTCCGTCCGACGGTTTCAGAAAGCCGGTAATCATACGCATTGTCGTTGTTTTTCCGGCACCATTCGGCCCCAGCAGACCAACGATTTCACCTGTCGGAATCGAAAAGCTGATGTCATTTACCGCACGGAACGTCCCGTAATTTCGGGAGAGGTGCGAAACTTCAATCATAAATATTCCCCCAATTTAAAATATAAACGTTAAAACTATATATATAAGAAAAAATAATAACAAGAGTAGTTACGCAATAATTTATTTCATCTTGTTTTTTTTACCCGAAAGATGTATAGTTAGAGTAGCAGTAAAGGGGGAGTAGTTTCCCTGACGAAATCAACATACCCGGTTAGAAATCCAACCTGGTTTCGTCTCTCCGGCCAGCCGGATAACAAGACCTTTTATCTGAAACTTTTATCAGGAAGTCTCAGATAAAAGGTCTTTTTTTGAGTCTGAATGATTTTCAGAGGAGTATTATGTATGGAAATAAAATGGTTCATACTTGCACTTACCGTCATTATGTATCTGCTTGTTATATGCCTGCAGAACAAAAAAGTGTGGTTTACATCGCTTGCCGCGCTTATCGTTATTGTAGCAGGGACTTTTCTGCCCGGTAGTATTTTTCCTCTTTCCGGCAGTGCAGCTGAAGCAGGTGCACAAAGTTCAGCAGGTCATTTATTTACGCTGATACATGCATGTACATCTCTTGTCAACTGGAATGTGCTCCTGATTTACGTTGGAAGTATGGCTATCGCTGCTCTTTTTATTTATTCAAAGGTGCCGGCGCGCATTGCAGATTTTATTGTAGACTCTGCTCCGAGCACGGGTATCGCCATCGTCCTTATTCTTGCAATGACAGGTATTATATCAATCTTTGTAGAAAACGTTGCTACCGTTCTTGTTATGGCGCCAATAGCGCTTGCATTATGCAGGAAACTTAAAATCAATCCCACGTATTTTATGGTCGGGCTTGCTGTCATGTCGAACCTGGAAGGGACGGCAACGCTTGTAGGCGATCCGCCGTCAATGATTTTTGCCAGTTACGCAGGGTATACATTCAATGACTTTTTTGTGCACGGAGGCAGGGCGTCTATCTTTTTTATGGTACAGGCAGGGATGCTTGCCGGGTGCCTGTATTTTTATGCATATTTTGCAAAACAGAAGGGAAAGGCCGAAGTTGCAAAAGAAAAAGTTATATCGTATTTTCCGACAGCACTCCTGCTTGCAATGATTTTCGGGCTGGCAGGCATATCATTCATCCGCACCGATTTCAAATATTTTTCTGGATTATATGTTGCTGCGCTCGGACTCGCAGGCGTTCTCTGGTACCGCTTTGCACAGCATAAAACAAAAAGTGAAACATGGACATTGATTAAGGAGCTTGACTGGGAGACGATCGCCTTCCTCATCGGCATTTTCATCGTGATTGGGGCAGTTTCCGAAGCAGGGCTTCTGCAGGATTTTGCCTTGTTCCTTGCACGTATAACAGGCGGTAATGTTTTTGCCGGTTTTGCGCTCATCCTTTGCGTGTCGATTATCATTTCGGGTTTTGTTGACAATGTTCCGTACATCATAGTCATGCTTCCTGTCGCACAGTCACTGGCGTCGCAGATTAATGTTGTGCCGGAGCTGTACATGTTTGCGCTTCTTATAGGTTCCTGTCTCGGCGGCAATCTTACACCTTTCGGTGCCAGTGCGAATATCGTTGCAATGGGAATATTGAAAAAAGAAGGGCATCCGATGAGTTTCGGAGGATGGCTCAAAATAGGAGCGCCGTTTACAGTGATTACGACATGTGCTGCGGCACTGCTTCTTTGGTTTATCTGGGCATAATCACCGGTCAGGCGTTGATGCTGAAAAGCGCTCCCGACTGCGGTTGGGCGCCTGACAAAATGTACGGCGTGCCGTGAACCGCCTGCTGAATTTGTTTCTGGTAATTTTCGATGAGGGCGTCGACCTGTTTATCGCTTATGCTTGTTACGCTCATTTTCGGTTTGTTTTTGATGGCAGTCAGGTGGTCAATTAATGTATTAAGTATCTGGATTTTGCTGATTGAAACTCCTGTTTCTCCATGTCTGGCTGCTATACCTGAAATGTGATCGAATTGTGCATAAACAACAGCCATCGGGCTCACCGGTACATACAGCTTTCCTGATGAGCCACCGGAGGTAAAAGCTCCGTATGAATACGGATTAAGATTACCCATATAAGAAATCATACCATGCCTCCTTCTTTACAGTTTCTATTCTATATATCGGTGTATTTGAATAAAAGTTTAGTACACTTATTGGAGAGAGAAACCCTCTACTTTCAAAGCCACGGACACACGCACCTGCTTTGCCCGTGCTCTCTCTCCAAACCTCTTACTTTTCCAAGCATGACCAGGGGACACCCCTGGATCCCGTTGTTTGTTCTCAAAAACGTTGTTTATTATTTTGTAACATTTGAAAAAAACTGCATGCCGCGCGTAAAAGAGAATGCGGAGCAGAAAATAAGCCCGCGGGCGACCCTGAGCGAAGCGAAGTTGGAGCTTAAGCGGATTATTTTCTGCGGGAGCATTCTCTTTTACAAATGCACGACAATACTTTTTTCTGGAAGTCCTGTGAATAATAAACGTACGCTTTTATTTGGTCTCGCAGTATGTTATAGTAATAACTATGATAGACATTGATGAACAGAAAAAAATAGCGGTTCTTATTGACGCTGACAATACACCTTATAACAAAGTGCCCGCCATCCTGCAGGAAATGGCAGTTCACGGGCATATAATTACAAAACGTGCGTACGGAGATTTTTCCATTGATACGCTCAGGGCGTGGAAGAATGTACTCAATGAAAATGCGATTGCTCCGGTGCAGCAGTTCAGTTATACGCAGGGGAAAAACTCATCCGATTCTGCGATGATAATCGACGCAATGGATCTGCTGTATACGGAAAAATATGATGCCTTTGTACTCGTTTCGTCTGACAGCGATTTTACCAAGCTGGCGTCGAGGCTTCGTGAATCACAGGAATTTGTGTTCGGAGTGGGGAGAAAACAAACCCCCGTATCTTTTGTTAACGCCTGCGACGATTTTATTTACATAGAAAATTTGCACGGTGTGGAAGATTCTTCTGTTCCCGAAAAGGTAGAAGAAGTACACAAGAGCCACGTCAGAACGCGAAAAGTTTCTCCTGCAGGCGGAACGTCCGCAGCAGGTTCCGCTCCCGCTGTCGGCGTGAATGCTGACGGCGATACAATGACAGATCGTCAGTTCCGGCAGATATACAGGCTGCTTTCAAATGCATATGAGAAATATTCCGATGATTCAGGCTGGGCTCCGGTTGCCGCCGCAGGTTCTCTTTTCAAGCGGCAGAATCCGGGATTTGATACGCGCGACTTCGGATTTAAAAAGTTGTCTGACCTTATTGCCTATCTTGATGACGATTTTGAAATGAAGAGTGCGGGTACCAGCGGACGGGGCGGAAATATGATGTACCGTCCGCTTAACAAAAACTAAAGCTTATTCAATTCTTTTTCGTACCTGCGGTCGGCAGTTTTTTCCGCAGGGCGGTAAAGAATTGCTTTATTGCCAATAATCCTCACGAGCGCTGCACCGTATTTTTCTGCAAGTGCCGCAGTCAGATTTCGTTTTTCTTCTTTGAAGTCATTAAAACTTATTTTTACAAGTTCATGCGATACCAGAGACGTATTTACCATCTCCCCTACGGCAGCAGTCACACCGTTTTGGCCTACAATAACAACAGGAGAAAGAGCCTGCGCATATTTTTCCAGAATCTTGCGCTGCTTGCTTGACAGTTCTATCATAGAGGAAATAGTACAGGTATTCTGCTTCTTTTGCAATAACATGATAAGTGTGTAACACCCTTGATTTATACTTGTTTAAAGTTAAAATGATATGTGAAAGATGGCAGTAAAAGATAACGGTTTAAATCATAGTAAATTATGGAAAAAAGGCGGATTCAGGCTGCCGAAATTCGACCGTGAGAAAATGATTTCCGCAACAAGGAAAAACCCTGTGTGGATTCATTTTGGATTGAAGAACCGTCACAGCATCTTTCCCGCCATACTTATGCAGCGGATTCTTGATAATAAACAGGCAGAGCAGGGCCTGTATGTCTGCGAGGCTCCTGATGCCGGAATCGCGGATTCAAGTCATATACCGTATGATGATGTGTCCCTTCTTATAACACCGGATTCAAACGGTAAATTCATAAAAACAGTTATTGCTTCAGTAGCAGGTTGTTACAGGTGCTGCCAGACCGATACTGCCGACTGGAATGAGCTGAAAAATATATTCTGCAGAAAATCGCTGCAGATAGCCAGTTTTACAATCGACAAAGAAAAATATGAAATGAAAGATTCTTCCGGCAATTATAAACCGGAATATCTGCCCGATTTTGAAGCCGGTCCTTCGGGTGCGGAACTGTTTATTTCCCGCCTTTGCGCGCTTTTGTATGAACGCTATCTTTACGGCGAACAAAGACCTATTGCGCTTGTGAGTCTGGACGACTGTGCGCAGAATGGAATAAATCTGCATAGCGAAGAAAAACTACAGCAGGCTGTATACAGCATCGTATCTGAATGGGTAAAAAGGGAACTTGTGGAAGACGGGTTCTGGATATATGTCATTTCTCCCAACTTCGTAAGTTATCCGTGGAGTATTACCGATACGCTGCTGCTGTCTGATCAGAATATTCCTGAACAGTTTTCAAAAGGCAGCCTGAATCATGAAGACGGGGCTGTAACGGAAGAGACATATTATCTCGTAATTGAAGATACTTTTCCGAACGGCCGTCCTCCGCTTGAAAAGGCAGGTGTCTGTTTTACGGACAGGGAAACTGTTTCAAAAGTAGAACGCATGGAAAAATGTATGTGCCTTGTACCCCTGTACGGGGCGCTTGCCGTTTTTGGCTGTCTGCTCGGATATGAGAATATGGCTGATGAAATGAACGACAGGCTTTTGAACGCGCTGGTACACCGCCTTGCATATGAAGAGGAGTTGCCTGTCACCGTTAATCCGGAAATTATTGATCCGAAAAGATACGTGAAGGAAGTTCTTGATATACGGCTTCCAAATAAACTTGTGTCCAATACTCCGCAGCAGTTTCTTGCCGACATGTCGCAGCATATGTCTACATATTTTGGGGAAAGCATAAAGGTATATCATAAAGAAAGAAATATCCAGGAGTTGAAATATATTCCGCTTGTCCTTGCCGTATGGTGCCGTTGTCTCATGGGGCTTGATGACGATGGAGTACCGTTTGATATAAACGTTTTTCCTGTTCCGGAAAAAGCCAGAACGCTTACGGCTGTTCAGCTCTGCAGTCATAATGCAGGTGAGATGACAGAAGAGTATCTTTCACCGCTCCTTGCCGATGTTTCTGTTTTTGGAATTGATTTATATGCATGCGGTCTTGCCCGGCGTGTCGTACAGTATTTTAATGAATGCATTTCCGGCACAGGTGCTGTTCGTGCAGTGTTGCAAAAGTATCTGCAGTAGAAATGTTTAATAACAATAATTTATTTGGAAATAACACCTTTTTTTTGCATATTAAGTGTTTTACTGGTATGGTTTACATATCCTGAAAATAGGAGTATAAGGAAAATGAATCTTAAGAAGAAAAGCACGTTTATCCTTGCTGTTTTATTGATGGCAGCAGCCGCAGGAGCAGAAGAAACTGTGCTGACAATTGATAAGGCTGTGCAATATGCCTCTGAAAACAACATCAGCATACAGCAGAGTAAAATTACGTTGAATGCCCTTAAACGGACTAAGGATTTTTCATGGAACAGTGTGAGTCCGACTCTGACAGGAACAGCAGGCTATACTCGTCCCAATGAAAAAACAACGTATGAATATGAAGGATACATAGAAGGTACCGTCAGCCTTTCTTTGACCCCGGCCCTTTACTCAACGATGCGTGGAGCTTTACTGAATTATGAGAACGGGAAAATTACATATGATGAAGCGGTGAGAGCTGTTGAGCTGAATGTCCGCACCGCATTTTACAGTCTGCTGTATGAAAAAGAAAATATTGTATTGCAGCAGCGCAACCTTGACACGGCGAAGCAGCAGTATGAGCAGAATCAGGCAAAATATAAAAGCGGGCAGTTAACAGAACTTGATATGCTTACAAGTCAGGTAGCCTATGAAAAACTGAAGCCGACACTTGAATCTGCACAAGTAACGTATAATAACGATCTGGCATCTTTTAAACAGATGCTGGGCATTGACCAGAAAATGGATATTACACTGTCCGGTTCTCTTGATGACGTATTGGTACTGAAAGATATTGTACTTCCTGAAAACATTTCTTCAATTCCTTCCGTTTTGTCGGCGGAGAAAGATGTTGAAATAGCCAGGAACTCTTTACTTGCAGAACGTTTCAGTGCCTATGCTCCATCCCTGAGCGCAGAATGGATGTATGGAAAAATAAAAACAGATCTTTCTGATACACTTTCAACGGCAGGTTCTGTTACACTTGCAGTTTCAATTCCTCTTGACGGATACCTTCCATGGTCTTCCCGGGCGCTGTCCGTAGCATCTCAAAATGATAGTGTCAAAAAAGCCGAACTTTCACTCGAAAACGAGAAAACAACCGTATCTGTAAATACAGCAAGCTATTTCAATGAAATAAAACAGGCTCAGTCTCAGCTGCAATCATTAAAAGCAACTATTGATCTTGCTCAGAAATCATACGATATGACTCTTACCGCGTATAATCATGGTTCAAAAGACCTCCTTGCCCTCCAGGATGCAGCCGATTCTCTTCTTGAAGCAAAGGTGAGCCTGCAATCGGAAGAATATATTCTGATTAAAGCTGTTTTGAATCTTGAGAGTACGCTCGGTATTCCGTTCGGTACATTTGGAAAATAACTATTAATTTGCTCACATTTTAGAAGGTACATATGAAATTTAGAAAATCGACTATCGTTATTGTTTGTGCAATTGCAGCTGTGTTGATTACACTTCTGTATACTTGTGTGGCCTCGAAGAATAAATCGGGCGGATTCGGTCGGAAAGGACAGGGAGCCGTGAAAACAACTTTTTCCGTCAAAACCCAGACGGCGCAAGTGGCAGTGCTTCATGATTATGTTGAGGCTAACGGAGATATTTCAGCAGCGAATTCCGTTGCCGTGTATCCGAGTATTGGAGGAAAAATAGCAAGTACCGAGGTAACGCTCGGATCTCCTGTCCGTAAAGGTGACGTAGTTGCAAAAGTAGACCCGTCGGAACCCGGCAGCAATTACGCACTCAGCCCTGTTTATGCACCGATAAGCGGAAGTATTGTGTCAACTCCTTTAAAAATCGGAACTACTGTTACAACGTCAAGTACGATTACGACTATCGGCGACATTGCGAATCTGCAGATTACGGCTTACATTCCGGAGAGATATGTTGCAGCCCTGAAAAACGGATTAAAGGCGGAAATAACTGTCGAGGCATATCCTGGCGTTGTATTTGCTGCAACCGTAACCCATGTGTCTCCTGTTGTAGATTCCACTTCCCGTACGAAGGAAATAATTCTGGCATTCGATAAAAATGATCAGCGTATCAATGCCGGTATGTTCGGCAAGGTAAAATTGTATACATATGATTACAGTGGATATATAACCGTCCCGTCTGATGCTATTGTGACAAAGAGCGGCAAATTATATTTGTATGTGGCGAAAGACGACGGAACTGCCGAACAACGCGAAATAAAAGAAGGAAACAGTGTTGACGGGTCTTTCCAGATTTTGTCGGGAATTAATCCTGGTGAAAAAATTGTTGTTGAAGGTGAACAGTCCCTTTCCGACGGCTCACTAATCAGAGATATTACAAATAATATAAATGAATCTTCCGGTGTTGCCGTCCAGGAAAACAAAACAACAGGTACAGCAGATAAAACTTCAGAAACAGGGAATAAAAAGATTTCAGGGAGTAACTAATGAGCATATCACAGAAAACTCTTGAACACCCGGTACTGGTGCTGATTGTATTTGCTCTGCTTGGTATCATGGGCGTGTTTGTAATCGGAAAAATTTCACTAAGTCTGTTTCCAGATATGGATAACCCCTATGTTATGGTCTCAACAACATATGAAAATGCAGGACCGGAGGCAGTAGAGAAAACTGTAACGGAAGTTCTGGAAAGCGGACTGGTCAGCGTCAGCGGATTGAAAGAAATCGATTCGACATCATCCGAAGGCTCAAGCATGATTTCACTTGAGTTTAATTACGGTTCGGATCTTGAGACAGCGGTGAATGATATACGTGATAAGCTGGACCGTGTAAAAAGTTCACTGCCGGACGATGCTGATTCGCCTCGCATTTTCAAGATGGATGCATCGGCAATGCCTATCATGCGTATTGCAGTTCGCGGAAACCGCTCTTCAAACGAATTGAGGGAAATCGCAGAAGACGATATTGAAGATCTTTTTGAACAGGCGGAAGGTGTAGCAGAAGCGAGCGTCTCCGGAGGTCTTTCAAAAATTGTACGAGTAGAACTGTCGGAAAACAGGCTTGCGGCTTACGGTCTTACAATGGCGACGGTATACTCAGCACTTGCAAAACAGAATCTTGAGCTCAGCGGAGGAAAATTCACCGAAGGCAAAAAAGATTATAAAATCCGTACGACCGGTGAATTTTCAAGCATAGACCAGATTAATAACGTTGTAATAGCGACCGTCAATGGATACGATGTCAAACTGAGCGATATCGGTACGGCTGCATGGGGGTACGAAGATCCTTCTTCTCTTGTATATATTAACGGTGAACAGGGAGTGTATGTTTCTATTACAAAGCAGTCAGGCGCCAATAGTGTCTCCGTAGCGGACGCAATGTACAAAAAAATTGCAGATGTACAGAAGACTCTCCCGCAGGGAATTACCCTGGAGATAGTTTCTGATGATACAACTTCAATTCGTGATACACTTAGTACGCTCTTTTCTTCCATCTGGCAGGGATTGCTCCTTGCCGTTATTATTCTTTTCATATTCCTGCAGAATTTCAGGAGTACATTTATAATTTCGATCTCTATCCCGCTTTCCTTGATTATAACGATTTTATGTATGTACTTTGCAGGCATAACGCTTAACATGATGACTCTGACAGGGCTGATACTTGGTGTCGGTATGATTGTCGACGCATCTATCGTTATGATTGAGAATATGAATGTGTACCGGTCCCGCGGCGCAAAACCGAGAATTGCTGCAATACTCGGCTCCCAGGAAATGATGATGTCCGTCGTTTCGGGCAACCTTACGACAATCTGTGTCTTTATCCCATTCCTTTTTTATATAAAAGATTTGGAAATGATGGGACAAATGTTCAAGGGAATTATCTTTACAATTGTTATAGCGATTGCATCGAGCCTTTTTGTTTCTATTTTTCTTGTACCGGTTCTGGCAGGTAAGTTCGTACCGCTTCCGAACCGTAACGAAAAGCCTGTAACAAATCCATTCTTGAAAAAAATGTATGGTCTGTTTCAGAAGGTGATAGATGGACTTACGAACGCATATCGGAAGGGGCTTTCTGCAGCTTTAAACCACAGGGTTGTTGTCGTCGTCGTGAGTTGCAGCCTCCTTGTCGTGTCACTTGCACTTATACCGACGCTGCGTATAAACATGATGGGAAGCGGGCGGGGTGGTGACACAACTGTTACCCTAAATGTTACAATGCCTACGGGGACGACACTTTCGGAAACGACAGCAGTTCTGACGCAATTTGAAACTATCGTCCGGAGTGAAATAAAGGGATATAAAAATATTATAACAAGTGTTGGAACAGGAGGAAACCACAGGAGTACATCTGCAACCTATAAAGGCTCAATAGCAGTTTCTCTTCCTGATGCAGCCGAACAGATCGATGATTCAACAACAGTACAGAAGAAATTGCGTGCGCATTTCAAAGATTTTGCAGATGCCCAGTTCTCTTTTGATGATGACTGGTCTCATCAGATTTCCGGCAGCGATCTTGTTATAAAAATCCATTCGAAAGACCTTGATACTGCGCTGAATACAGCGGGCAAGATACAGTCTGTGATGGAAAAGATAAGCGACATAGGGGAAGTGTCTGTAGATACAACAAAAGGTCTCCCTGAAGTACAAGTAATCATTGACCGGCAGAGGGCATATGCATTTGGAGTCGACGTCACAACTGCTGCAAAGGAAATTTACTATGCGATGGATGGCGTCACTTGTACGGAATTCCGTTCAAACGGGGATGAATACGATGTTGATATTATGTACCGCCCTGAAGACCGCGCAAAAATGACTGATTTGGCGTCAATTTATGTAAAAGGTACAGACGGTTTGGTAAGTGTTGCTAACTTTGCTTCATTCAAGAAGGGCCTGGGACCGGTAAGTATTAATCACGTGAACCGCATACGGACTGTGGAAGTTTCAGCCGATATTGTATCGACAAAAAATGCTAACCTTGTTGAAAATGAAATAAAAGAAGGAATATCCAATACATTTGTTGTTCCTGAAGGCGTTACAATAAGCTATGAAGGTGCATGGAGTACCATGCAGACGCAGTATAAAATTTACGGATTGATAATAATAATGGCTTTGCTGCTCGTTTTCGGTGTTATGGCCGCAACGTACGAGTCGTTTAAAGCTCCTGTTATTAACATGATGACCATACCGTTCCTCATAATCGGTGTTGTCCTCATATATAAAATGACGGGACAGGCGATGTCGATTACGTCAATGGTTGGTATCATTATGCTTGTGGGTATAGTTGTAAATAACGGTATTATTCTTGTTGACTATACCGGACTGCTTATCAACCGCGGAAAGAAAATGAAGGAAGCCTGCCTTGAAGCTGGAACAAGCCGTCTGCGTCCTGTCCTTATGACGACTCTTACAACAATTCTTGGTACCTTGCCGATGTGCTTTCAGACAGAAGGTTCTGCTGCCATGGTTCAGCCTATTGGACTTACCATCGTTGGAGGCCTCACATCAAGTACGTTTGTTACCCTGTTCTTTATTCCTGTGCTGTATTCACTGATTATGAAGGAGAAATCGCAGAGTGAGGGCGAAATTCCTGTAGAGATTGCAGAGTTGGCTTCAAATGCGGGCGTACCGGCAAAAAGGGAAGATGTTCAAGTTGAGATTATTGCAAATAAGTCTGTCGAAGAAAATATTATTGATATGCTTGAACAGGCTGTTCCGGGAATCCAGTATACAATTATTCCGACCGTTACAGGCCGCGGAGGCGACAACTATAAACTTGGTACGACAACATGGCCGGAACAGAACTTTTTGATGCTTGCATATATGCATAAAGAAAATGTTTCCATGGTGCAGGCTGTTGTTGAACTGCTTAAGCGAAAGTTCCCGAAAGAAGGAATAAAACTGTTTCTTATAGAAAACTAATATGAACTGATGTAAGGCGTGCATTTTATGAAGTGCACGCCTTTTTTATTAACGGATTTTTAAGAAGAGTCCCAGCAAGGCCACTGTTATGAGCAGCTGCATGATCATGAATTTAATAAGGACCTGAGTCGGCGACCAGCCATGATTCTTGCGCATTTCATCATGAAGAGGAAACCGTATATTTTCAAAAATGTGAATATGGAAAAATCTGAGCAGCGCTACTTTGAGCAGCCCCATTCCACCATTGATGAAAATAATCGTCGATGTTGACAGAATGAGGAACGGATTGCCGCTTACGAGAACACATACGCCGATGAAAAATCCGAGCGCTCTGCTGCCTGCGTCTCCCATGAGTACCTGGCTCGGAAACGCATTATGCCACAGATACCCCATGAGAACGCCTGCAAGCGCAAAAGCCATGACAGCCCAGTTTGCACCGGAGGAAAGATGAGGTACAAGCAGGTAAGCCGAGATATCTTTATGACCGAGAATAAAGTAGAATATTACGCCCATTGTTATGAGTGCAATAAGGACGAGCGTTCCGGAAAGTCCGTCAACACCATCCGTACAGTTTGTTGTGTTCACTGAACTCCACAGCAGAATAATACCTACGATAAGATATACGGCAAAGTTCACCGCAACAGGGTGGGTAATGAACGGGAGCCAGAAGTATACTTTACCGTCTGCAGACGTACTTGAAATGCAGTAAAAAAGCAGAATTGTTTCTGCCGCACTTATAACAAGATCAAGGAATCCTTTCCTGTATTCGCCCCAGCTGGAAATACTGCGGTCGTCGAGGTATCCGGTAAGCATCATAATCCATGTAAGTGCCAGTGTACCGCATTGCAGCAGGGAAAGCGGCGTAAACAGAATTGTTATGATGACGAAAATCGTGATGAAGACGACACCGGCACCAGTAGGTTTTCCCTTTGCGGCTTCTGCCGTAAAGGTAAATTCCCTGCCGCGGTCATGAGGCAGCCGCTCATAAAAATGAGGCAGTAATTTCATCGAGAGGATAAAACCTGTGTAGAGTGCAAGCGTTATGAGGACTGTATAAGACTGGAGTAGTCGTGCTGGTCCAAAAAAGTGTTGAAGATATGCTCCAAGATAATACAACATATGAGCCCCTTAAATTTTTTACTTTGCCGGAAAACCAGATTCTCAGCAGCCTGGGTGTTCAATACCCGTAAAAATCATTGCAATTCCGCGTTCATTACACAATTTAATAAACTCTTCGTCGTTCGGCGTACCGCCCGGTTGCAATATTGCATGGATACCACTGTCTGCCAGCTGTTTCAACTCTGTACTGAAAGGAAGAGCTGAACCACATACTAAAACTTCGGCATTTTGCGTATTGTTTGTTAGACCGGCCTGTATATTTTTTACAGAATGATCAAGTGCTGCAAGGCATGCATCTTCCGGAACCATCGCAGTACAGCACATTCCTGTTGTAACCTGGTCTTTAATAAGAACGGCAGCATCCTGTTTTGTTCCCATTATAATAAGCTGCCCGAAAGCCATCTCATCAATCTGCTGCTGCGAGGGGCGTGTTTTCGTAACGAGATTCCATTTTTCAAAAAGAATATTATCCGCCGTTTCTATAATGAGTCCTCCGTCGAGCGAGCGGAAATTATAGGAAAGCATGGCAGGTTTTGACATGGCAATAAGACGCATGTCTTTTTTTGCCGCAAGCGTAACTCTCGCATCTGCCGTGAATCCCGGCGCGACAACAGCAGTAAGATTTGACTGTACAAGTTCCTGTGCGGCTATGTCATCAACGACAGCGCTGAATCCCACGGCTGCGCCGTCAAGGGCGCGTTTTCCGCAGTTGAACATTTTCTTATATGATTCTGCTGCATTAGAACCAAGTGCGGCACTAACAGAAGTCTCGTGTTTTATGGAATACGTGAAGACGCAACCTGCTGCGGGGGTAAACTGAGTAACAGTCGGATTTCCTTCACTGTCATTTCCCTGTACGGCAGCTGCATTTTTTAACTGCATTGAAAACCTTGTGAGTTCCTTCCATATTGCGTCTATTTCAATATAGAGATTGTACGATATTTCTTTTCCCTGCAGCTTTTTGAGGCCCCCGAGCGAACCAATGAATTCCGGCAGCATGTATAAGCTTGCAGACTGGTGGCTGGTAGCCCCGTTTTTTAAATCTACCGCTTTTTTGTACGGTATTGTAAAATAGCGCAGATATGTATCGGTTCCTGTCTGAAGAAGAATTGAATCGCCTACTGATGCGTTGCATGCGGCAATCATGTTAAATGCTTTACCTGCAAGATAAAGCCGGAAATCAGATGAAATGCTTTCTGTCTTCATCCTGATCATTACTTCTTCATAATCGGAAGGATCTGTAAGGGCAAGTACATTTTTGTAATTTCTGCATGCGGCCTGTATGAGAGAACAGCAGCGCATATCGATACAATTATTTGAAAAATCGAGTTCTACAAAATCGCTTATTTTCTTGAAGGACGGCATGGTATTGATGCATACCATGTTGATTTCCTGGTAGTCATTGCTGTAATAACTTCTGTCACGCTGTTGTCCTGTTGTAAGAATGGAACTATACAACGTCAGGTAATGCTGGAAAGTGCGGGGCGTTTCGGTAATCGCTGTCATTTCCGTATAAGGAATATCTGCTTCTGCAAGCATCTTACCTGTTTCTCCGGCAGAAATAAGCTCCCATCCGTCCCTGAAAAGATATTGAGACAGCTTTATGAGGTTTTCTGTGTCGGCTGTACACAAAATCGCCCGTTTCTTCATAAGAAAATAATAGCAGAAACGTCAGGTATTTGCAACGAAGTTTTCTGCAATATTGCATTGTCCCGCATTGCTTACTTTTCAAAGGTATGTTACTTGTGATAGAATCGCTGAAATGGATATCATATCAAGAAAGACAGTACTGCAGGGAAGCATCCGTGTTCCCGGTTCAAAAAGTCATACAATCCGTGCGCTCCTTTTTGCGTCTCTTGCACACGGTACGTCTCATATTTCAAATCCGCTTCCAAGCGCCGACTGCCTGTCAGCGGGTAGAGCAGTTCCGCTTATTGGCGCGAAAGTTGATTATGGCGGAGATACAGATGCTGTCTGGACTGTAGAAGGTGCGGGTGAAAATGCGCATCTCCCTGACGATGTGGTGAACGTAGGAGATTCAGGTTCTCTTCTGTATTTTATGTCGCCGATTGCAGCAACATTTCCAGGCTGGAGTATATTCACGGGAGATGAATCAATAAGAAATCGTCCTGTTGCCCATGTCGTTGATGCTTTACAGCAGCTCGGCTGCGAGGCGCATATATCCCGTCCGGGAAAGAATGCCCCTCCGCTTATCATACGCGGGCCTGTCACAAATCATAAAGTAGTTACCGACGGTCAGCTTTCCCAGTATGTAAGCGGCATGATGATGGCGGCAACCCGTATGGATGGGACGCTTGAAATTGAACTTACTGATCCAAAGGAAACGCCGTATCTTACAATGACGAGAATCTGGCTCGAAAGTTTCGGCGTCAAAACGACAGTCTCTTCCGATTTTAAACATATTACGGTAACAGGACCGACAGTCATTTCAGGCTTTTCCCGGACGATTCCATCGGACTGGGAAGCTGTCGCGTTTCCGCTTATCGCTGCTCTTATGACTGACAGCGAAATTACGATTGAAAATGTCGACGGCTCCGGCAGTCAGGGTGATGATGCTATTGTACATGTGCTGCAGTCCGTAGGCGCTGATATTTCATGGGATCGTATTGCCGGGAATCTTACTATACGGGGCGGCCGCCGTGCACATGCGCCAAGCGGTATGATTCCCGGAAGACTTTCAACGCAGAAACTACCTGCCGGTGAACTTCATGTAAATCTTGCAGGCTTTCCCGATGCTGTTTGTGCAATTGCTGTAATAGCAAGCTTTATTGAAGGGACAACTATAATAGAAGATATTGGTGTATGCCGCAAAAAAGAGACAGACCGTATTGACGTTATGAAAAGTGAACTTGCAAAACTCGGTATAGAGACGGAAGCCGGATCTGATTGCCTTGCGATACACGGTCATTCACCATTGACTTCATCGGGCGAAAAAAATAATGCATTTACGCTGCACGGCGGTACCGTAGAAAGTTATGGTGATCACCGCGTTGCAATGTCACTTTCGTGCCTCGGTCTGGGTTTGCCCGAAGGAGATACGCTTACGGTAAAAGGTGCAGAATGCTGCTCGGTATCATTTCCCGGATTTTTTGATGTGATGAACAGAATAGGCGCAGGTTTTGTAATATTGTAAAATCCGTTTTTGGGGATTATACTTAACTGTATGGATTTTACAGAGTACAAAATAGGCTATTACAGGCGATGGCAGAAGAGAATTCTCGGAATAAGCTGGACTATGTTTATAACTGTATTTGCTCTGGAAATCGTTGTCGGTCTTTTTCCTCTCATATACGGTAATCTGCCTCCGTCTTTCCTTGATTATTGTATAAAAAATATTGTACTTCCGAGCAGCATGAATTTTGTCTGTCTGATCATCGCAACTATTCTTGTCGGTTCTCCAGCTTTGACAATTATGCAGAAAAATTATACGGTTTTGTTTCTTTTTCTTGCGATAGTGGCTGTCATTTCTTTTTTTCATAATTATTATCAGATTGTATTTTTACTTCCCTGTGCAGCACTGTTTATTGCGGCGCTCCTCACTGACAAAAAACTGTTGAGTACTATTTTTATATCTGCAATGGCGGTTGCGGTTTTTTCAATGCTGCTGTGGTTTATTACAAAACCGGGGGACAGTTTTCAGTTAAAAATAGGTACAGCAGTTGCCGTTGTTGCCGTTCACTGCGCATCTTATTATTTTTCAAACGCCATTCTGTTTTCTGTTCAGGAGCAGATTGATTTTATCTATGACGGTTATTTAAAACAGCAGCAGCTCCTTGATGAGCTCCAGCTTGAACCTCTTACACGATTGTACAACAGGGCCGCGCTGGCTGAAGCAATTTCCAGCTGCATAAAGACATATAAGGAAACAGACGGTCTGCTTATGATCGCTCTCATTGACCTTGATAATTTTAAAAGCGTAAACGATAAATACGGACATGCAAACGGAGATATTGTACTTATTGCTTTTGCAGAGTTGATGATAAAAATACTTGGAGGCAGCAGAAATGTGTTCCGGTACGGCGGAGATGAGTTTGTTATTTTATTCAAGAACCAGAATCTGAGGGCTATTGAATCTTCTGCCGAAAAAATTTGTTTTTCTTTCACGGAAATGAAATTTGACTTTATGGACAGGAGAACCCGTTTATCTGCAAGTATGGGCATTGCTGCATATCATTCGGGGATGACAAGTAAAGAGTGGTTTGAGTCTGCGGACAGCGCCGCATATGCAGCAAAGTCTGCCGGAAAGAACCAGTTTGTAGTCGTTTTATAAACACATGGCACTTGAGGAAAATCAGTCGTATCTCCATGAACAACTCATTACATATATAGGCAATAAACGGGCACTTCTTCCTTTTTTAGGTGAAGGTATCCGTTATGTCCGGGAGCGCACAGGCTGTCGTAAAATTGACTGCTTTGATGTATTTTCCGGGAGCGGTATTGTATCCCGTTATCTGAAGCAGTATGCGCGTTCTCTTACAGTAAATGATATGGAACTGTATGCACAGGTTATAAGCAGTTGTTATCTTTCCAATACGGATGAAATTACTGTCCCTGTTCTGTATGAAAAATATACAGTGCTTACCGCCAGAATAGCGCAGGAAATGCGTGAGAACGGCGCAGTCCGGCCCGGATTTATTTCCCGCCTGTACGCTCCGCAGAATGAAAACGATGTACAGGACGGTGAGCGCTGCTTTTACACACCTTATAATGCCCAGTACATAGATACAACCAGACAGCTTATTTCTGAAATGATTCCTTCTCCCGAGCAGCAGTATTTTATTGCACCTCTTTTATCGGAATCATCCGTCCATGCGAATACCGGCGGTATATTCAAAGGCTTTTATAAGGATTCGGGAACAGGAAGAGGAAAATTCGGCGGAAACGGAGCGAATGCACTCAACCGCATCAGGGGAAATATTGAGCTTCCGTTTCCCGTTTTCAGCAGATATTCCTGCCCTTTTCGTGTTTTCCGCAGCGAAGCAAATGAACTTGCTGACGGAGAAAAATTGTACAGCGGATTGCCCGGCGGTATGTTCGATCTTGCATATATTGACCCCCCGTATAATCAGCATCCATACGGCTCGAATTATTTTATGCTTAATCTTATTGCTTCATATGAACCGCCCGACACGACGCATATAAGCCGTGTGTCCGGCATACCGCGCTGCTGGAACCGTTCACAATATAACAACAGGAAATGCGCTGCGGAAACGTTCAATAGACTTGTTCTGTCTCTTCGGGCAAAATATCTGCTTGTGTCGTTCAACTCGGAAGGTTTCATAACACGCGAAGAAATGCTCGACATTCTCAATCAGGCGGGCAGCGTAAGGGTATTCGAATCGCCGTACAACGCTTTCCGCGCTTCACGAAATCTTGGCCAGCGGCCGATACATGTGAGCGAATATTTATACGTTGTAGAAAAGCGTTAATAAACTATAGAGGCTGCAATCGGGAGATGGTCTGAATAGCCGGTTCCTGTATACACTTTATATCCATTGGGACGTCCGCCGCTGTCTGCCCATGCACCATGTGTTTCCGGCCTGAAATCAGTTACGGCCGCATTTCCAGCTGTGAAAAAGTGATCTATTCGTTCCCAGCTGCCGTCGTAACAATAACTGCCCGGTTCTGCATATGTTCCGCCCCCGGTAAACCACGGCGAATGTACCGGTGTTTTTTCAACAGAGCCGAACTGGGCACCGCGGAGCAGTACAACATCGTTTTCCGCCCCGCGTACAAAATCTCCTATGTCACGGTTAAAATCTCCGCATGCAAGCACTGCAGAACCAGGCAGCATGGCGATTCTTTCCGAAAGCAGTGATTCCTGCCAGTCCCGCCATATTTCAGTCTTTTCCTCACCGCCCGATTTCGACTTCCAGTGATTGACAATCAGTACGAGAGAATTGCCTTCCGTGAGCACAGAGACTTCCATGACAGGACGCATCGGAGGCTGCACTCCCTGTACACGGATATCAAGAGTGTGCACAGTCATGCCGCTGAGAGAATAACGGGAAATGACTGCACATCCGATTGCGTCGCCGGCGGTTTTTGAAAAACATGCATAATTCCAGTTTCGACTGCTGTTCCAGGAGTTTGCAGCAAGCCTGTTTGCAATATCATACAGAATGCCTTCGTTTTCAATTTCTTCAAACACATATACGTCTGCATCGAGTTTGTTTATGACATCACATAACCTGTCAAGCCGCGTAACATAAGCATTCCTGTTCCATGCTGATTTCGATGATTTGAATTCACTGTATTCTGTACCGTCGTTTACCGCATTGAAAAACGTTTCCGTATTCCAGTTTACTATGCGGAGTGTCTGACGTTTCGCACTCCTGTTATTTGTATCATTCTCCATGCTGCGGCAGGAGATATCTCTGCAGCCGCATATAAAAAATGCCGCAGCAAAAAATAAGGTGATAATCGGTATTTGTTTCATAGGCATAACTCCGGAACAAAAAAATAGCGGAGATAAAAGATCTCCGCTGTATAAATCGTTCAAAGTTTACTATTTTACGCGCCCTGAAAGCTGTTATTTGTTCGGGGCGCTGAATTTGATGAACAGTACATCGCCGTCCTGCACAACGTAATCTTTGCCTTCCACCCTGTACTTACCGGCTTCCTTGATTTTTGCTTCGGTGCCGTATTTGCGGAGGTCGTCAATCGAGTATGCCTCTGCTTTGATAAAACCCTTTTCAAAATCAGTATGAATGACGCCTGCCGCTTTTGGTGCGGTGTCGCCGGCATGAATTGTCCATGCATGGCAGTCATCCGCTCCGCCTGTAAAGAACGTACGCAGTCCCATAAGTTTATATGCTGTGCGTGCCAGCTCGGACAGACCTGATTCCTTCAGGCCAACGGCATCCATGAATTCTTTCCGCTCAGCCGGATCAGTTATTTCACAAAGATCTGATTCAAATTTGCCGCAGATGACAACAACTTCCGATTTTTCTTCTTCTGCGAGTTTTTTTACGACTTCGACATATTTATTCGTTCCCGTTGCGATTGAATCCTCATCGACATTGCAGACATAAAACGTCGGTTTTATGGTGAGGAGGAACATATCCTGAACAGCAGTTTTTTCCTCGTCGGAAAGATCAGCCTGACGGGCACATTTTCCAGCTTCAAGCATCGGTTTGATTTTTGCGACTGCACTCGTCCACGGGGCCCACTTTTTTTCTTCTTCTTTGCCAAGTGCACGGCATGCTTTCGTTACTTTTTCCTGGCGTTTTTTGATTGTGTCGAGATCTGCAAGTGCAAGTTCCATGTTTATAGTAGTAATGTCGCTTTCAGGATCAATGGGAGCTGCCGTGTTTGCATTTTCGCGTACATGCATAATGTCCGGATCATCAAAGCAGCGGACGACATGCGCAATGCAGGTAACTTCGCGGATGTTTGCAAGAAACTGATTTCCGAGTCCTTCTCCCTGAGATGCGCCCTTGATAAGACCTGCGATATCGACGAATTTTACGGAAGTCGGCGTTTTCTTTTTAGGCTGAAAGACACTCGAAAGAAAATCGAGTCGTTCGTCGGGGAGGTCAACAATACCGATATTCGGATCGATTGTACAAAAGGGGAAGTTTTCTGCTGCAGCCGGAGCCGCCGTCAGAGCCGTAAATATAGTAGATTTGCCTACGTTCGGGAGGCCAACAATACCGCAATCTAGTGACATACTGCGTCCTTAATAATGTAGTTATAATAGATAAATAGTATAAGTCATTTACAGTGAATAGGCAATAATCAGAAAAATACAAAATTGCTGCTGAAAAATTTGTTTTTTTACTGACATTTGTTATACTTATAATTAAAATATTGATGCAGGTAAATGTATTTATTTCTTTTTATTACACCGTACAAAGAATAAGTTAGCAGTACATAGCATTTACATGCGAGGATACTATGAGGAAAAATTACAAAATTGTGTTTATTCTTTGTTCTGTATTTATTTTGCTGTCCGGCTGCAGCGGTTTTACGGACAAAGGGGCTGTATTTGTTTCTTTCGACGGCTCTTCCCTGAACAGGAGTGCGGATTCTACAGATGCCGTTCTTACTGTAAAACTTATTAATGCAGAATCAGGACAGGTATTAGGTACGGAAACAGAATCGTTTTCATCCTCCGATTCTCAAATAGAAATAAATTTTACTGCTGAAATAGGGCTCCGTGTTTATCTGCATGCCGAACTCACGCAGAATGAGACTGTTTCGGCTTCCGGCGATTCAACAACCGTTACGGTAAAAAATGAGACTGAAATTTCACTTGTCATGCAGTGGAAAAAAGGTTCCGTTGCTGTTTCCGTAACCCAGGGGGCGACACCGTCCGACGGTTATTCGTTCAACCTTGCGGTAACGTCTTCTGATTCTTCAGCATCTGTCGTTTCCGACAGCAGCAGCATTACCCTGTCTGCCGGCTATGCGTATTTGATTTCATTCAGCACGGAATTTTCCGGAACAGAAACTGCTTCTGACAGTCGTTCCCTCGTCCTTTACAGCGGCAGCGATTCCGTACTTTCGTCGGAAACAGGGACTGTAACTGTTCCTGCGTATTTTGTGGCAGGTACATACACTTTATATATGGAAGCAAATATAGGCGGCATATCGTATACCGGCCGTGAAACAATTATTGTTGAGTAATATTTTAGAGAACTGCTGATTAAATCAGCGTATTCTTCAAGGATGATAGTATTTATGGGAAGAGTTAAATTTGAGGGACGTACCGTATGCATTGTGATTTCTGCCTGCGCTTTTTTGTGTGCGGCAGGTTGCAGCAATTTATTGAATTCAAAGAACAGCAGTACGGCATCCGGTAACGGACCTGTTAAGGTATCCGTTGACGTATCGGTGGGAGATGCACGAGCTGCATATCCGTCGACGTTGACAGGTATTTCAGAACTTAAAGCGACTGCAGCGGATTCTTCAGGAACGTACGGTTCACAGACTGCCACAGCCGAAGTAACAGACGGATCGGCCGGCAGTCTTAATTTTTCGTTAATGCCCTGCAGCTGGACTATTACCGTCGACGGTATGTACTCCGACGGAACGACTTCGACGATCCTGCTTACCGGCAGTACAGCGGTAACGATTTCGGCGAACACGGACAGTACTGTTGCTGTAAAACTCCTTCCGGTGTCGCAGACGACGATAACAACAGGAAACGTTGCGCTCAGTTTCTATGACGACGATAGTCTGAACTTTACGAAAGTGACAGCAGCACTTAATTCTGTCGATGGGACGAATATGGGCGGGACATCTTCAGCAGCAACGATCGACGGAAAGACATGCTATACATACTCTTTGTCGAACTATACTGCAGGTGCATACACCATTGTGTTCGCGTTCTTAAAAAACGAAACAACAGTTGGTTATTATATAGACAAAGTTGTGGTAGAACCTGGACTTACGACGGATAAATGGTACGTAACAAGTCCGGGTGGAACAACTGCCTGCGCATATATGACGATGACATCGTCCAACGTCCTGAGTGAAACTGCGGCCACATCTACGGTGTATGTGTCCGGATCCGGCGGCGTGCTTGGAGGCGGAGTTGACAGCAACAGCGGAACATTCGCAAGACCTCTTGCGTCACTGAGTGCTGCTCTTGGCAAATATTATTCAGGAACGACATCCTCCAATCCGTTCAAAATTATCCTGGACGGTACAGTAACACTGAGCGGAGAGGTTGAAACACTGACGCAGGATATGTATGTTAAGTTTATGCCGCTCGCACGCAGTACGGCAGATGCTGTAATTGCTGTCGGAGGTGAGTATGGAATCGAGTTTGTGTCCGACAATACGGAGACATCAGCTTCGTATACGGCGGAAATCACACTCGACGGCATATCGTTTACCGGGTATACCAGAGGCGCTGTAGAAGCGTCCGGTTCAAAGATGATGCTGACCGTACAGGACTGTACATTTACACCTTCTTCGTCCGTAACGGCTGCAGATACATTCAGTATAGAACCCGTTGTAAACAAATTTATTCTTAACGGAACAAATACATTTAACAGTTCTCCCGTAAACCTTGCGAAATTTGAAAACTGCAGTACGTCGGCCGACAGCAGCAACTCGTTTATTACGCTCGGAACGGACATCAGTGTATCGGCGGATTCTATCCCGGTGTATATAAACGGCGTTTCCGGTTCGGATACGCAGAAAATTGTCGTAAAATCCGGCGGAACGGCTCTTACTTCAACGGAGCTTGCATACTTCTCTGTAACACCTTCCTCCTGTTATTATTTGGCGCTTTCGTCCGACGGACTGTATGCATATCTGGTGGGTTCAAGTACGGCAACGGTTACAGCAACACTTGATACGCCGCTCAGTACGGTATATGCAGTGCCGTACCAGTCCACAGATACAGCTGCTACTATTGCGCAGTACATTTCAGACGGTGCAGTCACGCTTTCTGCAGGCAGTACAATTTATGCTGCCGCAGTTCAGGTATCGGGAACAACATATTCTGTATTATCCGGTGTATCTTCGTACAGCATGATTCTGTACGACGCTTCCGGCGTTTCTCTGTCGGATACATATACAGCACTGAAGATGGATTCTGCAACCCATTCCATCACGCTTCCGGCGTGGATGCCTGCAGGTACGTATTATCTGCATACTGCTGCGAAATACAATAATTTCTGGTATACGAATACATTTAAAATTACAGTAGAGTAATGTTCCGGGCTGTAATGTACGCAGGACTCATTCTGCGGGGGATTTGTAAATGAAGGCGATGAAAATTTTACTATACAGGTTCATTCCGGCTGCTGCGGCAGTACTGCTGCTTGCAGGCTGTACCCAGCTGCTTCAGAATACCGGTGGCACAGCTTCGTCCGGTACGGACGGATACAGCACGATAAAACTTGTTCTGGCTCCTGAGGAAAATACACCGGCAGTTTCGGAATCTGTGTCATCAACGGCGCTTGTGCGGTCTGCATATCCGTCGTCGCTCGACAGTTCCATGCTGTACAATGTAACGGCGCTTGAAAGCGGAGCATCGTCTTCAATAGATTGCACAGTTTCTGTAACTGACGCAGTTCTTTCGTTTTCACTCCTTTCGGGAAAAACGTGGACAATAACGGTTACCGCATACGGCTCATCCGACACAACACATACAACGCCTCTTCTTACCGGAACGGCTGAGGTTACGCTCAGTACGAACCAGACATCCGCTTCTCAGACGGTCAGTCTGCTGCCCGCAGACGGTACGACAAGTACCGGTACAATCAGCCTGCAGATGACGGACGGCACGACAGCTAAAACGATAAGCTCGATTACGGCTAAATATACTGTTGCAGGAGCGATGTATACGACAGCACTTACCGGTTCGAGCAGCGTCGGCTGGACATTCTCCCACGGAACGGAAGGTACGGCCGCCGACGCTTCAATTGCAGCCGGTACGTACGATGTTGTCTTTTATTTTTACGACAGTGGCAGTGCGCTTGTCGGTTGGTATGCCGATAAAATAGCCGTTTATCCGGGACTTACCACAGATAAATGGTACGTAAGCGGTAGTACCGGCTCGGACACGCTTTCCGTAACGGACAGTATGCTGAGTACTCCCGATTCCAATACATACTTTGTGTCGGGCACAGGGGGTGCCTTTACGGGAAGCGATTCAAACAGCGGCACTGTTATTTCAGAACCGTTTGCGACGCTTTCCGCGGCGCTTTCCGCCGTGAACGATGTGAACGACGGAATTTCTGCCTATAAAATATATCTAGACGGGACGCTTACGGAAACGGAACAGACTGCAGACAACGTCGGTCTGGGGTACTGCGAACGGATTTATCCGGGGAAAAATCTTACATTGTCGATTATCGGCATAGGTGGTGCGGCAGTGCTTGACGCGTCGGCAGTGAGTGGTTCAAATCTTATAACGCTCCTGTCCGTCACAAGCGGAACCGATAATTACACGGTAAACTTCACACTCAAGGACCTTACGCTTAAATGTCCGCCGGGTACTTCGGATGGTGAAGCATACGGTGTGTTTGCACAGAGTTATTACGGCAGCGGTTCGCTGCTTACGCTTTCCGATTGTACCGTCGAGGCTGATTCAGAGTATGCCAGGCCTGTATGTATACTCCCGAGCGAGAACAGTTATATACCGCTTACTCTGACCGGAAAAACAGCGCTTAACGCTTCCGGTTCTTCCCTCGTCGCTCTGCGTTCATACGGAGCGGTGACGCTGGATTCGACGGATATAAGCATTACCGGTGTTCTGCAGGCGGGATCTATCGTGGTAAACGCTGTGCCGTCGGCTTCCATTACCGTTGAACCGTACTCTTCCGCAGCGACATCGGCAGTAACGCTTTTTTCAGGTGACAGTACACAATCCGTCTCCGGTAATATTTCGTCATTCCCGCTGTGGGATACCACGAACTATTACTACACGGGTAGCTGTGATGTTATGCCCGTGCAGACATTCTCATGGAACGGATCGTCAAATGTTTCTGCAACAATAACGTATGCAGGAACATCGTATGATGTTTTTACAGCAGATAATTCCGTAATCGATGGCTATTTCTGTACTGCTGTTGACAGTAACGGTCAGATATATGTTATGTACTACAGCAGCACTTTCACGGTCTATACGGCTGGTGAAAGTTATTCCGTGGACGTCGGGAGCTGTGATTTAAATTGCTGTAGCGGATCAATGTGTGTCCTTACTGACGGCAGTCTGCTTTTTGCGCGCAGTAGTTACTCTAACACCCTGTGTGAACTTACCCTGAGCGGCGGAACATACAGCTGTACGGATGTTACGCTTACAGACAGTGATAATACGGACGGGCCATGCATAACTTCACTTGCTGCGGAGGAGAACAACAGTACGCAATACGTGTTCTATACGTATACGGATACAAGCAGTGAGCCGTGTATACCGAAACTGGCATGTGCAGTCCTGTCCAGTACCGCGCTTACGAAAGAATGGGCGGAATCTGTTTCCATTTCCGACGTATACTGCAGCATGGTAAGTATTAAAGACATGACCGTCGGATTTGACGGAAATCTGTATATGTTGCTGTCGGATAAATCTACAGTAGACTTTATACTGAACAATAGTCTGTATCTTACTTATAGAGGTGCGCTTGTCTGTGCCGGAAGTGCACAGTCGCTTGCTTCCGATACAGCTCCTTCTTCTCTTTCGCTTACTTCGTACGGATGGCGCAGCAGTTCTAACGGAACCACGCAGTGTACTGCCAGCGGATATGAGTCGTCTGCTATATCGATTTATGCATCATCAAGTGATTCTTATACTGATGATCAGTATCTTACGGGACCTGTCAGGTTCCTGGGGCTGACGCTGAAGCAGATTACAATGGCCGATTACGGTATATATGTGAACGGGACAAGTTATAATACAAAATCAGGAACTGCGGTATTTACACTGGACGCCGGCACTCTGGATCTGGCTGCAACAGATTCCGGAGTATACGGAGAATATATCAGCGGAACCATTTCGACATATTCTTCCAGTTACCAGCCTATGAACTAGCAGGTATCGGTTTATATGTTGAGGATGCCTGATGAGACCGGCTTGGCGGAAGAAAGACTGCCGGATATACGCAGAGTGAGGCTGTATACGTAGAAAATCTTATAATACTGCAATCTCGTCTTCAGAAAGACCCGTACACTGTACTATGGTTGCAACCGGAATGGATGCTTTTTTCATGTCGAGTGCAGTATTCCTGTCCCGTTACTTCACGGTCCAATTCACGTTTCCACAAAATCCAGTCACTGCTGATTTTATCAAGTGTTTTTTTTGGCTTCCATAATATTCCCTTCTGCTGACGTCAGCTGGTCTATGTATTTCTGCTTTGCAGGGTTGTCTGTATTTAAGAAAAATTTACACCATTTTTCAATCGAATTCAAGTTTTTAAGCAGATTCCCATTATTATTTTTCATCTGATACATATTCACCGCGGATCTGACGTCTCTGTCGAACGTAAAGTTCAGCAGGGATATCTGGTAGACTTTGGGAATCTGAAGCCAGGCGTCTCCTCTTAAAAATACGGTAGTAAGGTGACGTGCGCTTAAATATTCGGCCCGTGCACCAAATGAATGATATTTGTTTACTCCCTGCCTATCAGCCCTGCGGGCTGTTTCTTATAGGAATTTATCTGACTCGCCGCTTATGCGGCTGGCGAATCAACGTCAGCTGCTTCTCCGTGCCTTTTCTGTTGACGAAGGACCGCACTGGTGCACGCTGATTCACGACGGTGGAACGGGCATACACAGGCTCAGGGTTCAGGGTGAACCAGTCCATGGGTTTACCCTGAACCCGTGTCAGGAAACAGGGTAGACCAGCCCTTTGATTCAGCCTGAACCCGTATAAGAGAGCAGCCTGAACCAGGTGCAGATCACTGACTGCAAAATCTCTATGCAATCCGGTATCAGTCCTGAAAAAGGCATATTTTGAATTATACTTAAGATGATGTTGTGCTCCTTCTGTATCATACTTTTATGTAAGAGGAGAGATTGGTATATGAGAAAGTTTATTACAGTTTTTACCGGTTGCTGTTGTTTATGTGTGCTTGCAACCGCATGTTCAAATCTCGGTAATAGTACAGGAAAAAACGATGCAGTTGTATCGCTTGATTTACCTGCCGCTTTATTCGCATCGGAAACGACTACAGTCAGTACAGAATATACAGTAACCGCCAGACTGTCCGATGCCGATTCCGGCGAAGTAGTTGAAACACTCAGCGATACAGTTGTATCAGGTGATTCTGTAACGCTTACTTTTTCTCCTGTCGCAGCGGGACGCGCCGTCATATTGAGTATCAGCGTATATGACAATGACAGCAAGACACTGTATATGAGCGGCAGTTCCGCCCGGTACGTTGTTGTTGAGGGAGATCAGTCTCTTGATATAACGCTGACGAAAGCGGGCGGAGGAGAGACGACTGGGACAGGTATTATAAACGGAACCGCGAAATATGCCGACGGAAATACAAGCAGTGAAGGCATAGTCGTGTTCATTGAAAAAAATGAAACTGCGGCTGCCGGCAGCAGTTTTGCTTTATCGCAGAAAAATATTTCGACAGTTTCTGCCCGTTCAGCCTCAGCAAGCACAAGTACTACTGCGGATTATGTTATAAATAATGCCGTTGCCATAGCACAGACTGGCAGCGACGGTAAATTTGAGTTCACAAAACTTGCAGCGGGCAGTTATACAGTTTATGCAGTCTCATCTAATATATCGCTTGACAGGGCTGCATACAGTACCATTACGATAACAGACGGTGACAGTCAGACGGTATCGCTTGAACTGACGGCGACAGGCAGTATTTCCGGAACAGTGCTGCTTAACGGAAATACTACCGGAAACAGCGGTATATTCGTGTACGTTCCGGGAACAAGCTGGATCGCCCTTACAGGTGATTCCGGCAGTTTTACCATAGCAAACGTACCGGTGAGCAGTACGGCTTATGCGCTTGCCGTGAGTTATAACGGAAAGGTCCGCACGTTTGCCGCCGGCAGCGATTCGGCTACGACTGTAACGGTAACGGCCGGGAGTACGGTAAATGCAGGGACAATGAGCCTGGCGACGACGGGGATAAAGCATTATTTTACGGATTCCAGCGGAACGGTAAGTACAACGAATTATGTACAGGCAACAAAGAACGGACTCATGTTCGTTCTGACTGATTTGCCTGATAATACTGTAGCTTTTGGCCTCGGGTTCTCCGGATATACTGACGCTTCCGGAACATATCATGATTTTTACGGTGATTTTTATGTTGATAAAGTGGATTACGGTAAAACAGTTGCCGAACAGAAAGACATTACTACACTTGCATACATCTACAAGCTTGTCAGTCCGGATGTTACTTATAAGAATGTATATGTAGTTTTGTTTGATTCTACATGGACTCAGCTTGTAAAATATTCTGCAGAGAATGTTCTTTCCATCGGTGGATATGGTTCAATAAGTGTTTCCAATACCAATGAATTATCACTGAACTGGGATCCCGATACTTTTACTTTGTCTATGAGTGGAGTTCCGGGACTTGATCTTGATAACTACTACGGAGATACTGTTGCTTCATATTATTGCGAAATGCAGATTACGGCATCGGATGGTACAAGCGATACTTTTAGTGAAGAAAATTACAATGAAATGTCCATTGTTCTAACCGACAAACTTTCTGCAAGTATGCTTGAAAAAATATGCGGTAAGTCGGATGTAAAGATGTCTGTAGCCTATAAAGTAAAACTTAAGGAAGATATGTCTGATACACGGGAAAATTCTTCCAACTATAATATCTATGGAATTACATTAAAGAATCAGACGGTAAATGCGTTTGCTCCGACTATAACGCTTGACGCAAACGGCGGAACGTTCACTCCTGTATCAGGCGGTACGGCAGTATCTGCTTTGACGATTTCTTCAGACAGCAGCGGTACGGCACTTACCACTGAAATGACATTTGCGGAAGTGAAAAGTATTTTAGATGCAGTATATACACTTTCATATACAACAGGCGGTATTTCTGCGGATGACAGCCCGTACTGTACTGATTCAAGCGGAGCTGTTATTTCTGTAAGCGATACAACTAAAACCCTTGGCTATACGAATTATAAAATTGTATTCCATTGGACGCTGCATCTTACGTCGGATAACTATGGAACAGGCTGGACAGGAACATATGCTACGAAAGATTCTACGAATACAATCAGTCTGTCGAGTACCCTGATTGCAGCATATACGGCCAGTTCTTCAGCTGTACTGACTGTTACAGCAACCGGCAGTCCTTCCGTTTATTATGAATACAATGGAACAAAATATTATCTTTCCTGCGACAGTTCTTCCGGCAGCACATATATATACACACTCCCTTTGTCGTATGATATGTATATTACAGGCAGCGATGTTACTATAAGTTCCGTAACGATTGCTTCTCAAAATTAGTAAGCGGGACACTTTCCGTTCTTACGTGATTTTCAGAAACGTCCTAAACAGACATATCTGTTTAGGACGTGCGGAAGGTTTAATACCTCGCCCCTTGGGGTGTATAAAAGGTCTTAAATCCCGACTGCGATACCTCTAGAGAACAATATACTCCGCTGCTTGCGGCGGGGTTATTGATTCCCCGGCTGTTTTACAGCCGGGTTTTTGTTTTATATTTGTGCTGTACCGTACCGATATTTGAAGGGAAGTACCATCTGTTTTTCCGTGCTGTACCTTACGGGATGTTGGTATATAATAGTAAAAGAATAAGATTCTGGAGGCTTCTGCATGATCCGCATATTGAACAGCATACGACATTCACACACGGCACGCATACTTGCGGCATGCATACTCCTTGCCTGCGGTATGGCGGAGGCATGGAGTGCGACGTATTACTGGCGAAGCAGTGCGGTAACGGAAGGTAACTGGGCTGACTCTGCAAGCTGGTCAACAACAGGATATAACGGAGCAGCTGGATCTGCATATCCTGTTGCAGGAGATACCGTTTATTTTACCGGAGAGGGAAATGCAGTTTCGGCTGATCTTACGGCGGCAGCATACGCTGCAACTGTATATTTTAATACCGGCGGAAGCAATGCTGTAACAATCAACTTAAACGGTTACAGCCTGACCGTAAGCGGTACAGCGATATTATCGGGGACATCTACAGCCACTTATGCGAGTACGGTTGATATTAACGGTTCAGGATCATGTACCGTTAATGCGTTGGATTCATCTACTGATCAATATGCCTATTTGAATCTTTCCGGCAGTACCGTGATGACTGTGACAACGGCGCTCTACGGCAATACAAATGCCGGTTTTTATATTACTGACACTGATAATTCCTGTACACTGTATGTGCCCGCTTCCGGTGTAAACGTGGATTATGGTTCAAGCAGCATTACGTACAGTCCTGCTGATTTACCCAAACCTTATGGAACTCCATCTATTTACAAAGTTACCGCTTCCGACAGCGGTTTTCCATCATCCGCCATGTCTTTGACTTTGACACGGGCTTCTTCTTCCGGTACGGCAACCGTCAGTTATGCATATACCGTTGCGGTGACTGATAGCGATTCTGCTGTCAGTGAATCATATACCCTTGACGGTACGACCGTAACAGATGGTTCAACTGGTTCTTTGACAGTGCCGACCGGCAGTACAAGTAAATCTTTTAACCTGATATGTACGGGAGGAAGTATTGATGCAGGAGACGGTATTACTGTTACGTTCAAAACTCCCGATGGCTCAATGGATCTTGCCGAAATCACTTATATTCAGGGAGCGTATATCTGGTCCGGTGCAACGGATTCTGAATGGAGTACTGTAACGAACTGGAAAAACGGAAGTGTACCTTCAAGTACCAGTGTGGTCACAATTCCCTCAGGATGTACAAATTACCCGGAAATAACAGGTACTGCAGCTGCAAAATCCATTGCAATAAACAGTAATGCTGAATTGACAATGAACGGAGGTTCTCTTTCCGTAACAAAGATTACCGCATCCGGAACCGGTAAAATAACCGGAGCAAGCGGCAGCTCGAGCGGGACAGTAACTTTTACAGGAACATCCGCTTCATGGACTGCTGATTATCCGTCATATTCGACGTTCCCCGACGTATCGATTACGTCGGGTTCCGTATGCACTCCGGCTTCCGATATGTATATTACCGGCAGTCTTACGAACAGCGGCACCTATGATGCACAGACAAGCAGCATCAAAACCGTATTCCAGCCGTATTCGACATCTGCGGTAACCGGCACATCTTCCTACAGCCATACGCTTTTTGGTACGCTCTCATGCACAAATCAGGGCGGGAAAACACTTTCTTTTGCCAATTATATAACGGTGAATACACTTGTTCTGTCCGGAACTTCTTCAGGCAGTCTTCTTTCCGTTACCGGAAGCAGCGGGTATATCGATCTTACTTCAGATCAGGCAGGCGGCAGATATATAAGCCTGGAATCTTCTGCACCGGTCATTACCGACGGATCAACGGAGGCCGGACATACCTATACGATTTATGCCAGTTCCGCTGTTTCGACAACACCGGCCGGATGGATTATAGACAGTTCGGGTACGTATGTATGGCTCGGCGTAACAACTTCATGGAGTTCGACATCAAACTGGAGTACCGGTTCAGTACCTGCGTCAGGTTCTGATGTTGTTATTCCGGCAGGAGTTTCCGCATATCCGGTGCTTTCTGCGGCAGTTACAGTCAGTACTATCACCATAGCATCAGGAGCAACGCTTGATTTGGGCGGACAGACGCTGACTGTTACAACACTGACGAATAACGGCCGGCTGCGGCTTAAAGGAACGGAAACGCTTACAGGGATTACGACATATACCCCCAGTTCTGCAACAACAATAGAATATTACGGAACGGCATCCATAACTGACGCTGCATATCTTTTTGGTGTTTCCTTTTATAACCTGACGGTTGCATCGCCCGGGGCTCTTACGATTTCCACGTCGGTTACGGTGGCAAATCTGCTCAAGAATGCGGGGACGTTTACGTCGATATCTTCTTCTGTAACGGTCAGCGGCAGCATAACGAATACCGGAACATTCACCGGCGGTATCGTTACAGTGACACCGGCAGATACGACTACAATAACGGGAACGTCGACTGCTTCAGATACAACATTCAGTACGTTGACCTGCACCGGTCAGGGAGGGAAAAAACTTGCTGTTGAAGGTGCACTATCTATAACGACTTTGACTCTGACAGGCACATCGACGTCGTCTCTGCTTGCAATAGACGGCAGCGGTTCTATGACGCTTGCTTCAAGTCAGAGCGGCGGTCAGTATCTGTCTGTGGAAAATGTACCGATTTCATCCAAGACGTATACCGTTACAAACAGTTATTCGTCTGCACCCCCTTCAGGCTGGAGCGGACTTACTACAACATCAACATATACATGGACTGGAGGAACGTCGACAGACTGGAGTGATACTGCCAACTGGACGGTAGGCGGTTCCGAACCAAGTGCCGTTCCTTCCAGTACGGATACGGTTATTATTCCTTCCAGTGTTTCAAGTGAGCCGTCTTTGACGGCTGCCGCATATGCGGGAACGCTTACGATAAAATCAGGAAGAACACTGACGGTCGGCAGCAACACCTTAACCGTAGCGGATTCATGGACAAACGCAGGAACTGTCAGCATCGGTGGAGGAACGGTGAGTCTTCCGTCTTCTTCGTCGGATATCGATGAGGAAGGGACGTGGGAATATACGGCAGACGGTACGGTGAATACTGATCTTACATATTATGATGTTACCGTATCCTCAGGAACTCTGACGACTTCCGCCGCTTTGAAGGCGGACAGCACTCTGACGGTTTCTTCGGGTGCAACGCTGACGTTCGGTTCCGGCTGTACGGCAGCGACGGTAGATAATGCGGGAACGGTAAATCTGTCAGCGTACAGTTTTGCCGTGTCCGGTACGCTGACGAACAGCGGTACCATGCAGACTGCAGGCGGAACGGTTACGCTTGGCAGTACAGCCAGTGAAAGCGGTACGTGGGAGTATACCGGCGGAACTGCCAGGACAATTACTAATCTTACCTATAATAATTTGCTGATATCGGGAACAGTCTCGACAAGCGGTGCAATAACCGCCGTAACTCTTACGAATAGCAGTACGCTGACGCTTGGCGGGGATATAACATTAACCGGAGCGCTTACGAATTCAGGAACAGCTGAGGTGGGTACACATGCGCTTTCTTTTGTCTCATATACTTTGGGCGGCAGCGATACGGTGACTGTTTCGACGGGGAGCATAACGATGACTGGTGCTGTTGATAGTTCTATCACAACGGCCTCCGTAACGGGCAGCAGTGCGGGGTATTCTTTTATAAACAGCGGAACAAAAAAACTGACTTTGTCATCGCTTACGCTTACATCAGGAGAAAGTGTAAAGTTCAACGCATCGGGTACCGGCAGTTCCATTACTGTAACGGGTGCAACCTATAACGGTGCAGCTGTTACGACAGACGGGACTGTAGTGCTGCCATCGGGAACGGTTGGTACCGTTACGGTGAACAGCGGGAGTTCTCTTACCCTTGCCGGCGGTATGACGACAGGTGCGGTTTCTGTGACGGGGACTCTTACAACTTCGGGTACTTTAACTGTTTCCAGCATGACTCTTGCATCAGGTTCTTCATTGTCTCTAGGCGGAAATCTGACGCTGACGGGGAACTGGACAAACAACGGAGCTGCAACGTTTACTCATAACAATAAAATAGTTATCTTTACTCCGTCAGCCGCTTCGTCGATCGGCGGAAGTGCATCAACATCCTTCTATAATCTTACGTGCGCCGGGCAGAACGGAAAAGAACTTGATATAAACAAAATGATTTCCGTTGCCGGTACGCTTACATTGTCGGGAACCTCGGCAGGTAATCTGATTATCGGCGGCACAAGCGGCAGCGGAATCAAGCTTACGACAACTCAAACCGGCGGCAGTTATCTGACTGTTAATACTGACGATGTCAAGATATATGATTCGACCGGAACTACCGCAGGCGGTTCAATTTATACTGCAACATATTCTAAAAACAGTTCGGACAACACCGGGCTTATCAGCGGCTGGAACCTGTTGAGCGGAAGCCTTTCGTATGTGTGGAACGGCAGCAGTTCAACAGGCTGGAGTACTGCCGTTAACTGGAATACGGGAATTGCACCGGCAGGTGCGGGAACTGAAGTAGTCGATATTCCGTATATTTCGGGTGCAACATTTACGGGAACACCGTATTATCCGGTACTTACCAGTGATGTAAGTGTCGGAATGCTGACAGTAGATGCGGATGCCGCGCTGGATTGTGCCGGCCGGAATATTACCGCTGCGACAGCATTTACTAACGACGGCACGCTGCGTTTTTCCGGTTCACCAAACACGATAACACTGTCGTCGGGAACAGCTTCGTATGGTTCGTCGAATACTGTTGAATACTACGGAGGGGGAGTGTGTGCGGCTGTGTCCGGGACAGGCGCTCCCGTTGCTGCGGATTATCATAATCTGACGATTACTGGTAACGCTACCGTGGTACGGCTGGGAGCAAAATCGATAACAGTTGGCGGCACGCTTTCAAACAACGGAACAATTGAAGTAAACGGGACAGGAACATTCGGGCTTACCGGTACGGCCGACACGGACAGCGGGCTTGTAAAATATTCTTCTACGACGGCAACGACGACGACGATTCCTGCGCTAAGTTATTATAATCTTGAAGTTTCCGGCGGTACGTGGACGGATGCGGCCGCACTCACTGCTGCGCACAACATCATAATTTCAGGCGGGCTGCTGACGTGTGCGAATAAGCTGACCGCCGGTGCGGGCCTTTCGGTTTCCGGCGGCACACTCAAGACGAACGGCGATCTTTCCGTTACAGGAACGCTTGCTGTTTCGGCCGGTACGATGCAGGTAAACAATGCGGGAATTTCCGCGTGTGCCTCATCTGCCGGTACGTGCTCGTTTACGGGCGGAACGGTCAGTTTCGGGACGAACGCGTCTGATACGTTCACCGTCGGCAGCAGCGGGATTTCATTTTCTTCCGGTCTTACGCTGCTTTCAGGTGCAGGTACGCTTACAGCCACCGGAAGTACTATTACGCTTGGAAAGGACGTAACGCTGAACAATACGATTGAGTTTGCAAGCGGGGTAACCCTTGCCGGCAGTGTTGAACTGGCGACAGGTGCATCCTCGTACGGAATAAAATTCGATGAGGCTGTAACCTGTACGACGAATACTCTTACGACTTCCGGATCAGGAACCGTTACGATTGCTTCAGGAAAGACATTTTCATCGACAACAGGCTCTCTTATTTTCGGCGGTGCAGTGACCAACGGCGGTACGCTTTCATCGGCAAGCGGTATACAGACTTACGCCGGTGCGGTAACGAACAACGGAACAATCAATGTACCCGCAGTTGCAACAGGGAACACCGCCGTTTCTTTTAAGTCGGCATATACCGGGAACAGCGGAAGTTCTCTTACGGGAAACATCTCTACGAACCCGTATATTGATTTTTACGGTGACGTAACATTCAGCAGCAGCAGTACGACATTCACGCCGAATGGTGATATAGTCAGGTTCTGCGGGACGGGAAATCAGGCATTTGTCCCCGGCAGCACAAATACATATGATTCCCTGTCGGTAACGAACACTGGCGGAACAGTCTCTATTGCTGACGGGAATACGTTTATTCAGGACACGACAACAGCCGGAACATATACCTTTGAAGTTGCAGTTGGTGCCGGAGTGACAGTGGGTACCGGTAAATTTGTTGTTGATACGCTTGCAGTAGCCGGTACATTTACCCAGACTGGAGCAAATGCGTCAGGAGCAGCATCACTTCAGTCAGTTCAGAATATTACGGGGACAGGCAGCGTCACGTGGGATTACGACAGCGACGGAGGGTATCTGACGCTCGGGGGATGCAGTTCGACCGGTACTGTGGCTTTTAATCACAAGAATGTAACGATAACAGGAAGCACGTCTTTAACCGGAGTGGTGTTTTACGACTTGTATATACCCGACGGAGTAACGGTAACGAACGGCGGAACGATAACGGTTATCCGTAATTTTACCCTGAGTGATGCTGATTCCGATTCGGATAACGGAACGTATACACCGTCCGGCGGTACCCTGTATCTGGGCGGGATGGCTTCAAGCGGTGTTGCGAGCGCTTCCGGAACGGTGACAGATAATTCCACTACCGTACAGTCGCTTGGAACGGTCGTTATAAACGGAGATTCGCAGAATGCAGCGAAGACTGCTGCTGCGGCGGTTAAAACCGCATCACTTACCGTTACTGCCGGAACGCTTGCAATGGGAACGAATGCGCTTACGGTGACAGGCGCAGCTTCCATCGACGGAACGATAACCGGCAGCGGCATAATGGATTATGGCAGCAATGTTACGAATAACGGGACGATAACGGCAGGAACAGGAAATGTAACATTTGGCGGAAATTATTCGGGAACGAATGCTGCGGCGGGCCTTCCCTCGTTTACCGCTTCTTCAGGGATAACCTATTTTAAAGGTAACGCCGATCTAAGCGGAACAACATTTGCTGCAAACGGAGGAACAGTCGATTTTAACGGAAGTTCTACACAGACACTCACCATCAATACGACTTCGGGAACAACATTCAGTACACTTGATGTAACGACTTCCGGAGGAACTTTTTCCGTTACGGATGATACGGCAAAGATACTGACGGCCGATGTAATAACAGTCGATACGACACAGAACGTCACGTTTGGCTCTGCAGTAAAAACTTCAGGCGGCACGAAAAAGGTTACGATTACCGATGTCGGGACAGTTTTGTTTAAACAGTCAGTTGATGCTGACACACTTGTACTGACACAGACCGGAGGAGTGACGTTCAACGGAACCGTTACGGCAGGTGTATTAACTGATGCATCAACAGCCGGCACTATTACTTTTGACAGTAATGTTTCCGTTACGACGCTCACGGGCGGAGTATTCAATACAACGGGAACAGTGACGCTCGGAAACGACGGCAGCGGTACCGACACGGCGTCTTTTACAAACGGCATATCGCATACTGCCGGCGGTACGGTTCTTGCCTGCGCGCTGTCGACGACGGATGCTGCAGTTGCGTTCGGTAATGCTACCGGACCGAAGACTGTGACGGTAAATAAATCATCTTCTATTACGACAGGCGGTACAGGTTCCGGAAACGGTACGGTAATACTGAACGGTACACTTTCGCTCGGCAGCGGTCTGTCTGTCGGTTCGGGCAGCGACGGCATAACAATCGGTGCGTCGGCTGCCTTTACGGGAGATTATACGCTTACGCTCACGAATACCGGTACGGCGGATACAGTTCTGAGCGGGGACATAACGACCGGTACCGGCGGGCAGGGAACGGTAACAGTTGACAGCGGCAGCGGTGCTGTCTCATTCAACGGGAATACGGGTACCTTTGCAAAAGCGGTGAAAGCGGTTACCTTTACAAAGTCAGGGGGAACCGTTTCCTTTGCAGACAGTAAAAACGTGTACTGCGGGACGCTGACGACTGGTGCCGGATCGGGAGTGACATTCGGAGACGGTTCGACTGTATCATTGTCGACGCTGGCGGTTACGACGGGCAGTTATCCCGTGACAATTAAAAGTACATCTTTCAGTGTTACAGGTTCATCATCCACGGCGTTCAACAATACCGGCATACTGACGCTCGGAAACGGAACAGGAGATGCCTGTACCTTTGCCGGTGGTATGACTGATACGGACGGAAGTGCGGGGCGTCAGACAAATCTTATCGGTTCATTAAAGACTACAAACAGTGATATTGAGCTGGATAATCTGGTGCTTACAGGCACAGCCTCTATCGATACAAATACAGCTGCAGGCGATATAACAATTAACGGCACGATTACGAACAGTACGGCCCGGGCGCTGACGCTGAACGCAGGAACGGGTGCAGTAAAAGTTACCGGCACTGCCGGCAGCGGAAACGCACTTTTAAGTCTTACGATAACGGACAGTGCGGCACTGACATTCAGCAGCACGGTAACTGTCTCAGGAGCGCTCACTCAGACTAATGCAGCGACAGGGACAACGACATTCGGCGGTGCGGTAACAGCCGGTTTCGCCGTACTGCGTGGTATCGGCGTCGATATACAGCAGGGAATTACGGCAACAGGAGCCGTATCAGTGACGAACAGCGGAACATTGACGGTTGCGGATACGACGGGCACTTCCGATACGGGAACGTACGACATTATTGCTCCGGGCGGATTTACCCAGTCAAGCGGCGGCGCATCAGCTGCGGTATCGATTGCCGGTGATGTTTCGACGACTGGTACGGCGCTGTCGTTCGCTTCTCCGCTTACACTTATTGGAGACGTAAAGCTGTATTCGGCGGGAGCGGGGAATATTACCTGCAGCGGAACGATAAACTCCGACTCGACTGCACGGAATCTGGCCGTTGATGCGGGAAGCGGGAAAGCTTCGTTCGGCGGCAGCATCGGCAGTACGGCACTTTCAGCAATTTCCGCAAAAAGTACGTCTGCTTCAACAGATACAATAGCGTTCGGTTCATCCTGTACTTCCGTAACGACGACCGGCACACAGACATATACAGGAGCCGTAACATTCGGAACGGGTACGACACTGACCGCGTACGGAAGCGGAGCGGCACAATTGGTGACGTTCACAGGAGCGGTGACAGGCGGCACCAATTCATTAACGCTGGGAATGGTAAGTACGGCGCCGACAAATGTGAGTTTCGGCAGTACGGTGAGCGGCGTTACCACGCTTGGTGTGAGCGGAAATGCGGTATTCGGCGGAGCGGTATCATCTACCGGAACGATTTCGATATCCGGCACGACTGATATCAATACGTCGTCCGTCGCAACAACGGGTGCTCAGACATATACGGGAGCAGTAACACTCGGAACGGGTACGACACTGACTGCCTACGGAAGCGGAGCGGCACGATTGGTGACGTTCGGCGGAACGGTGACCGGCGGTACTCATTCATTGACGCTGGGAACGGTAAGTACGGCACCGGCAAATGTGAGTTTCGGCAGTACGGTGAGCGGTATCACCTCTCTTGGCGTAAGCGGAAATGCGGTGTTCGGCGGAGCAGTAACATCTACCGGAACGATTTCTGTTTCCGGAACAACAGCCGTAAACACGCCGGCGATAACGACAACAAGTACGCAGCTGTACACCGGCGATGTTACGCTGGGTACGTCTACGGCTCTGACCGGCAGCGGTGTAACTTTCAGCAGCAGCATAAACGGTACGACGGACGGTTCCCAAAATCTGACAATAGATACGGGGTCTTCGTCAGGTACTATTACGTTTGCCGGCTCAGTCGGAGATACTGTTCCTCCCGGCGATGTTGCGCTTACCGGTGCTGCGTCATTCGGGAGCAGCTTCAAACAGAATACGGCGAATTCTTTTACGCTCACGTCGGGCAGCGTTTCTGTTCTTCAATATGAATTCATTGCAGGTGACGTTTCTATTACAAGCGGAACATTTACCCAGACGGGGTATAACTCGTCAGACGGGACTTCTTCCGGAACCGTATACACACAGTCCGCTGCATCCCTCACCACAGCATCCGGTACGACGATGAACTGGGACTCAGGAGATAACGGCGGTTCACTTACCGTGAGCGGCAATATTAATGCAGACGGTACTCTTTCTTTCCATTATAAAGATCTTACGATATCAGGCGCGCTCAGCATAGACGGAAACATGACGCTGCTCGATCTTATCGTAGACGACGGCGGAAGCGTCACGATAAACGATGGAGCTAACCTTACCGTAATGCGCCATGTAACGTTAAATTCGTCAAGCACGTTCAGCAATGCGGGAACGGGTTCGCTGTATCTGACTAATACCACATCATCTTCTGTTGCCGATAAGAACGGAATCATTCAGGACAACAATGCCACCAGTCAGAATCTGGGTGACGTCGTGATTACGCAGGGAACGACGTCAAAAACGTTCAGCACCGCTGTAACAGCCGATACGATTACGATGAGCGATACGACTGCATCAGCCGGCACAGTCACATTCGACGGGCTGCTTACGATAACGACACTGACGAACGGAACGTCGGGAACGGTACCTTCGTTTGCTGTTGCGTTTGACGGCGGTACCAAAATAACTGATGCAGTATCGTTCTATACGGCCGGTACGGTGACAGTGGGAAACGACAGCGGCGACTCGTGCATATTCACCGGCGGTATATCGCATACGGATTCAACGACGATGCGGACGACAATGCTGGGCGGTTCGCTTACGACTTCCGATGCGTCAGTAACATTCGATAATCTTATTCTTGACGCTGATTCATCAGTGACGACAAAATCTTCCGGCGGGTCAGGAGCCGGTATTATCGTAAACGGAACGGTGTCGAACAGTTCATCTCATGCACTCTCTCTGACCGCGGGGACGGGAAATATACAGCTGACCGGAGTCGTCGGAACGTCTTCCGTGCGGCTGGGGGCGTTAACGGTTGTTTCCGCATACAACGTGGCAGGCGACAACACCGCGTCGGCTGTTCCTTCGGCCGCGGCCGGAGCGCTGTACGCGGCCAGCCTGACGCAGGATGCCGGAAGCGGAACGACAAGACTTTCGTCAGCGGATTTGACCGGTGACATGAATTTGACTGTGACGGGAACGGGAATCACGGCAGACAGTACCATAACGGCATCGTCCGTCGTGCTGGCGGGCGGTTCCGTCGATTTGAACGATACGGTAACCGCACCCTCGGGATTTTCGAGTACCGGAACGACGTTCGACAATACGGGTGCGGCCATTACGACAACGGGAACGGGCCTTACGATAAATCATACTGGTGCTGTGACTGCCGGTGCTGCCCTTTCCAGCGGAGCGGATACCGCAGGAGCTGTGACGGTGACGTCAAGCGGCGGAACGGTTACTGTTTCCGGCGCGGTCACATCGGGTGCCGGAACAATTACTGTTACCGGTACCGGCAGCAGCTATGCAGTAAGCATCACCGGTGCGCTGAGTTCAACAAGCGGCAGTATCGATATTGATTCCGCATCAACCCTCGCCCTTTCGAACACGGTTACCGCGACAACAGGAAATGTTACGATAGATTCTTCTGGAAGTTCATCCTTGAGCAGCGCGGCGGACATAACGACGACGACCGGTACTGTAACGTTCGGCGCATCAAAGAGCGGTGCACTTTCCACCGCCGGTGATATAACAACGTCGGGCATAACGTCGGACAACAGTGGCAGTATCACGTTTACAAATGCAGTAACGCTGACAGACGGTGTTGCACTAACGACTGACAGCGGCAGCAGTACGGGCGGCACTGTAACGTTCGGTTCTTCTCTGGACAGTGACGCAGTGGGAACGGAACGTGCGCTGACAATTGATGCCGGTAACGGAGCGGTTACGTTTACCGGGGCTGCCGGCAGTACCGTACCGCTTTCGTCTTTAACGTTGATCTATTCCGGTGCACTTACGTTCAGCAGAGCACTTACTGTATCCGGTGCTGTTACGCAGACGAACGCAGCAACAGGCGCGACACTATTCGGCGGCAGTACGGCGACAGCCGCTGCAACATCCGTCGGTTCTGCGGATTTGAACGGTACGTCGTATACGCTGTACGGTGATTTTACCGTAACGTCGGGCGCTATGTCCGTTACGAACAGCGGTCTGTTCCTGTCTGCGGAAAATGCCGATATTACACTCACATCCGGCAGCTTTACTCAGGACGGCAGCGGCCTGAATCAGCTTGCCGGCGGTATTACGACGTCCGGCACCGGTGCGGTTACGTTCGCGGCTGACGTCTATCTGTACGGCAGCGATACATCGATGCAGCTCGGCGGCGGCAGCGGCGCGGTTACGGTGGGTGCGTCGGGCACGAAAAACCTGCATATTGCAGCGTCGACAGCATCAAAGATAATAACGATTGCTTCTCCTCTTACGGCGGAAAACATTGTGCTGTACGGCGGTACGCTTTCTCCGGGAGCCGCTGTTACGGCGAACGCGGATTTAGTTCTGCTTAACGGAAATACCGGCACAATGTATACGGACAGTGCAACGGAACTGTCGACACTGTATGCGTACAATACGGCATCGTCTCCATCGCGCAGCGGAACGGCAGTTCCATCCCTTTCCTCATTTCCGTCCGTGTATCCCGACGGGACAACTTTTATCGACGGCAGTTCGACTTCATACTGCGGTGCAGTGAGCGGTCTCGCAGGACATACACTTACGGCCGGACAGAACTTCTACGACAATGGTGTCGATTTAACAGGAACTGCTGCATGGACGTTGGAGTTAAAAGATAACAGTACTGCGACAAATGCGTTTGCAGAAGCTTATAACTGCACAATAGCATACTGCACCGTAACCTGTACGACTTCGGGAGGAAGTGCCTGGGTTTCCGCCGCAGAGAATTGTACCAACAATGGAAACAATACTGATCAGACAAACAGTACGGCGGACGGAATAGCTTTCAGCCGGCCTGTGATTCTTGTTAATAATGCTGCTGTTGCTGTCGACCGCGGAACGGTGACTGCTTCCGGCTGGACAGCGAATCTTTCCGGAACGTATACCGTATATGACGACGTTATCCGCGTGGAATTTGTCGACTCCCTTTCAGCGGCAACTCCACTCAAAATTGAAAACAGCAGAAACGAAATATACAAGGCCGTTTCCAGAATACAATACTACAGCGGCAGCAGTCTTGTATCGTTTACCGGAACATATACCGATGCCGATTGTACCACATCAACCGGTACCGCCGCCGACGGTTCCGACAGTGCAGGTGATCTTTCCGTATTCTATATAAAGGCTTCGGCAACATGGAATACCGATGCGACAGGCATTTCAGCCGGACAGGAAGATACGACGAGCGGCAGCATCCATTACGATACAAGTACTGACCGCAGTGGTACACACCGGAGTACGATTCCCTGTCTGAACCTGCCGAAAGCACTTTCATCAGTCTATGCGACTCTCCGCGACTGTCACAAAAACAGAATCGGAAATTATGACGGATTGCCGTCTTCAAATAATTATGATTTGGACGGAGACAGCCTGAATGATTCAAATACGGCTGCTTCGGCCGGCCGGTTCACCGCCGTTGCAGACCGTGCATCTCCGGTACTCATTGCGGCGTACACAGGGCAGGAAACGCATACCGCGTATTCGGGTACAGCCGCCAGTCAGCCGTACTACGACGCCCATAACTTCATAGAGTTCGTGTATTCGGAAGCTGTGAATATCGGTGATCTTACTGTTTCCGGCGGTGCAGAAAATGCACGGGCAGAAACATCTTTTGCTTCGGACTCTGAACACGGCGGTTCTATAGAAACGTCCGGCAGCGGACTTGAAGTGACCGGTATTGCAGGTATTTCATCGGGTGCTCTGAGTGCAGGCAGCCGCACGACAGGCAGTACAGATTCGACCGTGAGCTCTTTATACCGTACGTTCCCCCTTACAGCTGGCGGAACGGCTGAAGCACAGACTGACCGCGTCCGTGTTTCCATAGCCGGCTATGTTAACGGTACGATATCGGCAAACGGTAATTCATACAGAAACTGGATAGGGTATATCGATTCTGCAGAAACGCCCTCGGGAATTGTTACGTCTCTGGAAAACAATTTTATTACCGATGCGGCAGGAAACGTCCTTGATGATTATGCGGCTGCTTCGGGAACAAGTAATCACAGCCTGAATGTCCTTACGATTTCCAATACTGAAACGGAATTGTACGGGCCGTGGGATACGTCGGCTCCGGTGTTTGCACCGTTCCGCCGGTCGAGTTCTTCGTCAGGGTGGAGCGAATACAAAAATCCTGAATACTGCGAAGCTATCGGGAATACGGAAACAGGCAATACGACACTCGACCGCATTGAATTTCATCTTTTTGACAACACTCCGTCGTTCAGCTCAAGCGACGACTATGTATGGTTCAGCAGGCGCGGCTGGTGTTCATATGATACGTATTCCAGTCTGTATACTTCATATTCGTATGCGTCGGATTTATTCGGCGGTTCACGTCCGTTCGACAGTACCGCTGCAGCGAGAACTTCGGGCGGCATCAGATATTCATCGGTATATAATTCAATGTCGGCATTTAAATATGCCGTAGGTACCAATGCAACACCTGCGTCTTCGTTTAATACAGGCAAAACCATTACGGGTGGTGCAAAGGGAACTGTATTCAGTACGACGACAGACACCTATAATACGACAGGAACGACTGACAGCCTGTATTTTGCGGTTTACCTGAGCGACACGACGCTTGCACGGAAATCCACGTTTTCCGTGTCATACGATGCCGATACAGGTTTTATTACGGATCTTGCCGGAAACCGTCTGAAATCGGATCAGATTAATACACTTGACCTTACTCCGCCCGAATTCAATATGACCATAAGTCCGGTCGGAAACGATTTTCTGTACGTCGTGTTCGGAAAAGCGCTCAATCTGACTGAACTTCTCTGGATTGATGACGCGGGAACGCACACAACATATTCCGATCCGCTTTCCCTCATTCCCAAGAGTCTGGAACTTGTGGATACAAGCACCGGTACTCCTTCAACGGATATCGCCATTGATGAAAATACACCTGCTGTAAAAATATTCGAGAATGACGATTATACAGGACTGATGTTCAAGCTGTCTCAGAACACCCAGTTGACAGACGTAGAGAATGTGTATCTGCGCGTAAAGAATATCGGAACGTCGACAGATCCTGTAACGGGGATCAGCGGCGCATACATTTCATACATCCAGGATTCTCTCGGCAACTCAATGACGCTCTATAACGCACATGCACTCAGCGATTATGCGGTCAACGTTGTTAATCCGCAGTACGCGTACAATATTGATGATGATTCAAATATTTCGGATGTCATAAACAGCTATCATTCCGACGGCAGCTGGTCGGTTCACGACTGGAATGCGGATCAGGGAAATTACGGAACGCTTATGTCGGGAGAAAATATTTTCATTCATGCAGGTCTTGCCGACGGTACGGACGATAACAGCGGAGGACTGCCTGTCAATGTGACGGCATATTTTGATACGAATCCGCAGAGTAATGCAGTTTCCGTAACATACAACAGTAATACATCTCAGAACTGGCGTATCTGGCTGCCGGGTGTGACGAGTGATATATTCGAGGCCCTTGCCCCGATTAACAATCCGCTGTCCAGTACAGGTTTTATTTCAACTGCAGGTGCAGCAGGCGATGAGGACAAGACGTATATGAACTTCACGCTTGCATCAACAGATTTATCGTCAAAAGGCTGGAAGGCCGGAGATCAGGTAAAGTTCCTGTTCGGCATTATGGATTCGTCAGCGGCCCCCCAGCCGGTAATGATCCGCCACGTGCCGGTGTTCAACGGTGATTCTACCGGCGGCTATTATACAGGAACGGAATACCCTCTCTATGCGCTCAGGCTTACACAGAGCCTCAGTTCCAGCGATACGCTTGCCTCCGCAGGTAAGAAAATTGCATCGTCTCTTGATCTCTGGTCGTTCAAACTGAAATCGCTTGTGAGCCAGCGCGGCGGCGTTACGATTCTGAATAACGTCATCAATGCAAGCAGCGGTGAAAGTACTGTCGTCAAGGTGACAATGCCTTCCGACGGAAGTCTGAGTGTCGTCGTTATGACTCTCGACGGCGATATTGTACAGTATCTGCAGCACGGGACGACATCGTCGGGCGACCATTACTACAATTGGAACGGTACGACAAAGTCCGGTAAACGCGTTGCGCGCGGCATGTACTTTATCCGCGTGTTCGGTACCGGCATAGACGAAACCCGCAAAGTGATGGTAGTGAAGGACTAAGCGGCTGAAAATGACATCCATGTCATTTTCAGCCGGAGCAGGAACTGGTCCGGCTCGCAGAAGTATCTCGCCGGAGTTCCTGCGGCAGTGGGGCGCGCATCCATGCGCTTGCCTGTAGTGGCAGTAATTTCTGGACAGATCTGCATCATAAAAATGGCATCCATGTCATTTCTCGACGGAGCAGGAACTGATCCGGCTCGGAGAAGTGTCTCGCCGGAGTTCCTGCGGCAGATGGGCGCGCATCCGTGCGCCTGTCTGTGCTGCTCTGGCCGGGATATGGTATTCAATCGCCTTGACGGAGCGGTAAAAAACGTTCATACTATGAATATGTGTGCTTTTACACGCAAATCTGTCAGATTCTCTGATATCGGCAGAATTGATGCTCCGCAAATTTGTGCGCTTCCCGGAGTTCTTGATGACATCAGCCGGGACGGATGCAGGATACATTATATGTTTCCGGTCGTCGTAGATCTGGAAAACGATTATGAATTGAAAATTACGCCTGCAAGTTCTCCTATGAGACCCTTCAGGCTGATCTGTCATCCGCAGTGGGTGAATGAAGATAAAGGTATGACGGAAATAGGATTCAGTTTTCTTCGTTCTCCCGATTATTCACGTCTTATAGAATATGTTAATAATCTTGATTTCAATGCTGAAAGTCAGGATGTTAATAAACAGATTATTAATTTCGTATGTCAGTTCGTGTAGAAAAAATTCCCGGTATGGCATTTCTTTCCTTTCCTGAAATGTCCGGTCTTCTTATGTCTGAATTGTCAGATCGCTTTGCCTGCGACATTCAGAATAATGCGGATGTAAAACAGTATGGTGATCTGTTTTATGTTCCTGGTTTTATCCCTGCAGGAAATGAGCCTTTTCAGGTTCCCTGCTGGTGCCGGACTGCCATGCTTGAACCTTTTATGCTTCATTTTGATTCAATCGGGGAAGCTGCATCTGCGCTCAAAGGCATTCAGCGCAGATGGGCACCGTATCAGTATCAGCTTTTCCGCCGCGCGGGTTTTATTCAGGAAAAACTTCCGTATGTTAATTTGAAAACGCGTACGTTTCCGACGAAGATTCCGCAGTCGCCTATCGGGCTGTATACGCTGCTTGACGAAAACACGCTCATAGCATCTGCTGCAACGACGAGTTTTGTCCCGGCCGGTACGATTCAGTTTGAAGAGAATCACGAGGAGCCTCCGAGCCGTGCATATCTTAAAATACAGGAAAGCCTTACGATGGCTCAGTTGCTGTTCGATACGGAACTGCCTCATGAGGGGCAGCGCTGTTTTGAGGCAGGCGCCTGTCCCGGCGGCTGGACATGGGTACTCGCAAAACTCGGCTGCTCTGTTTATGCTGTTGACCGGGCGGAACTTGTTCCGGAGCTTATGAACAATCCTCTTGTACAGTTTCAGATTCACGATGCATTTACGTTGAAACCCCGGGATATCGGACCATGCGACTGGGTGTTCAGCGACGTTATCTGCTATCCTGAGCGGCTGTTCAGCTGGATACAGGAATGGCTTTCGAGCGGTCTTGTTAAAAATATGATTTGTACCATAAAAATGCAGGGTGATGTCGACTGGAATCTCATAGCGCAGTTTGCGGCCGTTCCCCACAGCAGGGTTGTACATTTGAATTATAATAAACACGAACTGACATGGATTCATTGTGAAAAATAATTTCCCCCGGTAAACGCTGTATCCCTATTATATGTTATAATAGAGCGTATGAAATTTACTTTGGGACATTCCGCCCGCATTATTTCGATTGTTATTTCAATCGTTATGGTTGCGGTGTTTTTTTTCTATATTTTTTATCTTGTACCATATGTCTCAGATACGGCTTCCGCCGGAGATGATACGGCTGAAAACAGAAAGTATCACGTTCTGGTCGTGGGAAAGGCTGAAAATGAATCTTTTCTGCAGCAGATATATACTGGTGCCCAGCAGGTAAGCAAAAAATACGATGCTGTTGTTGAACTGCATGTACCCGAATCAAAGGCTGAGAATATGTCCCTGCAGGTCCTTCTCGAATATGCATCGTTTACGAATCCTGACGGAATTATTGCATATATAGGAGAATCGGAAACTAATATAAAGGCTCCCGTTAATATTGACGGAAAGCAGATTCCCCTTATAACTGTTGTTCAATATCATCCTGATATACCGCAGGTTTCGTTTATAGGCACTAATTATTCCGAACTCGGAAGAAAAATTGCGGTCGAGAGCAGTGCGTATTTAAAGGGTCATGGTTCCCTTGCCATTATTAATACGAGCAGCAGCAACAACCCCAATTACAGTACCCTTATGAACAGCCTTATTAATTCACTTGAAGAATATACCGGAATAAAAACGACGATTTCCGATTTCGGCTTGTCTCAGGGCGCGACCGCGTTTGAACGAAGGGTGGAAAATGAAATCGGGGCGGACAATATCGATCTGGTTGTCTGTCTGACTACGGAAGACACCATACATGCTGCTCAGTCTCTTGCTGATATGAATAACGGCAGGCGGATAGGAATTATCGGGTTCGGAGAGGGTGATATAGCTGATATGTATCTCAACAGAGGTATTATTACAGAGCTGCTTTCTATAGATTCTCCGAAAATAGGCGAGACGTCGATGAGTGAATTATTCGAATTTATACGCTACGGTTATGCAAACAGTTATATCAATGCCGACGTGCGTATAAAGAAGGCGGGCTCCAGATGATAAGATTTTCAGAGAGGAGTATCCGTACAAGAATCATTGCAAGCGTTATTGCTGCGATTGTGGTTATGGGAGCATGTCTCATCGTAACGATACGGCTGAACCAGAGGACACTCGAACGGATTGGCGGTTCATACAAGACAAATGCGGAACTGTCGGAATTTTCAACTAATCTGGCTGCAACTGAAAAAGCGATGGAAACGTATGTGGAATACCATACATTCGAAAGTATCGATTCTTATTATCATTATCAGTCTTTGAGCGATTCATCGGTGGAGTTGTTTCAGTCTGTGCCGTCGACGGATACTGTTTTGCAGAAAGAATATATTGTGCGGCAGATAACTTCATCATTTTTTACCTACAGCAGAAACGCTGTCGCTGCAAGGCGTGCGAACAACATGCCCGATGTCGATACGTGGTATGAGAAAAGCCTTGAATGTTATTCAATGCTTCAGAATGAAGTGCTGCAGCTCAATATTCTGTTTATGAAAAAAAATGCTGCATTGTATAACGAAAACCGTGACAATTATACGATTATGACCCGTATCAGTATCATATTTATTTTTATCTTTTTTATGCTCGTCCTTGCTGTCCTTTATTTTTCCATAACGGCAATTACAAGTCCTTTAGCAGATATTTCCGCCGTTGCGCTTCGTGTTGCAAACCGGGATTTTGATGTGCCTCTTTTTAACAGTACCGCCCGGGATGAAATCGGAAATATCTGCCGTGCATTTGACCGTATGATTATAAGCATCCGTGAGTATATAGATACAATTTGGGAGAAAGCTCTGCAGGAAACGGCTCTGAAAGAGAAGGAAATGGAAATGAGGGAATTATATGCAGATGCGCAGCTTCGTGCGCTGCAGAATCAGATAAATCCCCATTTTTTATTTAACACCCTTAATACCGGCGCCCAGCTTGCCATGATGGAAGGTGCCGATAAAACCTGTTTTTTTATGGAGCAGGTTGCGGATTTTTTCCGGTACAACATACAGCAGAAAAACCAGACGGCATCCATAGATGAAGAACTTGCACTTGTCGATAACTTTGTGTACATTATGAAAGTGCGTTTTGGAGACCGGCTGCAGTTTGTAAAAGACGTTCCCTCCGGGAAATATATGCAGTTTCTTCCCCGCATGACATTGCAACCCCTGGTAGAGAACTGCATAAAGCATGGTCTGAAAGAAGCGATGGGTATCGTCGTTTTAAAAATAAAAAGGGATTCTTTTTTTACGGAAATAAGCATATCCGATAACGGGTGTGGTTTTCCTCCTGATCTCCGTAAAAAAATACTTGAGATATCTGCGTCAGAGAATGTTCCCGTTGAGCCTGCCTCCGGCAGCAGTATTGAAGAGAAAAAGCATGAGAATACTGGTACAGGGCTTATTAATGTAATAGCAAGACTGCGGTTATATTTTCATCGAAACGATGTTTTTGATATTCTGTCCGGAAGCGAGGGGAGCGGGACGACATTTTTAATAAGGATACCAAATGTATAATATATTGCTTACTGATGACGAACAGATAATGATTGATTCTCTTAAATTTATTATTGAAAAAAATTTTCCCGGGCAGGTCGTATTGTATTCATCTCTGTCCGGCTCTGAAGCACTCGCTATAACTGCGCAGAATCAGGTAGATATTATTTTTATGGATATCAACATGCCCGGACTGAACGGGCTGGAAACCCTAAAGTGCATTACGCAGTCAAAGCCTGATACTTTAATTATTATTTTGAGCGCATTTGACCGTTTTCAATATGCGCAGGAAGCTGTAAATCTCGGCGCGTACAAGTATCTTACAAAGCCGGTTAACCGTAATACTCTTATTGAAACAATACGAGGCGCTATGACTCTTATCGATAAAAGGCGCGGGAGGCTTTCCAATGAAGTGGAACTGCACAAAAAACTGGATCTTGCGTCGCCGATGGTCGAGAGCGACTTTATTTATTCGGCCGTTTTCAGCGGTGCAAAGGATGTTTCCGATTATTTTTCATATTTTAATATATCCGGCGCCTTCTGGTGTTTCTGCTGCCTTGAAATTCCCCGCATTGAAACGAAAAACCAGTATGAACTTTATATAAAAATCCGCGATATATTAAAATCGAAAAGCCGCTGTCTTGTCGGCTCGTTCATGCTGAACAGAATTGCAGTCTTCTTTTCCTTTCCATACGACTGCAATATAGAACAGGCGTCTGCGCAAATGAAGATAAAACTTGCAGAATTGTATAAATTGTTATCAATAAATATCTGTTCGGGAATACGTGCAGGAGTAAGTCACCTTGAAAAAGATCAGCAGAAAACAACAGCGGCATATAATGATGCGCTTGATTCTCTGAATCATACACCATCCGACGGCGGAATTGTTTTTTTTGATGACAGCGTTGGATATCCGCAGGCGGAAAAAAACAGCGAAGAGGATATTGCAGAAAAAATATTCGGCAGAATCCGGGCTGGTGATACGAACGGTACTTCCGTGCTTGTCGGAACATTCTGTGCTGCACTTTTGCAGAAATACGCGGGAGAACTTGATAAAATCAAAAATGCGTTGTTTGAACTTCTTGTTAATGTACGGAATATTACGACAGAAATAGACAATACGTATCATAATGAAGCGTTTAATAATGCATTTTCCATATTAAGCAGCGAAAATGACTTATCCCAGCTTGAGCAATTTGTACGAAACAGGTGTACCGAATGCGCATCTGATATAATGCGCATTTCTTCAAATCAGGAGAATCCCATTATAGCGAAAGCCTGCGTATTTATGTCAGCGCATATGATGGAAGAAGTTTCTCTCGAGAGGACTGCTCAGGAAGTAAATGTGAGCCCTTTTTATCTGAGTAAATTATTTAAAGAAGAAAAAAACGAAAACTTTATTACTTACCTTACTGATATACGAATGGAAAAGGCATGTGTACTTTTAAAGAATCCGCGTATAAGTGTAAAAGAGGTGAGCGCTGCAATCGGATATAATGATCAGAATTATTTCAGCAGGCTTTTCAGAAATAAATTTGGTATGACTCCGACAGAATTCCGGGATCTGCCGAAAAACAGTATTCAAAATAAATAAAAAAGGGAGTAAATGTGAAAAGAGTTGAAAGCGTAATAATTATTATTCTGTTGACAACTTTTTTTTCCTGCAGCAAGAAAAAATCGTCATCACTGGCACCATCGGTTGCCGGAACTTATTCAGATGGAAAAAAACTCGTTATCGGGTTTTCTATAGACACGCTTGCATTGGAGCGGTGGCAGCGCGATCTTGATGTATTTATGAATACGGCGAGGGAACGAAACGCTGAGGTTATTGTGCAGAACGCAGGAAACAGTGTTGAAGAACAGAACCGGCAGCTGCTTTATCTGGCTGATAGAAAAGTGGATGTTGTCGTTGTCGTTGCAAAAAAACGGGATTCGCTCACGGAGACCATACAGAAACTTCGTGCAAAAAATATTCCCGTCATTGCATATGACCGGCTAATAACTGATGCCAATATAACCATGTACATTACGGTAAATACGGAAAAAGTCGGTGAATTGATGGCGAAACAGCTTATGGCTGAAACAACGGGACATAACTGGTATTGTATTCTGGGCCCTGACGAGGATTACAATATGACGCTTATAAAACAGGGTGTAGGAAAGGTGATAGCAAATACACCGATACGCATAATGGGGACTTTTTATACGGCGGGCTGGAATTATGATCTGTCATATCAGGAGGCTGTCAATCTTGTTACAAACGGCGGAATTCCGGATGCAATAATCTGCGGAAATGACGCCGTTGCCGGCAGCGTCATACAGGCCCTTTCTACGTACTATCCGGAACGCCATATCCCGATCTGCGGGCAGGATGCCGATATTGCTGCCTGCCAGAACATTGTACGGGGGCTGCAGGATTTTACAGTATACAAACCCATTACGCAGCTTGCCGAAGAGGCTGCACTGGACGCTGTACTCCTTGCTCAGGGAAAAAGTGTTGAAGATATAGTGCCGACTCACGAAAAGATACATAACGGATACGGCGATATCCCGGTCGTGTGGCTTCAGCCGCAGGTTGTGACAAAGAACAATATAGATGATGTTATTATAAAATCAGGCTTTCACACATACGGTGAAGTATACAGAACGAACCAGATCGGCAGCCGGTAGTAGAATATTGTTCTTCTGGATTTTTTTATAGCAAAAAAATCCAGAAGAATGTACAGTAATATCATTTTTTTCTCTCCAAAATCATAAAATGTCAAAAAAATCAAGAATTTTTATCCTCCTGACTATCCTGATAGGGTATACACTTTATACACAAAATGGAATAAAGGCGTGCAAAAGACCGGCGTATACCGGTTGTACGGCTAAAATAAGTTTAATAACAGGAGGAAAACTTATGAAAAAAATTATTGCATTAGTCATGACAGGACTCATGATTACGTCAATGAATCTCTTTGCGGTGGGAAAGAAGATTTCGAAAAAGACACCGATTGGTGTTTCAATGCCCACAAAGGATCTGCAGCGGTGGAATCAGGACGGCGCCAACATGAAGGATCTGCTTGAGAAGGCCGGCTATAAAGTCGATCTGCAGTATGCCAATAACGATATTGCGACACAGACATCTCAGATAGAGAATATGATTACAAAGGGTGACAAAATTCTCGTTATTGCTTCTATTGATGGTTCTGCACTTAAAAATGTTCTTGACAATGCCAGAAGAAAGGGCGTCAAAGTTATCGCGTACGATCGTCTTATTATGAATTCAAAAGCAGTTTCATATTATGCGACATTCGATAACTACAAGGTTGGTACAATTCAGGGTAACTTCCTTGTAGACAAACTCAATCTCAAGAGCCGCACAAAGGCTGATCCTGCAACGATTGAACTTTTTACAGGTTCTCCGGATGATAACAACATAAACTTCTTCTTCGGCGGTGCTATGGATGTTCTTAAACCGTATATTGACTCCGGTGTCCTCGTAGTTCCGTCAGGACAGACATCAAAAGCACAGTGCGCGACACTTAACTGGTCAACGGAAACAGCGCAGGCACGTATGGAGAATCTTATTGCATCACAGGGATACGGTCCGAAGGGCAAGAAACTTGATGCTGTTTATTCTTCAAACGATTCAGTTGCAATGGGTATTTCAAATGCTCTTGTCGCAGCCGGCTATACACCTGATAATTTCCCGTATATTACCGGTCAGGACTGCGATAAACCGAATGTAAAGAATATGATAAAAGGTACACAGGCTATGTCTATCTTCAAAGATACCCGTACGCTTGCACAGAAAGTTGTCAGTATGGTTGACGCTCTTATGAACGGCGATACCCCTGATATCAACGATACAAAGACATATAATAACGGAACGGGAATTATTCCGTCATATCTTTGCGATCCTGTTTTCGCAACAAAAGACAATTACAAACAACTTCTTGTAGATTCCGGGTACTATACAGCTGCTGATCTTCAGTAGTCCCTTTTGATGGTGTAAAGGCAGAACGGCCGTCATATTTACTATATGACGGCGGAAATGTTCTGCCTTTTCTAATGAGCAGTACATCATTGTGCTGTACAGGAGATTCCAATGGCAAAAAAATTATTGGAAATGAGGCATATAACCAAGACATTCCCCGGAGTAAAAGCTCTTGATGATGTTAATCTCGAAGTGGAAGAAGGCGAAATTCATGCACTGGTAGGAGAAAACGGTGCGGGAAAATCAACACTTATGAATGTCCTGAGTGGTATTTATCCGCACGGTTCATACAGCGGAGATATTGTCTATAATGGTCAGATATGCAAATTTCAAAATATAAGAGACAGTGAAAAATTAGGCATTGTTATTATTCATCAGGAGCTGGCCCTCGTTCCGCTTCTGACTATCGGTGAGAATATGTTTCTTGGTAATGAGCGGGGAGTAAAGGGCAGAATTAACTGGGCAGAAACTTTTGGCAGGGCAGATGAACTTTTGAAAATGGTTGGCCTCAAAGAATCCTCACATACACTTGTTAAGGATATCGGGGTAGGAAAGCAGCAGCTTGTCGAGATTGCGAAAGCTCTCGGGAAAAATGTAAGGCTGCTTATTCTTGACGAACCTACAGCTTCTCTTAATGATACAGAAGCAAAGCATCTGCTTGATCTTCTTCGTGAATTCAAAAAGAAGGGAATGACTTCCATTCTCATTTCCCATAAACTGAACGAAGTTTCTTACGTAGCAGATAAGATAACCGTCATCAGAGATGGTAGTGTTATACAGACTCTTGATAAAAAAAACGATGCTTTCACAGAAGATACAATCATTTCGGCGATGGTCGGGCGAAGCCTTACGGACAGGTTCCCGAAGCGTGTTCCGCATATCGGTGAAGTATGCTTTGAAGTAAAGGACTGGTGTGTTGATCATCCGGTATTTGAAGGGATAAAGGTTTGTGATCATGTAAATTTTAATTTGCGAAGAGGAGAAGTTATCGGCATAAGCGGTCTTATGGGGGCCGGACGAACCGAACTCGCAATGAGCATTTTTGGTCATTCATATGGTTCCGATATTTCAGGACATATTTATCTGAATGGCAGGGAAGTTCGTTTTCCGACTGTAAAAACGGCAATCAGGCATGGAATTGCATATGTTACAGAAGATCGGAAAGGGAACGGACTTATTCTTTCAGAATCGATCTGCAGAAATACATCTTCTGCAAGACCTGAGAAAATATCTCATCATAATATTATTAATTTCGACAGGGAGCGTCAGGTTGCGAAGGAATACGTTAAGGAAATGCGTACAAAGTGTGCAACAATCGATGAAAATGTCGTAAATCTTTCCGGCGGAAATATGCAGAAGGTTCTGCTTGGGAAGTGGCTGTTTGCTGAGCCTGATATTCTCATCCTTGACGAACCAACCCGTGGAATTGATGTTGGTGCAAAGTATGAAATCTACTGTATCATTAATAAAATGGTTGAGCAGGGTAAATCGGTTATATTCATTTCGTCTGAAATGCCGGAAATACTCGGGATGAGCGACCGTGTGTATGTCATGAACGCAGGCAGAATGATTGCCGAAATCCCCGGCAGGGATGCAACACAGGAAAAAATCATGTCATGCATTATTAATTCGGATAAAGGCATTCAGACGGCCGATGCTGAATCATAACTAACAGGAGGAAATTATGTCATCGTCAACTTCATACAGTATAAAACGAATTCTGAAAAATAATACAATGTTCATCGCACTCATTATAGTGATGCTGCTTTTTCAGGTACTTATTGTTGCTACGGATAACGGTTCGTTGTTTGCACCTTCGAATATCACGAATATAATCAATCAGAATGCCTATGTGGTTATTCTGGCAACGGGTATGCTCCTTTGTATTCTGACAGGCGGTAACATCGACCTTTCTGTCGGTTCAATCGTTGCTTTTGTCGGCGCGGTAGCTGGCACGTTAATTGTTAATCTGCATTGGAATATCTATATCGCGATTGCCATGTGTCTTATTGTAGGCATACTTATCGGTGCATGGCATGGCGTATGGATAGCTTTCGTGCACATTCCTCCGTTTATCGTTACTCTCGCGGGTATGCTTTTGTGGAGAGGTGCTGCTCTTATAGTCCTCAATGGATTAACAATTTCTCCTATGCCTGACAAATATCTTACATTATTTTCGAGTTATGTACCTTCAATCTCATACGATATGATTGATCAGGATCCGGAGAAAGCAGCCAGCCTTACATTTGCGGTAACGATGATAGTTGCAATTGTCTGCTGCGTTGTTTTTGTTGTTGCGCAACTTCTTCAGCGTAATACAAAACGCCGCAAGGGTTATGAGACGAGTGCGGCGGGGCTGTTCATTGCACGTCTTATGGTTTTTTGTTTCGTCATTCTTGCAGTTGCCAGTCTTCTTGGAAAGGATAAGGGTATACCGGTAATTCTTCTTATTGTTGCGGTTATTGTTGCAGTATATTCCTATTATACGCAGAACACCGTTCCCGGCCGTTACTTATATGCGCTGGGAGGAAATGCAAAAGCAGCACAGCTATCCGGTGTTAACACCGACCACGTTATGTTTTTTGCATATACGAATATGGGCTTTCTTTCGGCAGTTGCCGCACTTGTCTGTGTCGCACGCTTTAATTCTGCAGCACCGACGGCCGGCACAAACTATGAAATGGATGCAATCGGTTCCTGCTTTATAGGAGGTGCCTCTGCATACGGCGGAACGGGAACTGTAGGAGGCGCTGTGATTGGTGCTATCTTTATGGGTGTTCTTAACAATGGTATGTCCATTCTCGGTGTCGATTCCAACTGGCAGAAAGCTGTAAAGGGACTTGTCCTTCTGCTTGCAGTTCTGTTTGATGTAATGTCAAAGAAGAGAAAGGCTTCCAAATAATCAGTTTTTTATTGCGGTAGTCAAGCGCAATTGGCCGGCAAGATCGCGGTAAGTAATTACCTGCGCGAAGCCGGCCTTTTTTATTAATACAGAAGCTTTTTCTGCGTTGTATTCGCCTGTTTCAAGCATAAATATTCCGCCGGGAGCAAGATGTGCAAAAGCAGTCGGTATGAGCCTGCGGATTATTGCGAGTCCGTCGCTGCTGCCTGCTGTTCCCGCTGCAGTGTCTGTGTCTCCATCGAGTGCGAGCCGTGGTTCACTGCGCCCGTCTTTAAGCAGTTCTGTAACTTCTTTTGCCGGTATATACGGAGGATTGCTGAGAATCATGTCAAACAATACTGTCCCGGATAGTGTACTGAGCAGGTCTCCTTGTACAAAAGCAACATGCTGATTTTTTTCCTGATTCAGTACAACCTGCGCATTACGGCGTGCAACGGCAAGTGCCTCAGGCGATATGTCTGTCATAGTAAGAGCTGAGGGGATGCAGGTTTCATGTATTACACTTAAACCGATGCATCCGCTTCCGGTACATACGTCTGCTATGCTGAAATTTCGTTTTGTATCAGCAGCCTGTTCAGTAAGCCAGCGTACCGCGTGTTCGACCATAAGTTCGCTGTCGGGCTTTGGTATAAGCACGTCTTTTGTTACGAGAAAATCAATACCGTAAAATTCTTTATGACCTGTAATATATGCAACCGGCAGCCCTGTCTGACGTTGTTCAACGGCTTTGTTAAACGCGGCAATCTGCTCAATTGTTAATTCTTCGTCGCTGTGTGCAAGCAGGCAGGATTTGCTGCGCCCGGTAATATGCTCCAGGATGACATCGATGTCGAGCGCTGGACTGGAAGACAATGAAATCTGCATAACGCCCATTCGCCGGGCGCTTCTGATATCCACCGCTATTTTTCCAAATCGGGAATGCCGGTTTTCAGCTGTTCTTCCTTTGCATATACGTTAAGGGCGTCCAGCATGTCATTCATATACCCAAGCATGAACTGATCAAGTTTGTACAGTGTTAAGTTAATACGATGATCTGTGATACGGTTTTGAGGAAAATTGTATGTGCGGATTCTTTCGCTGCGGTCTCCCGAACCGACCATGGATTTACGGGCTGCATCGCGTTCTGCACGCTTTTTGTTTTCCTCAAGATCGAACAGCCTTGCACGGAGGACGCGGAAAGCTTTAGCCTTGTTTTTTATCTGGCTTTTTTCATCCTGCTGAATAACGACGATACCGGTTGGAATATGCGTAAGGCGGACTGCAGAATCAGTCGTGTTGACACACTGCCCTCCAGGTCCTCCTGCGCGCATGACATCGACACGTACATCCTCAGGCTTTATGACTATATCCGTTTCCTCGGCTTCAGGAAGCACAGCGACGGTAACAGTACTCGTGTGAATCCGTCCCTGTGCTTCCGTTGCGGGTACCCGCTGGACACGGTGGACGCCGCCTTCCCAGCGCAGCGTTCCGTATACAAATTTTCCGCTGAGTGAAAATACGATTTCCTTGTAACCACCGACTTCTGTCGGTGTTGCACTCATAATTTCGTATTTCCAACCTTTCATTTCTGCAAAACGTGTATACATTTCGTACAGGTCGGCGACAAACAGAGATGCCTCGTCGCCGCCGACTCCGTTACGGATTTCTATAATAATATTTTTTTCATCCAGAGGGTCAGGCGGAATAAGCTTGAACTTTATTTGTTCTTCAATCTGAGGTCTTCGTTCCTCAAAAGCTTTAAGCTCTTCACGCGCCATTTCTTTCATATCATGGTCTTCTTCGTTTGTAACCATTTCGGTGTCGTCGTCAATTCCTTTAAGCACCTTTTTGTAGTCATCGTAGAGGGTCATGAGTTCTGAAAGATGGCCGTGTTCGCGCATAACGTCCTTGTACTTTGCAGTATCTTTTACAAGATCGGGATCCATAACCTGCGTGTTAAGTACGTCGAATCGTCTTTTACAGTCCTCTAGTTTTTTCAATAAATCCATAGTAGTTTATAGTATACTATATAGAAGAAAATATCAATTATACTCAAAACTACAAATGAAGCAAGGCTTTTGCAATCCGGAAGTAGATAAGCAGTCCCGTTATGTCTACAATCGTTGTCAGCGCAGGGCTTGCAATAAGTGCCGGGTCAAGCTTGAAGGTTGACGAAACGAGCGGCAGCACTGCTCCGATTATTGTTGAAGTCACAACTTGTACTGCAAGTGCGAGTCCGATTGCAAATCCTATTTGTGACAGGCTTAGAGTCGCAGGTATAACCGTGCCGCCGCTCGTAATTTCTACACGCAGGAATGCAATAAGACCAAGAACCAGGCCAAGCAGCAGTGAGATGCGCAGCTCCTTCCAAATGACGCGGAATATGTCCTTTGGTTCAACTTCTTTGAGAGCGATTGCGCGTACAATGACAGTTGCAGACTGACTTCCCGTATTCCCGCCCATATCGGTCAGCATAGGCATATAGAAGGTGAGCAGCATAAGACTTGAAAGTGTATCCTGGTATGACTGCAGTACTGCTCCTGAAACAAAGTCGAAAAACGCAAGGATTATGAGCCAGATCACACGGCGTGAAAACTGCGTCAGTGCAGATGTTTTCAGGTATGATGTATCTTGATGTTTTCCCGTAATTGCCATGAAGCGTTCCATGTCTTCTGTACGCTCTTCCTCTACAACGTCCATAGCATCATCATGCGTAACTATGCCGATAAGGGAACCTGTATCATCGACGACAGGCAGGACAATAAGCCCGTATTTTGTAATTTTATAAGAAGCTTCCTCTCTGTCCGCTTCTGCCGTAATTTCTGCAACAAGCGGTTTTTTTATGGATTCAAGAGTCGCAAGCGGTTTTGCCAGAATGAGATCTTCCAGTGTAATGTATCCGCAGAGTTTGCGTTCAAAATCCAGTATGAAAATAAGGGAAACTGCTTCCTTTTGCGCGCCTTCAAGTCTGATTCTGTTGATTGCCTGCTGCACAGTCAGTACTTCGGGGAATGCAATATAGTCTGTCGTCATGACAGATCCTGCAGTTCCTTCAGGATATGATGAAAGCGCTTTTATTTCATCTCTTTCTTTTTTTGCAAGAAAAGGAAGTACTGCATCAAGCTGGCTTTCAGGAATTGATTTTGCAAGGTCGGCTCGTTCGTCAGGCGGAAGTTTTTCCAGCAGCGTCGTGAGTTCTGTCTGACTCATGAGTTCTGCCGTGTCTGACTGGAGCGCATCAGGAAGTTCGCAGAAAATATCGGCTGCATCCTGCGGATCAAGCTTTTTAAGGAGCGTCCGGATTTCTTCCGGTTTCAGACTTGCGATTAATTCTGCATCTTCGGTGGGATGATGTACAGAAAGAAATTCTGCAACATCAGCATATTTGTTTTCTTTGACGAGTGCTTCGATATCCGGAGCGATAAGTTCGTTTATCATAAGAAATCTCCTGTAGAGTAAAGTGTGACTTCACGGTATACACGGAGACCTCTTAAGGAACTTCTTAACGGATTTCGGGGAGGTTCAGGGTATATGCGTGAATGAATGTGTAATCAGGCAATGGTATGGTACTACTACTGCCTGAACTGTCAGATTGGTCCATATAACCTCCCACATGAAAATACGCCGGCACAATTAAAGCGCGGTTGTGTTAGTATTAGGACTATAAACTATTTGTATACAAAAGTCCAGAATAAAGTGAGCGTTTTTTTCGTGATTGTTCTGCGTGTTTGTGTATATATTGCGGAAAGACAACAGATGTGGTACCATATGAAAGTTGCAGTATTGATTGTGGTCGTACTGCAATTCTCTGGAGAGTCTTCGCTTTACGCGGAGCGCCGAAGGTTTAAAGTGCCGGAAAACCGGTGCCGATATCTCAGGCACAAAGGACAGAGCATTTAAAATGTTCTAACCACTCTTTAGAGAGCCCGATCCTGATAAAATACGGAATCCGGGCTCTTATCTTTTAACAGGAGAACGTATATGTTCTCAACAATCAACTCGATTCTGGATGCTGTAGACTCTTTTGTCTGGGGCGTCCCGCTTATTGTTCTGATTCTGGCAACAGGCGTACTGCTTACGGTCAGGGTCAAGGGCCTGCAGTTTTCAAAATTGGGGCTTGCATTGAAATCGATTTTCCGCAAACCTGACGGAAAAAACGGTGAAGTAACAAGTTTTGCGGCGTTATGCACGGCTCTTTCCGCAACAATCGGAACAGGAAATATTGTCGGTGTTGCTACGGCCATCGTTTCAGGCGGTCCCGGAGCCCTGTTCTGGATGTGGCTTGCGGCGTTGCTGGGAATGGCAACAAAGTATTCAGAATGTCTGCTTTCTGTTCATTTTCGTGAAGTTAAGGAGGATGGTCATATTGTAGGCGGCCCGTTTTATACAATTGAAAAAGGTATGGGCAGAAAATGGAAATGGCTTGCCGTTTTGTTCGCCATTTTCGGAACAATGGTCGGACTTTTTGGTATAGGAACGTTTTCGCAGGTGAACAGTATTTCAAACGCGGTTACATCATTTTTTGATCCCGACAGTACCATGTCTGTTGTACTTTTCGGGCGGGCATATTCTCGGGTTACCGTTATTACTTCCCTTGTACTTGCTGCATTTGTAGCCCTTGTCCTTTTCGGAGGCCTTAAACGCATTTCAAAAGTAGCATCTGTCATTGTTCCGTTTATGGTAATTTTGTATGTTTTCTTCGGAATTATAATAATCATTCTTAATATTACAAAAGTTCCGGCAGCTTTTGCGGAAATTTTCCGGAGCGCATTCGGATTCCGTGCAGCGGCAGGCGGTGCGCTGGGGGCAATGATCGTTGCCATGCAGAAAGGTATTGCACGCGGTATTTTTTCAAATGAAGCAGGGCTTGGTTCGGCACCTATTGCAGCTTCCGCGGCTCAGGTTGCGCATCCTGTACAGCAGGGGCTCGTCTCAATGACGGGAACATTTTTCGACACTATTATTATCTGTACCATCACGGGACTTGTCATAGTACTCAGCGGTACATGGAAACCGGAACTGGGGTTGCAGGGATACATGGTTACAAAAACGGCATTCTGCAGTCTGCTGCCCATTAACAGCACATTTGTTTCGTTCTGCCTCATGATATGTCTTGTACTTTTTGCTTTTACAACTATTCTCGGCTGGGATTATTACAGCGAACGCTGCATTGAATATCTCTGCGGCGGAAAGCTCGGCGTAGTAAAAGGTTACCGCGTGTTATATATCGTTGCGGTGTTCTTCGGCCCGTACATGACGATCAGCGCTGTCTGGACAATCGCAGATATCGTAAACGGGTTAATGGCCATTCCGAATATCATTTCTCTTATTGTACTTTCAGGGACAGTTTCAAAGCTTACAAAAGATTTCTTTGCGAAATCTTCCCGTTTGCAATAAGATGAAAAATCACTATACTTGATTCACTATGTCCGGATTTTACGATTATTACGACGTCGCTGTTGTCGGCGCCGGACATGCGGGAATTGAAGCAGCACTTGCTTCTGCCCGCATGGGACTTAAAACGCTTGTTATTACTCAGACTATAGAATCAATAGGCCGAATGTCATGCAACCCGTCAATCGGCGGTATTGCAAAAGGCAATATAGTACGAGAGATAGATGCGCTTGGCGGCGAAATGGCGAAATTTACAGACCATTCGCTTATCCAGTTCAGACTGCTTAACAGCAGCCGGGGGCCGGCCGTGCAGGCGCCTCGTGCCCAGGCCGACAAGATTTTGTATTCGCAGCTTGCCCGCAAAGTTTTGGAAACGACGCCGAATCTGTACACGCTTATGGATACTGTCGTAGATATCCTTACAACGGCAAGTTCGACACCTCTTCCGCCTCAGTCCGACAGTTCAGCAGAGAAAGGTTCAATTCCCGGAGAGTCTCGGAACGAAGGTACAACGGAAGCTGCAAAAAGCGGCATGAGGCAGAAAATCACGGGAGTCGTTACAGAACGCGGACGTATCATTCCCGTCCGCGCCGTCGTGCTTACGACGGGAACTTTTCTCGGCGGCCGTATTTTTATCGGCGAGTACGATGCCCCGTGCGGGCGTCTTGGAGAAGCAGCTGCGTTCGGACTTACGGCATCGCTCCACCGGCTGGGGTTTACGACAGGCCGGCTAAAAACCGGCACTCCGCCGCGTATTCTGAAGGGGACAATCGATTTTACAAAGCTCGATGTACAGCCCGGTGACGAAAACGTGATTCCCTTTTCATTCGACAACGAAGCTGTAGACAGGCCGCTCGTGCCGTGCCACATCGTATATACAAATGAAGCGACTCATAAAATAATACGGGACAATATAGGCCGTTCGCCGCTTTACAGCGGAAAGATTCACGGAATCGGCCCCCGGTATTGTCCCTCGATAGAAGACAAAGTTATGCGTTTTGCAGAACGCGTCCGGCATCAGATATTTGTTGAACCGGAAGGGCTCGAAACTGACGAGATGTATCTTAACGGACTTTCATCATCGCTGCCGGAATGCGTGCAGGACGAGTTTATGCGCACAATGCCCGGATTTGAACACGCTGTTCAGAGCCGGCCGGGATACGCAGTTGAATACGATTACGTTGAACCGACGCAGCTCTTTCCGTCTCTTGAAACAAAACGGGTTGCAGGACTTTTCGATGCCGGCCAGATAAACGGTACTTCGGGATACGAGGAAGCCGCAGGGCAGGGCCTTATTGCGGGAATCAACGCAGGCTATTATGCGAAAGCCCACATGACATTCTGCGGGCCTCTTTGCCTCTTCAATTCCGCTTCCGGCGGTATGCCAGCCTCAACAGAGCCGGGAAGATTTTATCCGCACGCCGCTTTTTCTCCGGCAGAGGAAGCTCAGTTTGCAGAAATTTCCGCAAAGGAAACAGCCGCACTCAATGCTGCGGAAGAAGCTGCGCAGAAAAATGCGGGGTATACAAATTTCCGTGCAATTCCAGAATGGAAGCCGCTGGTTCTCGGCCGCGACGAGGCGTACATCGGCGTACTGATTGACGATCTCGTTACACTTGGGACGAAGGAGCCGTACCGTATGTTTACGGCACGGGCTGAATACCGGCTTAAGCTGCGGTACGACACTGCCGACCGCCGTCTTGGAAAGTACGGATTTGCTGCCGGGCTCAGAACTCAGATGCAGTTTGATTCTATGAACGCAAAATATGCGGTACAGGACGAGATTCTTGCTCAGCTGTTGAAGAAGCCTGATATGGAAAACCCCGGTTATCCGGAAGAAGAATGGAATGAGGCTAAAATAGATTTTAAGTATAAGTATTACATAGAAAAACAGGATAAGCGCGTTGAAAAGATGCACCGCATGGAAAATACTCATATTCCGGGTGATTTTGATTACGGTTCAATCGTTTCGCTTTCTGCAGAATCGCGCACAAAATTTGAGAAGATACGTCCGCTTACACTGGGACAGGCAAGCCGCATTTCCGGTATACGCGTTTCCGACATCATGCTGCTTATGGTATATTTAAAATAGGAATGAATTAACCGGCAGGTGCGAATGCATCCCATGCGTCGTTTACCTGCTGAATATACGTAAGTTTTTCGTTTTCAGAAATGAATGCAGCGTTAAAACTGTTGCAGATAAGCCGTTTTATTTCAGAGAGCGTGAAACGGAGTATCCCGTAACATTTCCAGTATTCCTCAAGAAGAGTGGTCTTGAAGAACAGAGGATCGTCGGTATTTATTGTTACGAACATTCCGCCGTCAAACATTTGCCGGACAGGATGCGCTTCCGTTTTTTCAACGAATTTTTTCGTAAACACATTGCTTGTAATACACACTTCAAGCGGAAGCCGGGTCCTGACAAGATAATCAATCAATTTGGTATCCTGTACAGAAGTAATCCCATGGCCGATTCTCTCCGCATGCAGATAATTGATTGCATCCCATATTGATTCGGGGCCGATATCTTCTCCCGCATGGGCGACTGCATGGAAGCCGTCTTTGTGCGCCTGCGTAAAAACGGCTTCAAAGTCTTTTGCGGGCCCTTTCTGTTCAGCACCCCCAAGACCGATTCCTATGACATCCCTGCACGGATACTGTTTGAGCAGCGCATAGTTATTCATCGCGTTTTCACATCCGAATGTTCGTGAAACATCAATCAGCAGTTTTATGATTATGTTGTATTTTTCTTTTATTTCCCTGATTCTTTTTGAAAACAGCGTAATAATTTCACCGTAGTCCAATCCCTTTTTCAAAAATGCTGATGGGGCGAAAAAGGCTTCACAGTAGGAAATGCCGTTATTTACAAGATATTCTGCAATATCATCGAACAGATAATTAAAGTCGGATACCGATTCAAAGAGCTCCTGCACGGAAAGGAATGCTTTGATAAAACCATCAAGGTCATTGTATGAAAAGAGATCAGTTTCATCCTGTTTGCTCATTTTTTTACCATAGTGCTTTTCATACAATTTCCGCACAGAGGCAATAGACATAACCGCCTCAATATGGATATGTATTTCTGCTTTTGGGATTTTTGCCAGAAAAGAGCAGAAGTCGGTTTCTTTCAATTCAAATTTCTCCAGTCTTGAAATCTTTGTTATAATGAGATAATCGGTATTCCGGTGTTAAACTATAAGCAGTTTACCGAGCTGATCAACAAGTCCTGCAAACGTATCACAGGCAGCCTGTACCGGTGCAGCCTGTTCCATATCAACACCGGCAACTTTGAGCGATTCAATCGGGAACCGCGAACCGCCCGATTGAAGGAACCTGAAATAATCTTCCCGTTCTTCCTTTCCGCCCCCGAGTACACGTTTTGCAAGAGCCAGTGCTGCAGATATACCGGTCGCATATTTGTACACATAGAATGCACTGTAAAAATGCGGAATGCGCAGCCCTTCCATATCGCTGTTGTCTTCAAAATGCATCTCCGGGCCAAAATACTGTTCAAGGAGACCTTTGTACAGTTTTCGCAGTACTTCGGCGGAAAGAGGTGTACCTGATTCAACAAGTTCATGTGCTTTAAGTTCGTATTCAGCAAACATTGTCTGCCGGTGGAGTGTTGCCAGAATATCTCCGGCACGCATGGCAAGGAGATACGCTTTCATATCATCGCTTTGCGCATTTTTCAGCAGATATTCAAACACAAGCTCTTCATTGAAAGTTGATGCAACCTCGGCTTCAAAAATCGTATAGTTGTACTGCATGTATGGATTGGTGCGCACTGAATACAACGTATGCATGGAATGTCCGCCTTCATGCGCCATCGTGAATACGTCCCGGATCACGTCTTCTTTATAATTCAGTAGGATATACGGGCTGCCAGTGTACACCCCGCTTGAAAACGCACCGCTTCTTTTGCCTTTGTTTTCATAACGGTCGGCCCATCCGTTTTTGAGCCCGTCGCAGAGCCTGTCTGTATATTCGGTTCCGAGAGGAGCAAGTGCCTGCCGGCATATTTCAACAGATTCGTCGTATGATGTATGCGTATTGACGTTTTTTACAAGCGGTACATACACGTCGTAGTGGCGCAGTTCTTTTACTCCCAGAACCTTGCGGCGCAGGGCATAATATGTATGGAGAGTTGAAAAATTGCTGTGAACTGTATCAATAAGGTTCCGGTAAACGCTTACCGGTACGTTGTCCTGAAACAGTGCTTTCTCAAGGCATGTTTTATAACCGCGTGCACGCATTGTGAATACATCCTGATTCACGGAACCTGCATACAGGGAAGCCAGCGTGTTCTGATGACTCTCAAACGTGTTGTAGAATTTTTTGTATGCACTCTCCCTGACACTTCTGTCGGGATTGTCCATAAAAATGCTCCAGGTAGACTGCGTCAGAGGTTTTTCTTCTCCATGTACATCGACTGACCCGAATTCCATATCTGCATCGGTAAGCACTGTAAACACTTTGTCCGCAGTACCGGCACTTTCACTTTGCAGCGACATAAGACGTTCTTCTTTTTCGCTGAGAATGTGCTGCTTCAGGCGCAGAATTTTAGTAAGAAAGATGCGGTAGTCGTCAAAGCTGCTTTGTTTGAGCCATGTCTGTATTTTTTCATCCGGAACAGACTGCAGCTCAGGATTAAAGAAACTCGTTGCTGCACAGTATCTTGTATATGCCATGCGTGCCCGGCCTTCTCTGTCCTGGGCGCCTGAATCTGTCTCGTCTGCAGTAAACTGCAGCTGTGCATAGTTATAGACAGCTTCCAGTTTTTTATCGACATTTTCATAAGCCTTCAATGCTGCAAGCAGCGTCTCCGGAGAATCAGAGAGTTTTCCTTTATATTGAACCATTGCTGCCGTGAGAGGTTCAAGTTCTTCAAGTGTTTTTTCCCAGTCAGAATCGGAAACAAACAACGATGTTAAATCCCACTTATCGGAGGCCGGAATATCTTTCCGTGCCGGTGTGCTATTTTTTTCCATAGTTATGATTATAACGCATAGGCAGATGAGTCTCAAGATTAATGACTTTTTTACTGTAATCTGCTATGCTGTTCATATGACTCATCTTTATAGAAGATTTATGTTTTGCCTGCTTATTGCGGCATCATTCACCCTTATGTCATGTTCCGGCATTAAGGGATACGGAATGCTGCTCTGGGGCCTTCCCGAAAAAGGGTTGCAGGACGGAGATATAGTTCCTGTTTATATCAGATCAAATATTTCGCACGTATATGTCATCTCTGTTCCGGAAACAAAAGAACGTCTTGAAATTCCGCTGTGGCAGCTTACGGATCCGCAGTCGTACCGGAAAACGAAAAAGACAGCTTTGCGCTATGCAGAATGTATCCATCAGTATGCCAGTATAAAGATTGACGGACTCCCCGTACGTGCGGATCCGGTGAATACTGCAAAACAGGTATACCGTCTTCGTAAAGGTGAGACGGTAAAACTGCTGTATAAGGGTAAAGGTCAGACTGTTATGGCCGGTAAAATGCCGCTTGAAGGAGACTGGATGCGCATACTCACGCATGACGGTACGCAGGGCTGGTGTTTTTCATACAACCTTTCGCAATTTGAAATAAAGAAGGGAGGAGTTGTCAACGACGGACAGCAGTCTTCGGAACAGGAAGAGAAAGATACTATTATAGAAGGCATTCTTTCCAAAACATGGTATCCTGATTACTATCGCTCCATGATTGATAATAAGAGGATTGATACGTCGCTTATGAATGCATCCTACTGCTTTGCTGTTGATGCGGAGAATAGCAAAGTCACGCTGAATCTTCCCAATATTCATGAATCATGGCCGTATGCCGGAACGACAAAGACCGGCGATGCTGAATATACGCTTACCGGTATACCTGTAAAAATAACCGTAAAAAGTGATTCGTTTATAGTCGTTACGTATTTTGACCAGAACGGTAAGCCGCTTGACCTTAATTTTATTACGCTGGGGGAAAATGAAGACGTTACAGAGCTTGTTGCCGCAGAAAAAGACCGCCGCGTACAGGAATATAAAAAACTCTATGCATTCGGTTCTGATTTCAAAAGTTCAAATTACGGACAACTTTCGCTGAAGGAAGACCAGTCGTTCAGCTGGAAAAATTACAAGCTGCTTGTTCCTTCGGTAATCGATCCTTCCGCGAAGAGCGGCGGTACTATAGATATAAAATATTATCTGAGCGATACGCTTTCTTCATCGTACGATGGTGTGCTTTCATTCAGATTTGACGGTATGAATACCGATGTAAATTTCCTGTACAAGCAGGAGCCGGGCGGTCTTCGTCTTGAAGACTTGACAGGAGCCTCGTATAACGGAAATACGGTGACGACACGGGGTTACAGTCCGCTTGTACTTTTCTTTGAAAAGGACTGATAGGTAAGTTATGGCATTTGTTCAGTTTTCACAAGTTTCTCTTGCATTCGGCGATCGTGATATACTTAAAGATGTATCCGTTAATCTTCAGACTGGAACGAAGGCTGCGCTTACAGGTGCAAACGGAGCCGGAAAGTCGACATTAATAAAGGTTATGGCGGGACTTGTCAACCCTGACAGCGGACGGCGCATAGTACAGAAAGATGCACGTATCGGCTATCTGCCTCAGTCGGGACTGACACATCACGGATGCACGCTGCTTGAGGAAGCCGACAGCGCATTCCAGTTCGGTTACGACATGCAGGCGGAAATAGACAGAATCGGCGACGAACTCATAAAAAATCCTCCGAATACCGATGCTCTTGTTGAACGTCAGGCTGAACTGATAACGGAGCTGGACGAGAGCGGCTGGCACCGCAGGCAGGCATCCTCTGAAACTGTTTTGCTCGGCTTGGGATTTACACGGGAAGACTTAAAAAAGCAGACAGAGGAATTCTCCGGCGGCTGGCAGATGCGCATTGCGCTTGCGAAAGTCCTTATGCAGCAGCCTGATATTCTTCTTCTTGATGAGCCGACAAACTATCTTGATATCGATGCGCGTACATGGCTTGAACAGTTTCTCCAGACATATAAGGGCGGCTTTTTACTTGTAAGCCATGACCGTTATTTTCTCGACGTAACCATAAACGAAGTATATGAGCTGTTCAACGGAGACCTTAAGCATTACGCGGGAAACTTTACCCATTATGAGGAAATTCGTAAAGTCGAACTTAAGACGCTTATTGCAGCTTATGAACAGCAGCAGCAGGAAATCCAGCATCTGGAAGATTTTATAAACAGATTCGGTGCGAAAGCTACGAAAGCCGCGCAGGCGCAGGACAGGCAGAAACAACTCGACAAGATTGTGCGCATAGAGATACCTGAATCGCTTAAACAGATTCATTTTACGTTTCCTCCTGCACCTCATGCGGGCAAACTTGTGCTGCGCATGAACGGTATTACGAAAAGTTATGACGGAAGCCGCAACGTCATAGACAATCTGGACCTTACGCTCGAAAACGGCGAACGGCTTGTTGTTGCCGGTCATAACGGCGCAGGTAAATCAACTTTGCTGCGCATCATTGCAGGTGTAGATACAGACTTTACCGGCGGGATTATCCCGGGAGCCGGGGTAAAAACAGGTTATTTCTCACAGGACAATGCGGAAACTATTACGGGAGATCAAAGTATTCTGGATTATATAGAAAACATTGCGCCGCTTGAACTTATTCCGAAAGTACGCGATATGCTTGGTGCCTTTTTGTTCCGAGGCGACGATGTATTCAAAAGTCTAAATGTCCTTTCCGGTGGTGAAAAAAGCCGCGTTGCACTCCTTCAGCTGCTGCTGCGCCCGATAAATCTGCTCATTCTTGATGAGCCGACGAACCATCTCGATATGCATTCAAAAGACGTCCTCATGAATGCGCTTATGGATTTTGGCGGTACGGTCGTATTCGTAAGCCATGACCGAGGATTTATCGAAGGACTTGCAACGCGCGTGCTTGAACTGACTCCCGGACACTACCGGAATTTTTCCGGCGATTATAAGTATTATCAGGAAAGACTTGCGGCGGAGCTGGCTGGTACTGTCGGTGAATTCAGTATGAGCGGGAACACCGCGGCAGCCGTCAGGATCGAACAGGCAGATTCTGACGCTGAGGAAATGAAAAGTTCCGGCCAGCTTTCATGGGAAGAAGAAAAAAAACAGAAAGCCGAACGCCGCAGGCTGGAAAAAGACGTGGAACGTCTTGAACAGCAGATAGATGAGACTGAAAAACAGAAAAAAGAACTGGAAGATAAAATGGCAAGGCCTGAAGTGTACTGCAGCGGAGAAAACTGCCGCAGAATACAGAATCAGATTGCGGGCCTTGAAAAACAGCTTGCGGAGTTGAATGAGGAATGGGAAGCCTCTGCTGAGAAAATTCAGTGAGGGGCATCGGAATCATGTTGCAGTAAGAACAGGATTGAAATATAATAAAAATGCGCAAACGGTTGCGCGGTGTATGAAATTATGGAGGTCTAAGATGAAGGTTTTGGTAATCGGCGGAGCCGGATATATCGGCAGTCATGTTGTAAAAGAACTTATGAAGCAGAGCCATACAGTAACTGTGTTTGATAATCTTTCAAGCGGGCTGCGCCAGAATTTATTCAGGAAAAATGGATTTATCTACGGAAATATTCTTATTCCTGCAGACCTTGATGCCGCATTTTCGCAGGGATTCGACGCGTTCATTCACCTTGCTGCGTTCAAAGCTGCCGGTGAGTCAATGATCTATCCGGAAAAATACTCTGTCAATAATATCAGCGGAACACTTAACATCCTGAACTCTGCTGTAAATCATAACTGCAAATATATGGTGTTTTCCTCATCTGCTGCGGTTTTTGGCGAACCTCAGTACCTTCCTATAGATGAAAATCATCCGAAAAATCCGGAAAATTACTACGGCTATACAAAACTTTCAATCGAGCAGTTCATGGCCTGGTATGAAAAACTTAAGGGACTCAAATTTGCGGCCCTTCGCTATTTTAATGCAGCCGGATACGATCCCGAAGGCGTTCTTTACGGCCTTGAACAGAATCCCGCAAACCTGCTTCCCGTGATTATGGAAGTCGCGTGCGGTATGCGCGAAAAACTTAAGATTTTCGGGACTGATTATGATACCCGCGACGGTACCTGTATCCGCGACTATGTTCACGTTGCAGACCTTGCCGTCGCTCACGTCAAAGCTCTTGATTATATTGTAAAAAACAATCAGAGCCTCACGGTTAATCTCGGAAGCGAAACAGGTACGACAGTAAAAGAGATTGTCGACGCTGCCCGCCGTATTACCGGACAACCGATTCCTGCCGATTATGCTGAACGAAGGGCGGGCGATCCCGCTGAACTTGTAGCATCGGCAAAATTTGCATATGAAAAGCTGGGCTGGAAAGCACAGTACTCCGATGTTGATACGCTCGTAAAATCGACATGGGATGCATACCTGAAATACAATAAGCGGCAAGCTGACTGATATGAGCACTATTGATACTGCGAAGCTTTTCGCCTTTATAAATTCCTCCGGGCGCGATATGGTCGAGCTTGAAAAGCTGCTGACAAGTTATCCCGCGCTTGCTCCCGAAAACGGCGGAGATGGTGAATCTGAAAAATGCGACGCACTGCTGAACTGGCTTGCAGAGCAAGGGCTTACGGACGTTGAGCGGTACGATGCACCTGACTGCCGCGTTAAGAGCGGGAAACGTCCGAACGCTGTCGTTACAATCGCAGGGCAATCCGATGAATATACCGTGTGGGTTATGGCTCATCTGGATGTCGTTCCTGTAGGGGAACGTTCATTGTGGCATACTGATCCGTGGATGGTTGTTGAAAAAGACGGAGTCATTTACGGTCGTGGTGTCGAAGACAATCAGCAGGGGCTTGTTTCCGCCGTATTTGCAGTACTTGCGTATGTGAAGAACGGCATAGTTCCAGCACATACTGTAAAACTGCTGTTCATGGCGGATGAAGAAGTCGGCAGCATATACGGCATAAAGTATCTGTTAAAATCGCAGAAAGTGTTCCGCAAACAGGATATTATCGTCATTCCCGACGGCGGTGACAGTAAAGGCGAAACTATTGAAGTTGCCGAAAAAAACATTTTGTGGCTGCGTATACACGTTGCAGGCAAACAGACGCACGGGTCCCGTCCCGATTCCGGTCATAATGCGTGCCTTGCCGCAGATGCGCTCGCAGTAAGTCTGCACGACATGACTTCAGTATTCAATAAACATGATTCTCTGTTTCAGCCCGACTATTCGACATTCGAGCCTACAATGCGTGCCGCGAACGTAGAGAGTATCAATATAATTCCGGGTGATGATATATTCTGTATGGACTGCCGTATTCTTCCGTGCTATACGCTGAAGGAAGTACTTGCAGAAGTCCGCCGCAGATGTGACGAAATAGAGGCAAAGTACGGCGTGTCAGTCGATTACACAATGCCTCAGGCGGAGGAATCTCCGGCGACACCTGTTGATGCTCCTGTCGTGACAAAACTTGCCGCGGCAATACAGAAGGCGCACGGTATAGCAGCCCGGACAATAGGTATCGGCGGCGGTACCGTTGGAGCCGATTTGCGCGTGCAGGGATATAATGCTGCTGTATGGAGCACGCTTGACGACATGGCTCACCAGCCTGACGAGTACTGCAAAATCA